>ENA-OWZG01000005-OWZG01000005.1-human-gut-metagenome-genome-assembly--contig:-NODE-5-length-309326-cov-35.7694_pt1 | contig 309326 bp, 267 predicted proteins | sample MGYA00249762_ERZ652110 | MGnify/ENA primary metagenome ERZ652110 (study PRJEB26925, sample SAMN05827261) | human gut metagenome | biome: ENVO:2100002; feature: ENVO:00000062; material: ENVO:00002003... | reverse complement strand
CGTTTTTGATTGAAGCCTCCGGACTTGAAGAAGTTCCGGAGGCTTTTTTTTGTATATGCACGCATGTGGCGGAGTCTAGTAACGGAAATAATCCTATGTTCTGTAACATGAATATGGTATATTTTTCTCTTTTTGCAGTACTTTTAGTGTAAATTCTATCATTAAATTCTTTTTCTATCATTGATTTTTGTACTTTTGGGCTATTCTTTTTGAATTTATTGAAGAAAGAAAGTGTTAAACTCAAAAAAATAAGAAGTTTTGCTTGACACTCATGTTTTAGGGATATTTATTGAATCTCCCACTTTAGAAGATCAGTGAGAGATGCACTTTCTTCTTCGTTAAGTTGGAAAACCTTGGGTTCCGAATTATGCTGTTATACTTTTAGCATAACAATATAAAGGAGTTAAGAACAGTACTGTCTGTTCTCTTTCTTATTTATATGTATAAGCTAGTGCTGCTCCCAATGCCGTGCGATATTCTGCATATTCGGGTATCCAAAAATGGCATTGATACATTTTTTCCATAACTGGGAATATTTCTTTGCATTGTGGCATTTTGGTCAAATTACCTATCAGGACAAAATCTTTGATATGGCTATTCAGTGCTGCTAATATGACAGATTGTCCTATCGATTGTAATACCATATGAATGATTCCCGCTGCTACATCTTCCATAGAGGCATTTGAGCTTGCTTTGCCAAATGTGGAAGCGGTGGCATCCAAAGGAAGTCCCGGTAGAGGAGTGTTGCAAATATCCTTGATTTGCAAATCAATATTTTCTATTACACCTTTCTCTGCCATCTTCACCACTTGATGAATATTCTGTGTTTTTAACAACAGGCAGGATAATCCTTGAATGGTTCCTCCACCAATACCTATACCACCTATGTGAGATATATTTTCACCTCCTTCCACTTTTACAAAAGAGGTGCCGGTACCCATGCTTACTACAATAAGGTCTTGTAGTTGGGAGTCATAGTGAGCTCCAAGGCCGTTTGCTAGAAACTCATCCGTATGATCAGTAGAGAGTCCATATAATGGTTGGTTTACGTAAGCACTTCCCACTCCTGTCAACATGACTTTATCAATGTCGTTTAAGCTGATTCCATTATCATATATGTATTTGCCAAAAGCACCGAATAACGAAGTGATAGGATCTTCGGCTTTTACAATCATAGGATGTTTTATGCCTTCTTTATCCACACCTATTATTTTGGTGGTACTTCCGCCTACGTCTATACCTATTACCATTCCCATTGTTTTTCTTTGTTTATTCTAAAAGAGTGCAAATATACAGGAATTATCTAAGTGTTTATTCATATAGCTTGCGATAATTACCAATTATCTGTTCGGAATGGGGCTACTGGCAGACCTGATGCTCCGAATAAAGCACCGTCAGTATGGTTGGCCCAATTGTATCTCACGGCTACAGGATGAGGTACATCGGGTGATTGTACAATTATTTCTTTCTTTTTTACTGTTACTGTTGCCGGATAAAAAATCCTATCTGTACCTGCAATTATAAATCCGCGTACTGGATCGGGATGCAGGAATCCTTTTCCTAGATTTTCAAAATGGATACGAAGGGTATTTCCTTCGATGCTGTAGCTTTTGTAAACCGGATATTGAGGCATTTTTCTTTTTCCGTAGGTTTGTTTTAATGCTAGCTGTGATAGGCGAAGACCTGTTTCCAGAGTGCTTTGGAAGGTATTGCTTTTTCCTTTTCCAATATCGGTGGTTACTACCATGCCTGTATGATTCAAGTGTAAAGCCTGTGCTTGTGCTTCACGTATGGCCGCCCAGTCTGAATCATCTTGTATTTCTTCTTTTTTCCCATGATTGGACAGTTGTACAAAGTAGAAAGGCATTTGTGGTTTCTGCCACTTATCGCGCCAGTCGGCTATCAATGACATGAATAAGTCTGCATATTCATCGCTGCTTCCCAAATTACTTTTTCCTTGATGCCATACAATACCTTGAAGAGGGAAAAAAGTAAGCGGATGTATCATCGCATTGAATAATCCTGTGGGATACTTAGGGTTACTTTCTGGTGAAATGGGTATAGGGGGGATTCCACTTAATGAGAGACCGGACAGGTATTTCCATTCTCCTGCCAATGAGATAAGATTCTTGCCTTGTATACTTAGTTTCATGTCTTCTGGACGGCCATATATTCCTCCTTTGCTTTTGTAATTGGTCACACGTATGGTCAGTACAGCCTTTCCGCGTTTTACCAGCTTATAGGGAATTTTGTAACAGCAGGACACATCGGCTTTTGTGTTTCGTCCTATTTCAGTCCCGTTATAATATACAATGCTTTCATCGGCAATGTTCCCCAAATTTATTGTGATATTTTTTCTAGTCCAGTTACGTGGAATATCTATCGTTTTTCTGAACCATACTACTCCATCGAAGTCTTTCATTCCCTTATCTTCCCAGTATCCCGGAAGTTCCATTGTTTTCCAGTTTTCATCCGAATAATCAGGTTCCGCCCATACTTGATGGTCATCGCACCATCCCATATCGTGTTCGTAAAGAGCTTGATACCACTTTTCTCTTTTACGGGCATATTCTGCTTCTATTTTTTCAGGATTGAACTCCAAGGATTCAAGCATTTCTGTTTCTTTGTTGTAGCTTGGCAGGTCTTCTAACGCATCATAACTGGCCCATGCTTCTGCAGGAGTATCTTTCCAGGTACAACTTATTATACCCACGGGTACTTTCAGAGTCTTTTGTAACTGGCTGGCAAAAAAATATCCCACTGCAGGGAATCCGGTTATGTTTTTGGAGGTGCATTCTTTCCAACCTTCTTGTGTAGTGTGTAAATCTTTCTTGGGAACTAAGGAGATTTCTTTCTTTGTCTGAAACAGACGGATATAAGGTTGGGGGGCTATATCTATGGGAGTTTCTGTTTCACATTCTCCTGTATACAACCATATTTCACCAATTAAAATATTTTGCAGTATGTGTTTATCCCCGTCCGAAATGATGATTTCATAAGGACCTCCGGCAGATGGGGTAGGAATTTCTATTCTCCAATTTCCTTCTTTGTCAGGTGATGTCGTATAGGGATGCTTACTCCATCCTGTTGTTATTATCACTTCTTTTTTTGTGGATGAATGGCCATGGAAAATGACATTTGATTTTTGTTGTAATATCATATTGTCTGTGAATAATGCAGGCAGTGTTACTTTGGCTTCTGTCATACAAAACGCCATTAACATTCCTAATAAGATCATTTGTTTTTTCATGAGTGCTAAATTTGTTGTGTTATCAGGCTTATGGTATCTATTTATGCTGGATAAGTCCCCGGTCTTTGAATATGAGTTGTACCAGACGGAAAGCCAAATCTGTAAGCAATATTCCCAAGGCGGCACCAATGATGACATCAAACAGCCAGTGACGGTTATTCAGAATACGGGTAAACCCTGTTACTATAGCTGCTGCGTATGCTACTAATCCTATCCAATATCCTTTGAACCCATATTCCTTATACAATAAGGTAGCTGCCATAAATGCTGCTGCCGTATGTCCGGAAGGAAAAGAGAAATAATTTGTGGCATCCGGGCGAAGCACTCCGGTGGTGAGTTTTAATCCGTTTACTACCAGCTGTGTCAGTATGACTGACAGGACTATGAAAGTGAACAACCGTTTCCATCCGAAACGACCTCTTATTCCTCCCAATTTTAGTCCGAATAGAAGTATGAGTGGAAAAAGTTGCAGATAATTGTCATAAGTTTGATGGAAAGCCGGAACGTGTATATTACGCAAATTACGTATGTATAGATTTGCATTCTCGAAAAAATGGGAGAATGTTCCGCTTCCGTCTTGCAAATACACTGCAATAACAAGTAATACAGCTATGTAAAACGTGATGATTGCCATCGTTTTAATTTTTCCTATCATAAGTCAGTTTATTAAGTACTACGGATGAATGCCCCGAAAGTACTCATTTTCTCTTTTATCTATTAATGTGTTAATGATAAATTTTGTTCAAAATAAGTTTCTTTAGGACTCTTATGGTTTAGCCGGTTCTTCCTTCATTTCCCCTTTGCTATATCCGCTGGGACTTATTTTATAGTATTTTTTGAATACTTCGCGGAAATATTTTACATCATTAAACCCGGTCATATCTGATATCTCGGATATATTATACTGTCCTTCGGATAGTAATTGTGCTGCCCGTTTCAGCCGGATCAGGCGGATATAGTCTGCCGGAGCTTGGTCTGTCAATGCTTTCAGTTTATTGTAGAAACTGGAACGGCTCATGTTTTGTGAAGCACAGAGTGACTCCACATTGAAACTTGAATTGTCTAGATTTTCAGTTATTGTTTCTTTCACTGCTTCTAGGAACTGTTGGTCCAATGTGTTGCTATAATTTATGGAAATACTGTCATTATGTAACTCCATATCTGCATATTTGCGGCGAAGGAGTGCACGGTTAGTCAGTATGTTGGCTATAGATGCTTTTAGTATTCCTATATTAAAAGGTTTTATTAGGTATTTGTCCGCACCTGTTTCTAATCCTTCAACGATATTCTTTTCATCATTTAATGCTGTTAGCAGAATTACAGGGATATGAGACGTCAGTATATTATTTTTGATAGCAGAACACAATTCGTCTCCTCGCATTTCGGGCATCATAATGTCTGATAATACTAAATCAGGTTTAAATTCAGGGATAATTTTTAAGGCTTCTTTGCCATTGGTACACGTTTCCACTTGATAAGCTTCGGATAAAGTATGAAACAGATATTCGCGTAGATCGTCATTGTCTTCCACAACCAGGATACGCTGTGTATTTTGAACATGCTGCCGATACAGATCTTTATAAGTATGGGGAGAGACTGCACTAGGAGATACTGGTGCCACGTTTTCTTGTTGTACCGTTTCTGTCGGGACCTGTTGGTTTCGGAATTGTTTTTGGGGGAAGATAACCTTTACACGGGTACCTTTATTCTCTACGCTTTCTATGCTGATCTTTCCTTTATGAATACGTACTAGTTTCCATACTAACATCAGTCCGATTCCACTGCCTGTAATTTTTGCATTGATGGCATTGCTGCCCCTGAAATGTAACTTGAATAACTTTTTTTGTTCTTTGGCAGGAATCCCGATGCCCGTGTCTGTAATCTCCAGGCTCCAGTTGTCCTTGTCATGGCAGATGATAATGTGTACCTCACCGTGGGCGGGAGTATATTTGATAGCATTTGAAATCAAGTTTTTTGTGATCGAGTCCATTTTTTCTTTGTCGAACCATACATTTTGATATTCAAAGTTGCTTTTGTAGTCGAGTTTGATCTGTTTGGCTTCTGCATAACTATAAAAGGCATGGCATATTCCTTCCATATAGGTATTAAGTTCATGTTCCGATATACGGAGGGAGGAGGAGTATACATTAGCTTTGCTGAAGTTTATCAGATTAGTGGTGAGGCGTAGCAAGGTGTCCACGTTCTTCATCGCTGTAAGCATATTGGCCTGACTTTCTTCACTTAAATTTTCTTTTTGTTGAATTTCTTCCAAAGGTGCCTTTATTAGTGTCAGCGGAGTACGGATATCATGCGCTGTATTGATAAAGAACCGAGTTCTTTCATCCGAGGCCTTCTTTTCTCTGCGCATGGAATGCAGGCGGAAAATGACGTATGTTACTGAAGTGATAGTCAGGACATAAATACAAATAGCCCAAAAACTGAGCCACACGGGATGTGCTACAGTAATTTTCAATATCCGCTCCTGCAACACGTGTTTATTATCCTCTTTAGAAACGGAACGTACACGCAGTGTATAGGTACCGGGAGCAACATTAGTGAATCGGATAGTCCCTTCGTCACTTGGAGTAGTCCAACCGTCGTAGAATCCTTCCAACTGCCAGGTATATAGTATGTCCGACGGATAATCGTAATTGATAGAGGATACTCGGATAGAAAATGTATTTTGCATATATTTCAGATTCAATTTCTCTATTTGGTCGATATCTTTAGTCAGAGGAGAGTTTGGATCATTAGGATATACAGTTTGGTAGAAAATATGGAAGTCGCTGAATATCATATGTGAATCTCCTGTTTGGGGCATTTCTATGTTTTGGGGGAATTCCAGTGCACCATCTGTACTTCCGAATACAGTGTTCCCATTGGCACGTAGTACACCAGAGCCGGCATTGAAACAGGTGGACATCAACCCTTGTCCGCGAGTCCAGTTGCGGAACTGGCGGTTAGTAGGCGAGAAAATACTGATACCATTTTCGGTACTCATCAAGATATTCCCGTCTTTTGTGGGTAGAATAACATAAATACTGTTTGATACTAACGGGCTGTTTTCTGTGTGGTAATGGGCGCTGATTGATTCTTTTACCGGATCATAAGTAAATAGTCCGGAGCCACTGGTGCCAATGTAGAGTAAACCATTGTTTTCTTGGTGTAACGTATAAATGTAGGTTGCTCCACCGGGCAGATGTATTTCATTGTATTTACCCGAATTCCGGTCCAGTAGAAAAAGATTGGTGGAGGTACCTATCCACATAGATGTACTATCCTTTTCTTCAATGGCAGTGACGGACCCTAGTCCGGGATAAAGACGTCCTTGGCGTGTCTTTAGATTAAAGCATTTCAGATTATAATATCCTCCGGACCATATGCACCCGTATCTGTCCTTTTTAATGTCGCGTATGTATTTGTCGGCACGTACATTCAGATGGAAAGATTGGGCAGGGGTGAGGTATTCTATGTTTCCGTTTTTCTTGGTAATCTGGAAAATGCCCGATGCATATCCTCCGGCCCATATAATACCCGGAGAAACTTCGCATAAAGTGATAAAAATGCGGTTCTGATTTTTTAGTCCGTGATTGAAAGAGCTTAGAAAAGAACGCCATTGCTTTTGCTTTGAATCGTATAAGCTGATGCCGTTGCTTGTTCCAAACCACAGATCCCCGTCACTATCTTCTATAATGGAGTTTACTTGGTTGTTTACTAGTGACTGCCGGTTGCCAATAGAGTGCTTTATCCAGTTGTAGTTGGTATATTGGTTATTGCGGACGGTAATTCCTGTAGGATAGCTAGACAGCCAGATACGCTGCTCGTTGTCTACATATACATCATTGATAATGTTCCCGTCCATTTCGTTGTAACTACCATAATTTGCAATGATATAAGGTTCGGTTTCATAGGTATCTATGTTTAATTTGTGCACTCCTGCTCCTTCAGTGGCTACTAATAATTCCTTTGTGTTCAAGGGACTGAGCCGTGTAATATTCACATCTGTTAGTTCTACTTCGGGACGTACAATTTTCTGGATATTTAAGTCATATATATAGACTCCCTTTTCAAAAGTGCCTATAAATAGTTTGTTGGCTGTACGGTGTAGATATAATTCGTGTACGTGCATATCCATCATTTCCAGTTTGCCGCAGGAGAGTTCTTTCAAATTCCCGTTTTCCAGTTTTACCAGATAGATTCTTTTGTCTGTACCTATAAAAAAATGTTCACTGTTTATCTGTTCTATGCAGGTGATATTTCCCAGCCGGTTAGAAATTCTTTGCTTTTGTCCGGATTCTATGTTAAAAAGGTGGATAGCCGATTTGCCGCACAACCATACGTTACTCTCCTGGTCTATATAACTATATCTCACGAAAGCATGGTAGTCCTTGTTCCAGTAATTGTACATACTGTATATCTGTACAAAACGATCGTGTCCTGAATCATAACGGAAAATTCTGCCTTGTTTTCCTGTGACCAGCAGTGTACCTGTTTTATCTAAATAAGTCCAGTTTATATTCAATAACGGGTCTAGCTCCCTGTCGCCCTCTTTTAATTTATAATGTTTTATTTCTTTTCCGTTATATCGGTCTATTCCCACATGGGTGAGGAACCACATGTATCCACGCGCGTCTTTTTGAATTCTGTATATTTTCTGATTACTTAGTCCTTCTTCTATACCAATATATTTATAAGTCTGCGATGAGACGGCTAATGACAATAGCAAAAAAATGAGACTTGCGATAGTAGCTTTCATAAAACTCTTTATTCTAAATCTTTTCCTTTTCAAAAAACAGTAACAAATTTAAGATAAAAAAATCATAGGACTAGTAATTTGATATGATCTAAATTTCGGTAAAATTATCCCTTTGTTCGCCTATAGCATCACTTGTTTAGATGTAGAAAATGCAAATGGAAGAATGTTTGTAACATTACTGTCAGATGATTATGTTTTCTTAACAAAACTTCGTGCAGCATTATGGTATAGCCTGCATTTCTTTCAATAGAAAAGACTTATAAACTAGAATAATTAACTAATAAAGAAAAGCACAATGAAAAAGTTTTTTGGTTTTAATAAATTGCTTGCGTCTGTAGCGGTACTTGCTTCTGTGATGATCTTTCAATCCTGTTTGGATGATGATGATAATGATTATTACAGATACGCGTGGCCCAATGCATTGGTTACTGTGAAACCGGTGGCCGACAATTCATTTTTTATGCAGTTGGATGACAGTACGACACTGTTGCCTGTCAATATGAAAAATTCTCCTTATGGTGAGAAGGAAGTAAGGGCTCTTGTAAATTTCGATCCGGTGAATGAGTCAAGCGGAGAGTATGACAAGGCTGTACATATCAACTGGATAGACAGTATCTTGACAAAACCGATTGCCGGTGATTTAGGAGATAAGAATGATGAAGTGTATGGTACTGACCCTGTAGATATGATTAACGATTGGGTGACAATTGCCGAGGACGGTTATTTGACTTTGCGTTTCAGAACCATGTGGGGGGATCGCAGTCAAGCTCATTTTGTCAATTTGCTGATGAGTAAAGATGCTGAAAATCCTTATGAGGTAGAATTCCGCCATAATGCCTTTGGTGATGTATACGGTGAACCTGCCGACGGACTGGTGGCATTTAATTTGGATTCCTTGCCTGACACTGAAGGAAAAACAGTGAAGCTGAAATTAAAATGGAAATCATTTAACGGAGAGAAAACAGCGGAATTTGATTATTGTACCCGTAAGTCAACTCCTGCAAACAATGCAGCCATTACAGCCGGACGAAGTGTCTTGAGATTAAAATAAGGTTTTATAACTGAGGTGCAATTTCAATCCCTCCTGTTCTATGTGGTATAGAGCCGGAGGGATATTTATTTTGCTCTATTCGCTCATCCATATTCCTAGCATTACTCCGAGGATACCCAATACCACACTGCTAATGATGTATGTGAAAAAAGAGGGGTAGAGTCCTGATTTCAGTAATTGCAAACTTTCGTTGCTGAAAGTGGAGAAAGTGGTGAAGCCACCACAAAGTCCGATAGTGAGCATCAGTCTTATATCATTGTTGATATGAATGCGTGAGGTGAGGGTATAAAATACCCCGATAAGTATGCAACCCAAAATATTGACTGCGAAAGTACCCCACGGAAAATTCGTTGCTCCCTGGCGATAAATACTTATGGTAAGCAGGTAGCGAAGTACACTTCCTGTACCTCCTCCCAAGAAGATGAGTAATAGTGATTTCATAAATGCTACATTTTGATGCAAAAATAGCAATGATTATTCATTCAGAGCCAAACTTTTTTAGTAATTTTGCACCCTAAACGAAAAATACGCAAAAAGGAATGGGTGGTTTTTTTGGAACAGTCTCAAAGGCTGAATGCGTCACCGACTTATTTTACGGGACGGACTATAATTCACATTTAGGAACAAAAAGAGGTGGTTTGGCTACGTATGCTCAAGGAGAGGGCTTTATGCGCTCTATCCACAATTTGGAGAGCTCTTATTTCCGTACGAAGTTTGAATCTGAACTTCCAAAGTTCAAAGGGAGTTCGGGTATCGGCATTATCAGTGATACGGACCCGCAGCCTATCGTGATAAACTCGCATCTAGGCAAGTTCGCCATCGTCACAGTAGCTAAAATCAATAACATTACGGAATTGGAATGCGACTTGTTGGCGGCTAATATGCACTTTTCTGAAATGAGTCTTGGCAAGACGAACCAGACAGAACTGATAGCATTGCTTATTGTGCAAGGAAAAAATTTTGTAGATGGTATCGAGAATGTTTTTAATAAAATCAAAGGATCATGCTCCATGCTGATATTGACGGAAGATGGTATTATAGCAGCACGTGACAAATGGGGGCGTACTCCGATTGTAATAGGTAAAAAAGAGGGTGCGTATGCTGCGACAAGTGAATCAAGCAGTTTGCCGAATCTGGATTATGAAATAGAGAAATATGTAGGACCGGGCGAAATTATTCGCTTGCGTGCCGATGGAATGGAACAAATGCGCAAGCCGAACGAAGGAATGCAGATTTGTTCTTTTTTGTGGGTATATTATGGATTTCCGGTTTCATGTTATGAAGGAAAAAATGTAGAGGAAGTACGTTTTATGAGTGGTTATAAAATGGGGCAGAAGGACGATTCGGAAGTTGATTGTGCCTGCGGTATTCCTGATTCGGGGGTAGGTATGGCATTGGGGTATGCTGAAGGTAAAGGAATTCCTTATCATCGTGCTATTGCCAAGTACACACCTACCTGGCCTCGTAGTTTCACTCCTGCCAATCAGGAAATGCGTTCACTGGTAGCAAAAATGAAGCTGATACCTAATCGCGCAATGCTGGAAGGTAAGCGCGTGTTGTTTTGTGACGATTCTATAGTGCGTGGGACCCAGCTTCGTGATAATGTGAAAATTTTATTTGATTATGGTGCTAAAGAGGTTCATATGCGCATTGCTTGTCCGCCATTGATTTATGGATGTCCTTTCATTGGTTTCACTTCTTCAAAAAGTGATTTGGAACTGATTACCCGCCGGATGATTAAGGAGATTGAAGGCGATGAAAATAAGAATCTGGAAAAATATGCAACAACAGATTCGCCGGAATATAAGAAGATGGTACAAATGATTGCCGACCGCTTTGGTCTGAGTTCGTTGAAGTTCAATACTTTGGAAACTTTGGTAGAAGCGATAGGATTACCAAAATGTAAGGTATGTACCCATTGTTTTGATGGCTCCAGTTGCTTCTAATAACAAAATAATAAAATATTAATAAAAAAGAGCTGTGATTTGTTTGGCAATTCACGGCTCTTTTTCTATTTTTACAGGCAAGTATGAATATTAAAACAAAAAGAAAAATGACGGTAATAGAACGATTTTTAAAATATGTAAGCTTCGACACTCAGTCTGATGAGAATAGCGGAGTTACCCCTAGTACGCCGAAGCAGATGGTGTTTGCGCAATATTTAAAATCAGAATTGGAACAATTGGGCTTTCAGGAAATTTCTTTGGATGAGAATGGTTATCTGTTTGCTACATGGCCGGCCAATACGGATAAACCGGTTCCTGCCATCGGATTTATTGCACACATGGATACCAGTCCCGATATGACGGGTGCAGGAGTCACCCCACGCATTGTCTATGGTTATGATGGGACAGATATTGTATTGTGTGAAGAAGACAACGTTATACTTTCTCCCAAGCAATTTCCCGAATTGTTGGATCATAAAGGGGAGGATCTTATTGTAACTAACGGCAAGACATTGTTGGGAGCTGATGATAAGGCGGGCATTGCTGAAATTATCTCAGCTATGGTATATCTGAAAGAACATCCTGAAATCAAGCATGGAAAAATTCGTGTGGGATTTAATCCTGATGAAGAAATAGGCTTGGGTGCACATAAATTTGATGTGGAGAGATTCGGATGCGAGTGGGCATATACGATGGATGGTGGTGAAGTAGGGGAGTTGGAGTTTGAAAACTTTAATGCCGCTTCTGCAAAAGTGATTATTAAAGGACGTAACGTACATCCGGGATACGCTAAGGATAAAATGATCAACTCTTTGCGTGTAGCTAATGAGTTTGTGGCTTTATTGCCTACGGACGAAGTGCCTGAGTGTACTGATGGTTATCAGGGATTCTATCATTTGATTGGCATGACGGGTGAAGTAGAGCAGACTACTATCTCTTATATAATCCGTGATCATGATCGTGCCAAGTTTGAGGCATGCAAGGAAAATATGAAAAAATGGGCGGAAATCATCAATAAGAAATATGGAGAAGGTACCGTTACCTTGGAACTGAAAGATCAGTATTACAATATGCGTGAGAAAATTGAGCCGGTGATGCATATCATTGATGTCGCTTTCAAGGCTATGGAAGAGGCGGGCGTGACACCTAAGGTGAAGGCTATCCGCGGCGGAACGGATGGCGCACAACTTTCATTCAAAGGATTGCCTTGTCCCAATATTTTTGCCGGTGGCTTGAATTTTCATGGCAGATATGAGTTCGTGCCAATCCAGTCTATTGAGAAAGCTATGAAAGTAGTGGTGAAAATTGCTGAGTTGGTGGCAAGATAAGTAATTTATTAACCTTAAAATAGTAAAGTAATAACATGAAAACAACTCCGTTTACCGAAACACACATTGCCTTGGGGGCGAAAATGCACGAATTTGCAGGTTATAATATGCCTATTGAATATTCGGGAATTATTGATGAACACCTTACAGTATGTAATGCCGTAGGTGTTTTTGACGTATCCCATATGGGTGAATTTTGGGTAAAAGGTCCTAATGCGTTGGAGTTTTTGCAGCAAGTGACTTCAAACAATGTAGCAACTTTGCCTGTCGGTAAAGCGCAATATACTTGTTTCCCTAATGAGGAGGGAGGTATTGTTGATGACCTGTTGGTATATCACTATGAATCCGAAAAATACTTGTTGGTGGTAAATGCAGCCAATATTGAGAAAGACTGGAACTGGTGTGTCAGTCATAACACAGTGAGTGCGGAATTGGAAAATGCATCCGACCATATGGCACAGCTTGCTATTCAGGGACCGAAGGCTATGGAAGTTTTGCAAAAACTGACTCCGGTCGACTTGTCCGAAATTCCTTATTATGCTTTTACCACAGGTGAGTTCGCCGGTCAGAAAGATGTGATTATTTCGAATACCGGTTATACCGGTGCAGGTGGTTTCGAGCTTTATTTTTATCCCGAAGCCGGTCAGGCTATCTGGAAAGCAATTTTTGAAGCAGGTGCTCCTGAAGGGATTAAACCTATCGGACTAGGGGCTCGTGATACATTACGTTTGGAAATGGGCTTTTGCCTGTATGGTAATGATTTGAGTGATACCACTTCTCCGTTGGAAGCAGGATTGGGCTGGATTACTAAGTTTGTTGAAGGAAAGAATTTCATTTCACGCGCTTTACTTGAAAAGCAGAAAGCCGAAGGATTGAAACGCAAGCTGATTGCTTTTGAAATGGTAGACCGTGGTATTCCCCGTCATGGTTATGAACTGGTAAATGCTGATGGAGAGAAAATAGGTGAAGTAACTAGTGGTACCATGTCTCCAATGCGTAAGATTGGTATTGGTATGGGATATGTTCAGACCGCTTACACAGCATTAGGTACTGAAATATTTATTGATGTGCGCGGACGCAAACTGAAAGCTGTAATAGTAAAGGCCCCGTTCAGAAAATAAATCGAAAGCCGGAAAAGAGAACGCTGATAACAAATATAACGCGAATATTCAGATTTTTTGAATATTCGCGTTTTTCTTTATATGGCTGATATACATTTGTTGTTAGTTCCTTTCCATAAAAACAGCTTTTGATGCAAAATTAATAATAGGATGAAGAATATGATAAATAGATAATTCTTAATTTTGCAATCAAAAATTTATTAGCTATGTCTGAATTGGCTCCATTGATAAGTGATTTGGCTTTGATTCTGATCTGCGCCGGTGTCATGACGCTCGTCTTTAAACGGTTAAAGCAACCTCTTGTTCTCGGCTATATCGTAGCCGGCTTTTTGGCAAGTCCCCATGTTCCTCTTACTCCGTCGGTCATTGATGTGGCCAATATCCATACATGGTCGGAGATTGGTGTGATATTTTTGTTGTTCGCTCTGGGATTGGAATTTAGTTTCAAGAAATTGGTGAAAGTAGGAGGGACAGCGGTCATTGCGGCGTGTACCATTATATTTTGTATGATATTGGTTGGAATTTTTGTGGGGTGGTCTTTCGGGTGGCAACGCATGGACTGTCTGTATTTGGGAGGTATGTTGGCCATGTCCTCTACGACTATTATTTACAAAGCTTTTGATGATTTGGGGTTGAGGCAGCAACGGTTTGCCGGTTTGGTTCTTAGTATTTTGATATTGGAAGATATATTGGCTATTGTTTTGATGGTTATGTTGAGTACAATGGCAGTGAGTCAGAATTTCGAGGGTAGTGAAATGGTCTATAGCATTGCTAAATTATTATTCTTCCTTATATTATGGTTTGTGGTAGGTATTTATATCATTCCTACATTTTTGAAGCGTTCCCGCAAGTGGATGGCAAATGAAACATTGCTGATTGTTTCGCTGGCATTGTGCTTCGGTATGGTAGTTGTAGCGGCCAAGGTTGGATTTTCGGCTGCGTTTGGAGCTTTTATAATGGGGTCTATTTTGGCAGAAACGGTGGAGGCCGAAAATATAGAGAAGCTTGTGGCCCCTGTAAAAGATTTGTTTGGAGCCATTTTCTTTGTATCTGTGGGAATGATGGTAGACCCTGCCATGATTGTAGAATATATATGGCCCATTGTGATTATTACATTGGCCATTCTGCTTGGGCAGGTTATTTTTGGTACAGGTGGCGTGATTTTGTCGGGACAGCCGTTGAAAGTTGCCATGCAATGTGGTTTCAGTCTGACCCAGATTGGTGAATTTGCATTCATTATCGCTTCATTGGGGGTAAGTCTGAAAGTAACCAGTGATTTCTTGTATCCTATTGTGGTGGCTGTTTCGGTCATTACCACATTTCTGACCCCGTATATGATACGTTTGGCGATACCTGCTTATCATATAGTAGAGAAACGTCTGCCCGGCAAATGGAGAAAAATGCTTGAGCGTTATTCGTCGGGATCGCAAACGGTGAATCATGAAAACAATTGGAAGAAATTGTTGGTTGCCATAGCTAGGATTGTAGCTGTTTATTCCGTATTGTGTATAGCTATGATTACACTTTCATTCCATTTTATTATTCCATTGTTCCGGGCTAGTCTGCCTGTCTTTTGGGCAAATCTGGCAGGAGCTGTTTTTACTATCGTTTGCATCGCACCTTTCTTGCGTGCCATTATTATGAAGAAAAACCACTCTGTAGAGTTTCAGGCGTTATGGCAGGATAATCGTTTCAACCGGGCACCCTTGATTTCTACCATTTTACTCCGTATAATGATAGCTGTCATGTTTGTGATGTTTGTGATAGAGAAACTTTTTCAGGCTTCCACGACTTTGCTGATCGGTATAGCTGTTGTTTTGGTAGGTATGATGATGTTCTCGCGATGGCTAAAGAAACAATCTATATTCATGGAGCGTACTTTTATTCAGAATTTGCGTTTCAGAGATGTGCATGCTGAATTTACAGGCCAGAAACGTCCTGAGTATGAAGGACATTTGTTGTCCCGCGACTTACATCTTTCGGATTTTGAGATACCTGCGGATTCCTTATGGGCGGGACATACATTAAGAGAATTGAATTTAGGGCATAAATACGGAGTGCATGTGGCATCTATCATTCGTGGAATGCATCGTATTAATATTCCTGGGGCGAATGTACGTCTGTTTCCCGGTGACACCATACAGGTAATCGGTACGGATGAGCAGTTGGGCGAGTTTGCCCGTCAAGCAGAAAGAGTATCAGCCGCCGCCGAAGAGGAAGATTTGGAAAGGCGTGAAATGAGTCTGAAACAGTTCATTATAGATCGTAACTCATTTTTTTTGGGTAAGAATATCAGAGAAAGTGGTATCCGGGATGAGTACAAATGTCTGGTAGTAGGCGTCGAAAAAGAAGATAGTACGCTGATGACCCCTGATATCAATGTACCTTTTACGGAAGGAGATGTGGTATGGGTGGTAGGCGAACGGGATGATGTGTACCGTTTGTTGGGTAAGAAAGAAAAAGAGGAAGAATAATTAATTTTAATAAATAAGAAAACCATGAAAAGTGATCCTAAAGATTGTCTGTATTGTCAGAACAATGAGACATTGCACAATTTAATGATTGAAATAGCGCCACTGAGTGTTTCACGTGTATTCCTTTTTAAGGAACAAACCTATCGCGGACGTTGCCTTGTTGCTTATAAAGATCATGTAAACGACTTGTTTGAACTGAGTGATGAAGAACGTAACGCATTTATGGCAGATGTTACCCGTGTGACCCGTGCCATGGACAAGGCTTTCCATCCTGAAAAAATAAATTACGGAGCGTATAGTGACAAACTTTCTCACTTGCATTTTCATTTGGTCCCCAAGTATGTGGATGGACCTGATTATGGAGGTGTATTTCAGATGAATCCGGGAAAAGTTTATCTGGCTGATGCGGAATATCAAGAAATGATTGAAGCTATAAAGAAAAATCTGTAGTAGCGATTAGTGGTTAGTGATTAGTGCCTGCGGTGTATGCATCCGCTATTAACCACTAATCACTAACTATTAACTAATCACTCTTTTTCTTCGAAATCAAATTCAAAGTCGAAGTCATCGTCACCGAAATATTCAGGAGTAATGAACTCTTCCATACTGCGACGGTCCTTTTTAGTGGGACGTCCTGTTCCGCGGGCGCGATCAACAAAACCGCTGATTTTGCTCATTTCCAGCAATTCATATTGTTCCGGAGTCGTTACATTCTCCAGTATTTCAGGAACCAATTTGGCACCTATACGTTTTTCTATTGCCTGTAAAACTTTAAATGAGTACGTGACAGGTGGTTTCTTTACCTGTATCACTTCTCCCGGTTTTATCATTCTCGATGGCTTCACCTGAGTGCCGTTGATAGAAACCCGTCCTTTCTTGCATGCTTCGGCAGCGATAGTGCGGGTCTTGAATATACGTGAGGCCCATAGCCATTTATCAATTCTTGCTTCAGCCATTACTTTTTATTGTATTGGTTCATTGTTATACTGATGCCTGCCAGGCAAAAACTCTTAATTATGTCGCAAGCCGTTGCTACACGTTCGTCCATGGTCTTCAAATCTTTATCAGTGAAGTGACCTAATACAAAATCTATTTGCCCGCCACGGGGAAAATCGTTGCCGATACCAAAGCGCAGACGGGCATAATCTTGTGTGCCCAGCGTAGCAGCTATATGTTTCAAACCATTGTGTCCGGCATCGCTGCCTTTTCCTTTCAGACGTAATGTACCGAAAGGAAGGGCGAGGTCGTCCACCACTACCAACACATTTTCCAACGGAATGTTTTCTTTTTGCATCCAGTAGCGCACTGCATTTCCACTCAAGTTCATGTAAGTAGACGGTTTCAGCAGGATAAGCTGGCGTCCTTTGAGCGAGAGGGTGGCAGTGGCTCCGTAACGTCCGTCAGTAAAAACAAGATTGGACGCCTTTGCAAGGGCGTCCAATACTGTGAATCCTATGTTGTGACGGGTATTTCGGTATTCTTCACCTATATTACCCAGTCCTGTAATCAAATATTTCATTGATAAGGATTAAAGGGTTACTGATTATTTACCGGCAGTTGCAGCAGCACCACGAGCGGCACGAGTTAATTTAACTGCGCAAACAACGGCTTCTTTAGCGTTAATCAATTCCAAACCTTCATAGCTTAATTCGCCCACTTTGATAGTCTTGCCCAGACCCAAAGAAGTTACATCAACAACCAGGCGTTCAGGAATTACATTGTATAAAGCTTTCACTTTCAGTTTACGCAACTGTAATGCCAATTTACCACCGGCACGTACACCTTCTGCCAAACCTTCCAACTGAACAGGAACTTCCATAACAATAGGTTTGGCTTCATCAATCTGATAGAAGTCAACGTGAAGGATTGCATCCGTTACAGGATGGAACTGGATATCTTTCAAAATAGCGTTTACTATTTTACCATCAATGTTCAAGTCTACAACATAGATGTGCGGTGTGTATACCAAGTTACGGAGTCCTTCGGTGGGAACGGAGAAGTGAGTAGCTACGGGCAAGCCGTTTTCGTCTTTCTGCACTCCATACAATACACAAGGAACACCATTGTTCTTACGCAATTCGTGAGTTGCTTTCTTTCCTACGTCTGTTCTGACAGTACCTTTAATTTCAATTGATTTCATTGTTTTTAAATTTTTTGTGTTACTCTAAATTAAGTTGATCTTATTGCTTAATTCGCCATCACACGATGTGGTATATCACACGATGAGCTTGAAAAAGCGGTGCAAAATTACTGCTTATTTCCGACTTGACAAAAAGAAAGCACAATTTTTTTATCATTGTGCTTTCTTTATCAGTTGGAATCAGAAATCGATATCTATTTTAATTTCATTCGGACTAAGCGGTTTGTGCGCATCTTCGGTTGTTTCCTGTTCTTCATTTTCAGTGTGATGAGGTTCAATAGGACCTTGCTCTTCGGCAATAAACTGTATAGCCTGTTGTAAACCGTTCATGAACTTCTCAAAATCTTCTTTATATAGAAAAATCTTATGTTTTTCGAAGCTTACTTGCGAGTCATCACCTTCTCCCGAAACAATTTTCTTGCTTTCAGTAATAGCCAAAAACATTTCATCTTTTCGATTTTTCTTCACATCTAAATAATAAATACGTTTGCCGGCTTTAATTGCTTTTGAAAAAACAATTTCTTTGTCACCATCCACTACACTTTTCTTTTTATAATCTTCCATAACTTAAGTATCTTTATAAATCGGCTTCAAAATTGGACATTTTTTTTAAATGGGCAAAAAATTTGCGGATAAACTTCGATGAAAAAAGCGATTTAGATAGCTCTATGTAAATTTTACATTAAAAAATGTAATTATGTTATGTAAAATCAATGAAAATACCTACTTTTGCAACTCCTTAATAATTTTATGTGAATTATGATAAATAGAGTTCTTATTCGTCTTAAGATAGTTCAGATAGTCTATGCTTATTATCAGAACGGAGGCAAAAACTTGGATACAGCGGAAAAAGAGTTATTTTTCAGCCTTTCTAAAGCGTATGACTTATACAACTATCTGCTGCTTTTAATGGTAGAGGTAACTAAACAGGCTAACAAACGACTGAATGCTGCGAAAAACAAACTGGTTCCTACTAAGGAAGAATTGTTTCCCAACACTAAATTTGTAGAAAACCGCTTTATTGCACAGTTGGAGGTAAACAAACAACTGCTGGAGTTTTCGAACAATCAGAAGAAAACTTGGGAGAATGAAGCTGATTTCGTAAAGACTTTATGTGATAAAATCTTAGAAAGCGATATATATAAGGAATATATGGCCAGTGAGACTTCTTCGTATGAGGAAGACCGTGAATTGTGGCGCAAGCTATATAAAAATATTATTTTTAATAATATTGAATTGGATCAGGTTTTGGAGGACCAAAGTTTGTATTGGAATGATGATAAGGAAATAGTGGATACCTTTGTGTTGAAGACCATCAAGCGTTTCGATGAGAAGAATGGTGCAAAACAGGAATTGTTGCCGGAATTTAAAGATGAGGAGGATCAAGACTTCGCACGCCGTTTGTTCCGTCGTACTATCTTGAATGCCGATTATTATCGTCATCTGATTAGCGAAAATACAAAGAACTGGGATTTAGACCGTGTGGCTTTCATGGATGTGGTCATTATGCAGATCGCTTTGGCTGAAATTCTGAGTTTTCCCAATATTCCGGTCAGCGTATCACTGAATGAGTACGTAGAAATAGCCAAACTGTACAGCACCCCGAAAAGCGGTGGCTTTATTAACGGAACTTTGGACGGAATCGTTAATTCATTGAAAAAAGAGAATAAGCTAACAAAAAATTAATATCTTTGTTTGTTATTGAAGAATAACAGCATTATAAACTAAAAAACATAGAAAGTATGAACTTATTATTTGTATTTCTGCAGGCAGGGGGTGGAGGAGATTACTCTTTCCTGATTATGATGGTAGCCATTTTCGCTATTATGTATTTCTTCATGATTCGTCCTCAGAATAAAAAACAGAAAGAGATTGCTAATTTCCGCAAGAATTTGGAAGTGGGTCAAGAAGTGATTACTGCAGGTGGTATATACGGAAAGATAAAAGAAATAGAAGATAATACAGTTGTTTTGGAAATTGCATCAGGCGTTAAGATTAAAATTGATAGAAATTCTATCTTCGCTAATGCTGCATCCAACCAACAACAGGCAAAGTAAATGACATGATAACATGTTCGACAAAAGGAACATACGTATTTACTATTTAAAGACTTTAGAGAGAATCAGAAGCTTCCTGCTTAGCCGTAATAGCAGGGAGTTCCTGATTTTCTTGTTTTTTGTATTTGTATCTTTCTGCTTTTGGTTGCTTCAGGTGTTAAATGATGACTATGAAACGGAATTTTCCATTCCGTTACGGTTGAAGAATGTACCTAGTGATGTGGTGTTGACCTCCGAACTTCCTGATGAACTGCGTATTGGCGTGAAAGACAGGGGGACTGTATTGGCTAACTATATGCTGGGGCAGACATTTTATCCCATTGTTGTGGACTTCAAGGACTATGAGGATAAAGGGAGCCGTGTCCGGATTCCGGTTTCAGCTTTAATGAAAAAGATTTCGGTCCAGTTGAATCAGACAACCAAATTGCTGACCATACGGCCGGATACTGTGGAGTTTATTTATACGAAAGGGAAGGCAAAGAAGGTGCCCGTGAAGTTACAAGGCAAGGTGGCTTTAGACCGCCAGTATTATATCTCGGATATCATTTACTCGCCGGATTCAGTGATGGTTTATGCTCCTCAGGAGATTTTGGATACCATCACGGCTGCTTATACACAGGCATTGAATTTTGAAGATGTGGCAGATACCATTCGTCGTAGGGTGAATCTGGCCGATGTACGCGGAGCGAAATTTATTCCCTCTTTTGATGATGTGACTTTATTGGTAGATATCTACGCTGAGAAAAGTGTGGAGGTGCCTATACGTGGCATCAATTTTCCGCCCGACAAGGTACTTCGTACTTTTCCTTCCAAGGTTCAGGTGACTTTTCAGGTAGGTCTGAGTCATTTCAAGTCCATCACTTCCGAGGATTTCTTTATCGGGGTGACTTATGAGTCTTTGTTGAACAATAAGGGGGAGAAGTGTCCGGTCAATCTCAAATCCATCCCCCGATATGTGAACCATGTTCGTTTGAATCCCAAAGAGGTGGATTATTTGATAGAACAACGAATTAAATTCAATGATTAAGATAGCGGTTACCGGTGGCATCGGCAGTGGAAAATCATACATTTCCCATTTGTTGGAGAATATGCATATCCCTGTGTATAATGCGGATAATGAAGCGAAACGTCTCACTACTTCTGATGCCGGAATTCGTGGGGAACTGATCGCTTTGTTAGGTGAGGATGTTTATAAGGATGGTCTGTTAAACAAGCCGTTGTTGGCTTCCTATCTGTTTTCCGATCCGGCGCATGTGCTCCAAATCAATTCCATTATCCATCCCCGGGTACGGAAAGATTTTACCGTATGGGTGGAACGTCAGGAAAAGTGTGAGATAGTGGGTATGGAATCGGCTATTTTGTATGAGGCTGGTTTTCAGGATACGGTAGATGCGGTAATAATGGTCTATGCACCTGTAGAATTGCGTATACAGCGTGCCATGTATCGTGACGGAGCCAGCGAGGAACAAGTCCGGGCACGTATTGCTGCCCAGATGGATGATGAAGAAAAGCGTCGGCGGGCCGATTTCACGGTGGTGAATGACGGGGTGCAATTGCTCATACCCCAGTTGAACAGAATAGTAGAACAATTAAAAACCGAAAAATTCATACTATAAATTTGGGAGTTTCATTGGTGAATTGTACTTTTGCTTCCTCAAACCATAAATATAAAATAGAATAGTATGTTAAAGACCATTTTATCAATCGCGGGCAAACCGGGATTATATAAATTGATTTCTCAAGGAAAGAACATGTTGATTGTAGAAACAGTTGACGCAGCTAAGAAAAGAGTTCCTGCTTATGCTCATGACAAAGTTATCTCATTGGCGGATATTGCTATGTACACAGATGCGGAAGAAGTGCCTTTGAGCGAAGTGCTGGAAGCGGTAAAGAAGAAAGAGAATGGAGCGGTTGCTTCTATCAATTATAAAAAAGCATCAGCCGATGAGTTGCATGCTTATTTTGCAGAAATTTTGCCAAATTATGATCGTGACCGTGTTCATAACGGGGATATCAAGAAACTGATTTCATGGTACAATATTTTGGTAAACAATGGTATTACTGAATTTGTAGAAGCTCCGGCAGAATCTGCCGACAAAGTGGAAGAAGCTGCTGCTGAATAATTGAAATAAAGCGAAGGGGAAAAGCCCGTCAAGCAGTTTACAATCTGCTTGACGGGCTTTTTGTTCATCGGCATTATTGGTAAAAGAAGTAGGATATCTTACTTCTTTCAGTGGAATATGATCATAGATCGTGCTCTATAAAGGATACCCTGAAAAATCCTTCAAATCCTTCAGACTTCCCGCAAACGCCTTGTTCGTGGGCATTTCGGCTGAAGGATTGGGTTCGGGAATGCTTCAGTCGGGGATTGGAATCCTTCAGCCGAATCGGTGTTTCTCTGATTCTCAGGGAATCGTTTTTCCTGAAGGATATTTTTCGGCTGAAACATTTCGCGATGTATATCTTTCAGCCGGAATGTCGGCGGGCAGGGTGTTTGCGGAGTAGCTGAAAGATCTGAAGGAAAAATAAGGAGTTTCGGCATGTAGATGCCATTATGGAAAAAACAACAGGTCAAATTTTAAAAAGCTCTTGTTCTTTCAATGAAAACGTCTTGTTCTTTTTTTTAAAGACCTTGTTCTTTTCAGAAAAGAACAGGACGTTTGAGAGGTTAGTAATGTGCATGCCGGAAAGTTAGTAACGTGTGGGGTGACACGTTACTAATGCGTGGGCTGTAAGATTAGTAATGTTGCAGGTGGAAGATTGTATATCTTACAAGTGATGAGCCCCCCTTTACTCAGGAAAGATAAGATCTTATCTTTCCTGGCTGTTTGTAACATTCTAGTTGCGGAATTTTAATCCGTCACCAGCTGTTTCTACGATAATCGGTTTGCTTCGGTCTACTTCCTGTGACAATAGTTTTTTGGACAAATCATTCAGCAAATAGCGCTGGATGGCACGTTTCACAGGACGGGCGCCGAATTCGGGATCATAGCCTGTGCTGGCAATGAAACGGACGGCCTCATCGGTCATTTCCAAAGTAATGCCGTTGCCGGCCAGCATATTCTTGATACCGTTGATTTGTAACATCACAATCTGTTCTATCTCTTCTCTGTTCAAAGGCAAGAACATAATTGTTTCATCTATACGGTTCAGAAACTCCGGTCGTATCGTTTTTTTCAACATGGACATTACCTCTTTCTTCGTCTCTTCAATCACCACTTCGCGATTCTCGTCATTAATCTTTTCGAACTGGCTTTGAATGTATGCGCTGCCCAGGTTGGAAGTCATGATGATAATCGTATTCTTGAAGTTTACCGTACGTCCCTTGTTGTCAGTCAGACGTCCGTCGTCCAAAACTTGCAGCAGAATATTGAACACATCGGGATGTGCTTTTTCTATTTCATCAAATAATACCACAGAGTATGGTTTGCGTCGGACGGCTTCTGTCAACTGACCGCCTTCATCGTAACCTACGTATCCGGGAGGCGCTCCGATCAGGCGAGATACAGAGTGTTTCTCCTGGTATTCGCTCATGTCGATACGCGTCATCAGACTCTCGTCATCAAACAGGTAGTCGGCCAATGCTTTGGCAAGTTCTGTCTTACCTACACCGGTAGTACCCAGGAAGATGAATGAACCTATCGGACGTTTCGGATCCTGTAATCCGGCACGGCTACGGCGTACGGCATCGGATACGGCTGCTATGGCTTCATCCTGACCTACCACACGCAAATGTAATTCTTGCTCCAGATGAAGCAATTTGTCACGTTCGCTTTGCAGCATCTTGTTAACAGGTATCCCTGTCCACCGTGAAACAACATCGGCAATGTCCTCAGCGGTAACTTCTTCCTTTATCATGGCACTGTCACCCTGCTTGTGTTTCAGGTCTTCTTGGATATCCTTAATCTCGTTCTCTAAAGCCTGTAATTTTCCATAACGGATTTCGGCCACTTTACCGTAATCTCCCTCACGTTCCGCTTTCTCGGCTTCAAATTTCAATTGTTCTATTTCCTGCTTGTTTTGCTGAATCTTGTTGACCAGTTCCTTTTCACTCTGCCATTTGGCTTTGTAAGAGGTTTCCTGTTCTTTCAGTTCGGCAATCTCTTTATTCAGCTGTTGTAATTTGGACTCGTCTTTTTCACGTTTGATGGCCTCACGTTCAATTTCCAGTTGTTTCAGGTGACGTGAGATTTCATCTAGTTCTTCAGGCACAGAGTCACGTTCCATACGCAATTTGGCAGCAGCTTCATCCATCAGATCAATAGCCTTGTCCGGAAGGAAACGTTCGGTAATGTAACGGTTACTCAATTCTACAGCGGCAATGATGGCTTCATCTTTGATACGTACCTTGTGATGGTTTTCGTAACGTTCTTTCAATCCACGAAGAATAGAGATGGTGCTCAGCGTGTCCGGTTCGGCTACCATAACAGTTTGGAACCGGCGTTCCAATGCCTTGTCCTTTTCGAAGTATTTCTGATATTCGTCCAAAGTAGTGGCTCCGATGCTGCGGAGCTCACCACGGGCCAAGGCGGGTTTCAATATATTGGCGGCATCCATGGCACCTTCACCTTTACCGGCTCCGACCAAGGTATGGATTTCATCGATAAACAGGATGATGCTGCCTTCGGCTTTGACCACTTCATTGACAACAGATTTCAGACGTTCCTCAAATTCACCTTTGTATTTGGCTCCAGCAACCAGTGCGCCCATATCCAATGAGAAGATTTGTTTGTTCTTCAAATTGTCGGGTACATCACCTCGGATGATACGGTGTGCCAAACCTTCAACAATGGCGGTCTTACCAGTACCCGGCTCACCAATTAAAATCGGATTATTCTTGGTACGGCGGCTTAATATTTGTAATACTCTACGTATTTCTTCATCACGCCCGATAACCGGATCAAGTTTTCCGCTGCGGGCAGCCTCATTCAAATTAATGGCATATTTGCTTAAGGATTGATAAGTGTCTTCACTGGATTGTGAAGTTACTTTTTCACCTTTACGTAGTTCTGCTATGGCGGAGCGCAGCTCTTTGTCTGTCATTCCCGCGTCTTTCAATATGGTAGCGACAGTACTCTTTACATTCAATAAGGCCAGGATAATAGCTTCCAGTGAAACGAATTCGTCACCCATCTCTTTGGAATACTGTACGGCTCTTTGTAATATCTCGTTGCTTTCACGGCTAAGGTAAGGTTCTCCTCCCGAAACCTTAGGCAGCGAGTCAATTTGCTTGTCGATGACCAATGCGATCTGCTGGGCGTTCATTCCCAATTTCTGGAAAATGAAGTTGGTGACGTTTTCACCTACTTTCAGTACTCCGGCCAACAGATGCACAGGCTCGATAGCTTGCTGTCCGCGGGCTTGAGTTACGTTCACCGCTTGTTGCACTGCCTCCTGTGATTTAATTGTGAAGTTGTTAAAATTCATATTGTATCTCCTTTCTAAATATTATTCAAATACCTATTGAAAACGTAACTGTCACTGCTTTGTTCAGTGGCTTTTGCGATTTCATTTGATAATCGTCAAATAGTTTGCCAAAAAGAAAAAGAAAGCTAATGAAGTAAAATAAGAAGACAAAATGACAGGCTTTCCGGCTTTTAAATGAAAAAAAGTCCGAATTGTACACAAAAAGGCAGATAACTCTTTTTGCAGGCAGATGATAATTGCTATCTTAGCATCGAAATCATAAAATGAAAACGAGATGACAAATGAAATAAAGTTTGCAGATACTGTAATTCTGGTGGATGTAGCCTATGTAGATAGGGTGGCGGGTGATTTATCCAAACATTTTGGTGACGTGGTGGGGCGTAAGTTGCCGAAAGCGGATTTGCCGGTGTTGTTGGAATGTCTGTCACTGGATAGTGGAATACCCTTGGGGGAGAATGCAGTTCAGGTATTATTTATTTATGACGAGGAAAGTAAGAAAATGGATGCTTTTCAGCCGTCGGATTTGGAAAAGGAATTAAATAACGTGGCTTTCAAAAGCCAGTTGGGAGAGTTTGCACTTTATTCTTTCGAACCGTCGGATATGGCTAGTCGCGAAGAGTTGTTTCTAGAGTCTTTGAGAGTGGTGGTTGATGCAAAAGAGGTGAAACGGGTAATTATTGTCCCTGCCGAAGAAGAATATGGGGATAAAGTTCCTGCTATATTAAATAAGGTGGACGGAAAAGAAAAAATGACAGTATTCGGCATGAATCCTCCAGCCTGTGAAGTGGCTTATCAGTGGGAGATGTTTGGATTCGCAGTTTTACAGTCGTTAGGAATTAAAGCAGACGAACTATAATCATTAAAAAACATGTCTGATTTCAGGTTAAGAGTATTCAGTAGTGTTGCGAAAAATCTCAGCTTTACAAAGGCTTCGCAGGAGCTGTTTATCAGCCAGCCGGCTATAACCAAGCATATTCAGGAATTGGAAACGATGTACCAGACGCGCCTTTTTGAGCGAATGGGTAACAAGATCTTGCTGACTGATGCAGGCAGGTTGTTGTTGGAACATTGTGAGAAAATTTTGGAAGATTACGGACGCTTGGAGTACGAGATGAACTTATTACGTAATGAGCATACCGGTGAGTTACGCTTGGGAGCCAGTACTACAATTGCCCAATATGTGCTTCCTCCCTTGCTGGCTCGTTTCATCGAGAAGTTTCCGCAAGTGTCTTTATCACTTTTCAGCGGGAACTCCTCTGAGGTGGAAAAGGCATTGCAAGAACATCGCATAGATTTGGCATTGGTAGAGGGCAATACCCGGCAACCTAATTTGAAATATACTCCTTTTCTGCAAGATGAGCTGGTGGCTATCGTCCATACTCGTAGTAAGTGGATGGATTATGATGAGATAACTTTGGATGAATTGAAAGAAGTTCCTCTTGTGCTTCGTGAAAGAGGTTCGGGAACATTGGATGTATTGATTACCGCTTTGCATAAACACAACATAAAGTTATCGGACCTTACTATCCGTATGCACCTGGGGAGTACAGAAAGCATTAAATTATTTTTGGAAAATAGTGAGTGCATGGGGATTTTGTCTATCCGGTCTATTAATAAAGAACTGTATTCAGGAAAGTTTAAAGTATTGGATATAAAAGACCTGGTGATGTTTCGTGAATTTGATTTTGTCCAATTGCAAGGGCAGGATACAGGGCTTCCGACTCTGTTCATGCAGTTTGCCAATCATTATAAGGAAAAGTTATAACCTATAATTAAAAACGATTAGATTGTTATTGAAACATATACTACCTTTGCACCTCGAAATAGAGAAATAATGTTAAAAAGTAAAATATATGATTTCAGTAACAGCTTTACAGCAAAACAACAAAATTATTTATGTAGGCTTGCTTTCCACGTTAACGGTCTTTTTATTGATGGACTATATTCCGGTATTGGCTCCATTTTCCCGGTGGGTCACTCCACCCGTATCTTTATTTCTGGGGTTGATATTTGCATTAGTTTGCGGACAGGCCCATCCTAAATTCAATAAAAAGGTTTCTAAATATTTGTTGCAATATTCTGTAGTGGGATTGGGGTTCGGTATGAATCTTCAGGCTTCTTTGGCTTCCGGCAAGGAAGGAATGGAATTTACGATCATTTCTGTAATCGGTACAATGATTATAGGTATGTTTATAGGGCGTAAACTTTTGAAGGTAGACCGTGATACGGCTTACCTTATCAGTTCAGGTACTGCAATTTGTGGGGGGAGCGCTATTGCTGCTGTGGGGCCTGTATTGAAAGCTAAAGATAGTGAGATGTCTGTGGCTTTGGCTACTATCTTTGTATTGAATGCTATCGCTTTGTTCATTTTTCCGGTGTTAGGTCATACGTTTGGGTTAGATCAACAACAGTTTGGTACTTGGGCAGCTATTGCTATTCATGATACGAGTTCTGTGGTGGGTGCAGGTGCGGCATACGGTGAAGAAGCGTTGAAAGTGGCGACTACAATTAAACTGACCCGTGCCCTTTGGATTATTCCTTTGGCATTCGCTACATCTTTTATTTTCAAGGGGAGTGGTAAGAAAGTAAGCATTCCTTGGTTTATCCTTTATTTCGTTGTAGCTATCGTTCTGAATACTTATGTGTTGGATGGTGTACCTCAATTCGGGCAGGCCGTTTCTGGACTGGCACGTAAGGGATTGATTATTACCATGTTTTTTATTGGAGCTTCCTTGTCTATGGATGTACTGAAGCAAGTCGGTATGAAACCTCTGGTTCAAGGTGTTGCTCTTTGGGCAGTGATTAGTATTAGTTCATTGGCTTATATTCTACTCTTCTGATAGGGATTTAAATCCTGTTATCCGCATATGCTTTTTTATGAGAATATAATTTAGAAGTAATAGATGAGTAATAGTACAGCGTTTATCCCAATGACAGTGAGGAATCCTTTCCATACATAAGGCAGTATTTCTTTTCTGCGGGAGGAAAAAAATATGGCATAGAACATATTCACCACAATGTTGCTGATGATAGCTTGCATGATGCAGGCTCCTACGATAGTTGCTGGAATGCTTCCGCCTTGTAACAGGTTAAGTATGAAAGGGGTGATGTCACTTAATCCTGCTGCAATGGAGAGAATACTCAAACCTCCTGTTCCTGCATAAATTAATGTATAGTGAGTCAGAAATGTAAATACTACGAATAATAAAGCAAAGATCAGAGCGACTTTGAATTCCAGCGGATTACTTTCCGTTTCCGGCTCCTCAATAACTTCGCGCTCGCCTTTTATAGTATGCTTTTTATGGATGAATATACCGATGCCGGCGGCGGTTACAGACATGATGAGCAGATAGGGGTAGATATCCAGAAAGATGGAAGTGCTGAATATAAGGATCAAAATCATGAAACGCAAGAACATCATGCTGATAGCAAGCATCATGGCAGATACATATTCCGGTATTTCATGCGTTTGTATCCGTTTACATTTGCGGGCAAGGATGGAAATGGTAGCGGTGCTGCTATACAGACCACCGATAATACCCGAAACTAGAGTGCCTGATTCGCGGAAAACATATTGTTTCAGCAGGTAGGATAAATAGGAGATGCCCGATACGACTACAGTAGCCAGCCAAATGGTGTATGGAGTGAGATTGATACCCGGTATAAGAGGTTCCTTGGGTAACATGGGCAAAATGATACCGCTGATAGCCAGAAATTTTGCCAGTGTTATCATTTCATCATTTTGCATCCGTTGTACAAGTTCGGTAAAGGTGTGTTTCATTTCTGTGAAAAGAAGCACGGTGACTACCATCATGACATAAAACCAGGAAGGCTGTGTACTTATGATAGGAGCCATACAATAGGTGATAAGAGCGATGATGATTGTTGTCACTCCAAACACGTGGAACTGGGATTGCTTGACATAATAATTGATACCCAGTAATATGCCTAAAATTATCCCGCCTCCCATAAATAAATGCATTTCCTTAGGATCAAGTATATAGAGGAGATATCCCAAAATACCGATAAAAGTAAAAGTCCGGTCTGTGCCGAAAAGCGTAGTTTCCCCTTCTCGTCTCAGACTGATTCTCCGTTGGGATAAACCGATGAGTAAAGAGAACAATGTTACTAGAATGAAAGTAACCAATTGCTGGGGAAGGTAATCGTACAACTTTTCCATAAATTTGTCAAGATTAGGTTGATGTAATTGGTTTTTCTGTTCAAACCACATGGACCCCTCTGAAGGATTCAAATGGTTTTAAAACGCTTGCTTAAACTTGCTTTCTTCAAAAAGTCCTTTTAATTTATCATCACTTTTTATTTGGTTGATGATTGTGGACAGAACTCCTGCTTTGGGCAATTCTACTACAACGTCTGTTTTATATTTACCACCGTTCTGTCGGCTGTTTTCACAAATTACTTTTAAGTTAGCAGCCTCTTGCTGGGTAACCATTTGGATCAGATCTAAAAATTGTTCCCATTCTGCATTACCGAATTTATTTTGAGACTTGGCAGCCATTTCTGCTTTTGCCTTGATCTGGTTAGTTATTGCGGTACGGGCTGTAATGATCGCCTTCTTTTTGGAGGCAGTGGCGTCACCGCTCTGAGCTGATGCCGAGGCACGGAAGAAGTCTGCATTTGTACTATATGTATTTCCGGTACAAGGAGTGCTTTGTGCCTGTGCCCATGTTGATATTCCAAGGACGAAGGCTAAAAAATAGATGAATTTATAATATTTCATAGTTGGAATTTTATCAATTTATTGCGAAGATAGAGGAATATTTGATAATATAAACAAGAAAAGAGAAAAAAAAGATTGAGCTTGCTTTATGAAATGATTATATTTGCAGAAATTAAATGAAAGGTTAGTATTTATGGAATCAACAACAAAATTCTATTCGTTAAACTACACAAACGTAAATACTTATTTATTTGCGTTCGTGTTTATTGTAGGTAATGTGGTATTGCCGCAACTTTGTCATTTGGTGCATTGGGGTGGTCCTGCTATGTTACCCATTTATTTCTTTACATTAATAGGTGCTTATAAATATGGATTCAAAGTGGGGATGTTGACGGCTGTTCTTTCTCCGCTTGCCAATAGCATCTTATTTGGAATGCCTTCTGTGGCCATACTGCCGGCTATATTGGTAAAATCGGTATTGTTGGCGTTGGTGGCGGGATATATGGCAGACCGTTTCCGTAAGATTACAATTCCTGCATTGCTGGGGACTGTTATGGCATATCAGGTGGTGGGTACCTTGATAGAATGGGTTCTTGTCGGTGATTTCTATTTGGCGGCACAGGATTTCCGGATTGGGATTCCGGGCATGTTGCTCCAGATTTTTGGCGGCTATGCATTGCTGAAAGCTATTGCAAAAAGATGAGTTGTAAACACTTGATGTTAATGTTGCAAACTGTGAAACAACCTGAAAATGGTGGCGCTGGTTATGTCCTGGTAGTTGTCATGGATGGAGAGCACGATAAATAGATGACTTTGGTTTTTGATAAATCATTTAATAGTTAATAGATAAAATGACAGGCACATTATTATTTTTAGGATTAGGAATGCAGGAAGTGTTATTCATTGCATTGATTGTTCTTTTGTTCTTTGGTGGGAAGAAGATACCCGAACTGATGAAGGGGTTGGGCAAAGGGGTTAAGAGTTTTAAAGAAGGGATGAACGGGTTGGAGGATGATATAGATGGGAAAGATAAGAAAGGGGAAACGAAAAAGTGACAAATAATGGAACAGCAGCAGAAGATACTGACCTTTTGGGATCATCTGGAAGAACTACGCCATGTCTTGTTCCGCATTGCAGTGGCTGTGGTATTTCTAATGTTGGTAGCATTCTTGTTTAAGGATGAGCTCTTTGCTATTGTTCTAGCGCCTAAGAATGCTGATTTCATTATTTATCATTTTTTTTGCCGGATAGCTGATTCTATGGCTATGCCTTCATTATGTCCGGAAGTGTTTTATGTGAAAATGATCAATACCCAATTGGCGGCTCAATTCATTACTCATATGAGTGTGTCTTTTTATGCGGGTTTTTTGTTGGCATCTCCTTATGTTATTTATCAGTTGTTCCGTTTTGTCTCGCCGGCTTTATACGAGAATGAAAAGAAATATTCTACCCGGGTTGTAGGATGGGGCTATTTTCTTTTTATGATGGGAGTTCTTTTGAATTATTTTTTGATTTTTCCTCTTACTTTCCGTTTTCTTGCTACCTATCAGGTCAGTATGGAAGTGGAGAACACGATTACTTTGTCCTCGTATATGGATACGTTGATGATGATGAGTCTGATGATGGGGATTGTTTTCGAGATCCCTGTCCTTTGTTGGCTTTTTGCCAAACTGGGATTTCTTACGGCTGATTTTATGAAGCGGTATCGTCGTCATGCTATTGTTATTATTCTGATAGTTGGAGCTGTTATCACTCCTACGTCAGATGTTTTTACATTGATGATGGTATCTGTGCCCATGTATTTGCTTTACGAAGTCAGCATTTGGATTGTAAGTCGGACAGGGAAAAAACAGCAGGAAGAATCCTTGGAAGAAGTGCTTGAAAAATCATGAGATGATAATCCTTATAAGTATTATATCGTAAAAAAGGAAGACCTTCGTGACGGCCTTCCTTTTTTCCATTAGGATCCATACTTTATTAAATCTTCCAGCCAAAGGCCTCTGCCACGGCCGGAAACACAATCTTTCCGTTGACAATATTCAAGCCGTTTTTTAGTCCAGGATCGTTTTCGCAAGCTTTTTTCCAACCAAGATCTGCCAATCTGATGGCGTATGGCAGTGTAGCATTGGTTAATGCCAAGGTTGAAGTACATGGTACAGCTCCCGGAATATTGGCCACACAGTAATGGATGATACCGTCTACTTCGTAAATAGGTTCGGCATGAGTTGTAGGATGGGACGTCTCAAAACATCCTCCTTGGTCAATGGCCACATCTACCAGTACGGTACCCTTTTTCATCAGTTTCAGCATGGGGCGTGTAATGAGGTGGGGGGCCTTTGCACCGGGGATAAGTACCGCACCGATTATCAAATCAGTTGTTGGCAGTTCTTTTTCTATATTGTGGCTGGACGAGAATAATGTTTTTACATTTTTAGGCATGAACTCGCTTAACTGACGCAGGCGGGGTAATGAAATATCGCAGATTGTGACATCAGCCCCTAGCCCTGCAGCCATTAAAGCTGCATTGGTTCCTACAATGCCGCCGCCTAATACCAGCACTTTGGCTGGTTTGGCACCGGGAACTCCACCTAGTAAGATACCACGTCCTCCTTGAGGCTTCTCCAAAAAACGTGCTCCTTCCTGAGTGGACATTCGTCCCGCCACTTCACTCATGGGAATCAGCAGAGGCAGTCCTCCTTGTTTGTCTGTTACAGTTTCGTAAGCTAGGCATACTGAACCACTACGCATCATTGCCTCTGTTAATTCTTTGTCACAGGCAAAATGGAAGTATGTAAATACCAGTTGGTCCTTACGTACCAGATTATATTCACATTCGATGGGTTCCTTGACTTTTATAATCATTTCAGCGATGGCGTACACATCTTTTATAGTAGGAAGGATACGCGCTCCGACTTTCTCATACTCTTCGTCGGAAAATCCGCTGTTTATACCTGCGGTGTGTTGTATATACACCGTGTGACCTCTCTGTACCAACTCGTGTGCTCCTGCAGGGGTTAATGATACACGATTCTCGTTGTTTTTGATTTCTTTAGGAATTCCTACTATCATAATTGTCACATTTAAGGGGTTTGACTGCCTCAAAGATAACAAAATGTCAGAAAAGTAGGTTTTGTCTGGATATGTTTTTTTCGTAATAAATGTATGTTTAGCAACATTATTTTAAGGGATATTCTGTTTTTTATTTGTAAGTTTGCGGAGAGATTCAAAATTTTTGTGATGAGTTCTCCATAAAATAAAGAAAATGACTTTACGAAATTATATAATCATAGTAGCTTTGGGCAGTATTTTCACTGTACGGGCACAGGAAGAACCGGCTGCTCCTGTATTCCGTCCTCCTTTTGATTTTCCGCTTACTCTGAGCGGTAATTTTGGTGAACTGCGTTCTAACCACTTTCATGGAGGAGTGGACTTTAAAACCCAGGGAGAGGTGGGAAAACCTATTCATTGCATTGCCGACGGATATGTGAGCCGTGTACTGGTTACTCCCGGCGGATATGGGCAGGCTATTTTTATTACTCATCCCAATGGATATACTTCAGTGTATGGGCATGTGTTGAAATTTGCTTCCGCAGTGGCAAAAGTAGTGGAGGAATATCAATATCGGCATGAAACTTTTGCTGTGGATTTGAAATTCGAACCTCATCAGGTCAGTTTCAAAGCTGGAGAAATCATTGCTTTAAGCGGTAATGAAGGATATTCTTTCGGACCGCATCTGCATATGGAGATACGCTGTACGGATACTGGTGAATTGATAGATCCCTTACAATTCTATACCGATAAAATCAAAGACACTACTCCGCCACGTGCGTCAATGATTATGCTTTATCCGCAGCGGGGCGCTGGGGTTGTGGAAGGCTCACAAAGAAAAAAATCCATACCTGTTGCTTCTTTGGGGCAACCGGTTTCTGCTTGGGGGAAAATAGCCGCTGGTATTAAGGCATACGACTATATGGATGGTACACATAATAATTATGGTGTGCGTTCCGTGGTACTCTATGTGGATACGACAGAAGTTTTTCGCAGTACAGTGGATGGCGTTTTGCCTGAAGAGAACCGGATGATTAATGCTTGGACAGACTATGAGGAGAATGTAAAGAGGCATAATTGGGTGATGCGCTCACAAATTCTTCCCGGAAATAGTTTGCGCATGTTACAAGCCAACGATGAAGGAGGGGTGATTACGATTGATGAAGAACGTGATTATCATTTTCGTTATGAATTAGCTGATTTATATGGTAATAAGTCGACTTATCGTTTCATTGTGCGTGGCCATAGGCAGCCGATAGAGGAATATCATCCGCAAGTAAAACATTATTTGGCATGGAATAAAGGTAATGTGGTTCAGGAACCGGGTATGGAACTGGTTATCCCCCGAGGGATGTTGTATGAGGATGTGGCACTGAACTGTCAGGTGGTTAAAGATACAGCCGCAATTTCTTACGAGTACCAATTGCACGATGAGCCAGTAGCTTTGCAAGCTGGATGCACGCTGATGATCGGGGTACGCCATCTTCCTGTAGAGGATACGTCGAAATATTATGTAGCCCGTAAGTGGGGAAAAAGGAAAGGTTCAGCAGGAGGAACTTATGAGAATGGTTGGATGAAGACTTCCATCCGTGAACTGGGAACTTATACCGTAGCTATAGATACCTTGTCTCCACGAGTAACTCCATTAAATAAAACGCAATGGAAGACAGGTAAGGTTCAGTTCAAAATAGGAGATGCGGAAACGGGTATCAAAGATTATAAGGTGAAGATAGACGGCGAATTTGCCTTGTTTGGTTTCAGTTCCAAAAATGCGAAATTGTGGATGAAGCATCCTGAACGGTTAAAAAAAGGAGTCGCCCATAAATTGGAATTGGTGGTGACAGATTATTGTGGAAATGAAACAAGAGAGGAATATGAATTTTGATGGTAAAATAAGTATTATACACAATTAAAAAGTTATATATTAATGAAGAATAAACTGATTTTAGGTGCTGCCTTTCTGTTGGCAGCGATAACGGAGAGTTTGGCGTGCACTAACCTGATTGTAGGTAAGGGAGCCTCGGTGGATGGTTCTGTTATCGTTTCTTATTCCGCTGATTCATACGGAATGTTTGGCGAGTTGTATCACTATCCTGCCGGTATGCATGAAAAAGGAACCATGCGTGATATCTATGATTGGGATTCGGGCAAATATTTAGGGCAAATAAAAGAAGCGCGTCAAACCTATAATGTGGTAGGTAATATGAATGAATTTCAGGTAACCATAGGTGAAACTACTTTTGGTGGACGGGAGGAATTGGTTGATTCTACCGGTATTATGGATTATGGAAGTTTGATTTATGTAGCTCTCCAGCGTTCTCGTACAGCCAAAGAAGCCATACAGGTAATGACGGATTTAGTAAAAGAATATGGTTATTATAGCAGTGGCGAATCATTCAGTATCGCTGATCCCAATGAAGTCTGGATTTTGGAGATGATCGGTAAGGGTCCCGGTGTGAAAGGTGCTGTATGGGTAGCAGTCCGTATACCGGATGATTGTATTGCCGCACATGCTAATCAGAGCCGGATTCATCAGTTCAATATGAATGACAAGGATAATTGTCTTTACTCTCCGGATGTGATTTCTTTCGCTCGTGAAAAAGGCTATTTTGACGGTATGAATAAAGATTTCAGTTTCTCGGCGGCATATAATCCTTTAGATTTTGGTGGTGTACGGTTCTGTGAAGCGCGTGTATGGAGTTTCTATAATATGTTCAATAAGTCGGTGGGAGATACCTATCTTCCTTATATCCAGGGGGACAGCAAAGAACCGATGCCTCTTTATATCAAGCCTTCCCGTAAACTTTCAGTACGTGATGTACAAGCAGCTATGCGCGATCACTATGAGGGTACTCCACTGGATATTACTAATGATCCCGGTGCAGGTCCGTTTAAAACTCCTTATCGTCTGTCGCCCTTGAGTTTTAAAGTAGGAGATCAGGAATATTTCAATGAACGTCCCATCTCGACTCAGCAAACGGCTTTCACTTTTGTTGCACAGATGCGTGCTAGCCTGCCCGATGCAATAGGGGGAGTATTATGGTTTGGGACAGATGATGCTAATATGACAGTGTTTGCTCCTGTATATTGTTGTTCGGATCGTATTCCTGATTGTTATAGCGGTAAAGAAGCCGACTGTGTAACTTTTTCATGGGATTCTGCATTCTGGATTTATAATTGGGTGGCCGATATGATTCGTCCACGTTATAGCCTGATGATTGATGATATGCGTGCCGTTCAAAATAATTTGGAAGATACTTATGCGAATGCACAGGCTGGCATTGAATCTTCTGCCATGAGTTTATATGAGAAAGATCCTGTAAAAGCAAAAGAATTCTTGACTAACTATAGTTGCATGACAGCCGAATCGGCAATAGACAGCTGGAAGAAGTTGGGTGAATTTTTGATTGTGAAGTATAATGATGGTGCTGTGAAAAAGATGGCAAAAGATGGAACTATACTTCGCCCTGAAACCGGTCATTGTGCTCCTTTGGTACGTCCGGGATATCCCAAAGAATTTTTGGAAGAACTGGTAAAGGCCACCGGTGGACGTTATAAGATGAAATAGGATATATTTTTGTATGTTCTGAAAGTCTGATTAATTAGTGGAGGGGGCAGATTATAATTCTGCCCCTGTTTGCATAATAAGATAGTTTTTTAGATTGTATTCAGGATGCCTAGGAGCTTTACTGATTGTTATATAATAGTGTTTTTTACCTTGTATGGTCTTCTATTTTTTTATGACAGATTATTTTTGGGGAATAATCCTTTATATCTCTAATTTTCTTCTTCCAAATTTCTAGGATTTTTAATTTAATTCTTTTACATTTGTCAAGACGTAAAAATCGGATATAATTATAAACCTTATAAATAACAAAAAAATATGGAAAATGAAGAATTGATAAAGCAAGTGACAGAGAAAGCAGAGAAATGGTTAACACCTGCTTATGATGCCGAAACACAGGCTGAAATTAAGAAAATGTTGGCGAATCCCGATAAGACTGATTTGATTGAAGCATTTTATAAAGATTTGGAGTTTGGAACAGGTGGTTTGCGTGGTATTATGGGCGTGGGTAGTAACCGTATGAATATTTATACGGTAGGTGCTGCTACTCAAGGCTTGTCTAATTATCTAAATAAAAATTTTAAAGATCTCGATCAGATTTCTGTAGTGGTAGGTCATGATTGCCGTAACAACAGCCGTTTGTTTGCGGAAATTTCTGCCAATATTTTTTCAGCGAATGGTATTAAAGTATATTTGTTTGAAGATATGCGTCCTACTCCTGAAATGTCATTTGCTATCCGTCATTTCGGTTGCCAGAGCGGTATCAATATTACTGCCTCTCATAATCCGAGAGAATACAATGGTTACAAGGCTTATTGGGATGATGGTGCACAAGTATTGGCTCCGCACGATAAAGGTATCATTGATGAGGTGAACAAGATTTCATCGGCTACCGACATTAAGTTTGAAGGTAACAAGGATCTGATTCAGATTGTGGGCGAAGAGGTAGACAGCGTCTATTTGAATAAAGTGAAAACAATTTCTATTGATCCTGAAGTGATCAAGCGTCAGAAGGATTTGAAAATTGTGTATACTCCGATTCATGGTACAGGTATGATGTTGATTCCGCGTGCATTGAAGCAATGGGGATTTGAAAATGTACATACCGTGCCTGAACAAATGGTGAAGAGTGGCGATTTTCCGACTGTTATTTCTCCGAATCCGGAAAATGCCGAGGCTTTGTCTATGGCTATTGATTTGGCTAAGAAAATTGACGCCGACATTGTAATGGCTAGTGATCCGGATGCTGACCGTGTAGGTATGGCTTGTAAAAATGACAAAGGAGAATGGGTGCTGATCAATGGTAACCAAACCTGTTTGCTGTTCTTGTATTATATAATAAAGAATCGTATTGCGATGGGTAAGATGAAGGATGATGATTTCATTGTGAAGACTATCGTTACTACGGAACTGATTAAATCTGTCGCAGATAAGAACCACATCGAAATGTTGGATTGCTATACCGGATTCAAGTGGATTGCACGTGAGATCCGTTTGCGTGAAGGAAAACAGCAGTACATCGGTGGTGGTGAGGAAAGTTACGGTTTCCTGGCTGAAGATTTTGTCCGTGATAAAGATGCTGTTTCTGCTTGTACATTGTTAGCAGAGATTTGTGCTTGGGCAAAAGATCAGGGCAAAACATTGTTCGAAGTTTTGCTTGATATTTATGTGGAGTATGGTTTCTCAAAAGAAACTACTGTGAATGTTGTGAAACCAGGAAAGAGCGGGGCAGAAGAGATTAAGGCAATGATGGAAAACTTCCGTTCTAATCCTCCGAGAGAAATAGGCGGTTCTAAGGTTGTTCTTGTCAAAGACTTTAAAACTTTGAAGGCTACTGATGGTAATGGGAATATAACAGAAATAGATATGCCGGAGGCTAGTAACGTATTGCAATATTTTACAGAAGATGGAACTAAAATTTCAGTTCGCCCGTCAGGAACAGAACCTAAAATCAAGTTCTATGTGGAAGTAAAAGGTGAAATGGGTTGCCACAAATGTTTCGATGCCGCTAATGCAGCTGCTGAGGAAAAGGTGGAAGCCGTAAGAAAATCACTGGGAATTTAATCGAGGGTAAGCGTTGGGCGAAAGTCTGGGAGAATATTCATTCATAAATAAAAAAAGGGGGGGAGAGATGTATTTCTCTATCCCCTTTTCTTTTATTTCCATGCCATTTATATCAAAATCTACACTTCTTTGTTTATTTTTTGTTGTAACTTTGCCTTCTGTTTTAAATAAGGTGAAAGATATGATGTGGTTACTTCTGGCATTTCTCTCGGCTGCACTGCTGGGATTTTATGATGTATTTAAGAAACAGTCGTTAAAGGACAATGCGGTTATTCCAGTATTATTTCTTAATACGTTGTTCTCTAGTTTGATATTTCTTCCTTTTATTGTATTGTCAGTGTGGAGGCCGGGAATATTGGAGAATTCTATTTTTTATGTGCCTGTTGCTGGGTGGGAGGTGCATCGTTATGTGGTGTTGAAATCTGTTATTGTCCTTTCGTCGTGGATGTTGGGATATTTTGGAATGAAGAATCTGCCTATCACGATTGTGGGACCTATAAACGCTACCCGTCCGGTGATGGTGTTGGTAGGAGCTTTAGTGGTCTTTGGTGAGCGTTTGAATTTTTACCAATGGATTGGTGTGCTGATGGCTGTCTTCTCTTTTTTTATGCTGAGCCGCAGCGGAAAGAAAGAGGGAATAGATTTTAAACATAATAAGTGGATTTATTATGTGGTAATGGCGGCTGTGTTGGGAGCTGTCAGCGGGCTTTATGACAAGTACCTCATGGCGCCTGCCGATCAAGGAGGTATCGGACTAGATAGAATGATTGTGCAGTCATGGTATAATATCTATCAATTGTTTATGATGGGAGGTATCTTAATATTGTTATGGTGGCCGAAGCGCAAATCTACCACTCCGTTTCATTGGCATTGGTGTATTATTCTGATATCTATTTTTCTGTCGGCAGCTGATTTTGTTTATTTCTATGCCTTAAGCTTGGACGGGGCAATGATTTCCATTGTATCTATGGTAAGGCGTGGCAGTGTGCTTGTCTCTTTTATATTTGGTGCGATGGTATTCCGTGAGAAGAATCTTAAAAGCAAGGCCGTGGATTTGGTGCTAGTACTTATTGGTATGATATTTCTGTATTTGGGAAGTCAATAAGAAAAAAGATGGGGTGTGACTCATCGTGCATACCCCGTTGTTCTTGATTACTCTATAATGATTTTATATTCTACATCAAACGTTTCTTTTGGTTCTAGTTTCTGTATCCATTCACGGTCTTTTAATTCGCCCGAATACCCTACAGAATCGCAACGTCCATACCATGGTTCAATGCAAACAAATGGGCAATCGGGATGTGTTTTGGTAGGAGACCACAAAGCTACTAACGGAGAATTAAATTCCAAACTGATATGAGGCTTTTTCTTTTTATCCAGTAAGGTTATTTTTTTCAGTTGTTTATTGTCAAAAATATAAGTGTCACAATCAAAAGTATGAATATCAATTGGCATCAGCCCTTCTTTATTTAATTTTAGTACATGACGTTCTGGTGATACGCAACCTTTTTCTATTGGCATGATATATTCTAAATCAGACTTTCGGTCAAAAACAAAGAAGCCACGATCCTTTGTAGCAGCATCGAACTTGGGGAAATAGAAAGCTGGATGTGCTCCGATCTGGAAATACATATCCATAGCTCCCAGATTTTCTACACGCCATTTTACGGTGATTTTATTTTCTTCTAATAAATATCCCACCAATAGGCGGAAGGGAAAAGGAAACTTGCCCAATGTATCAGGAGTGCTTTCCAACCAATATACAGCTCCTTTGTCTTCTTTATAGGTTAGTTTGAAATTCATATCACGTGCAAAACCGTGTTGCCCTATTTCATAAGTGTTTCCGGCATGACGGTATTTATTATTCCACACACGTCCTACTATGGGGAAAAGGACAGGTGAGCGCCGTCCCCAAAATTTAGCGTCTCCCTGCCAAAGATATTCTTTGCCATCCTTTTTGATACTTTGAAGCTCAGCGCCATGTTCGGCTATTTGTACAGTCAGGACAGAATTAGATAGTGTTTCCATGTTTCTTCATTTATAAATTCTTTTTTCAAAGGTAGGGATGTTTCATGACATGACAAAGTGAATCTTCATCTTTGTGTAAATTTTATCTAAAAGGCTTTTTGGGATCAAATAAATTTTAATAAAAGCTTATGCTTGTGTTTATTTTTGCTTATGTTTGTCAATAAAACTATGAAGGAGGATAAGATGGAGAACATACATTTGATATTTAAATTTTTATGGTATAGTATATTATTTTGTATATGGGGAGTATCTTGTACAAGTTCCGGAACTTATAAAAAGACTCAAATGGATATTTATATGCAGTATTATGATTTTATAATTGATTCACTGTCAAAAAATCCTAATTATGTATGTACCCGGACTGCCAGGCAAATGTCGTTTACCACAGATAGTGTGGCGTATTGCCATTATCTTGTTCTTTTGGCAAAAGCATATATGTTTAAGTCCGAGATGGATTCGGCTAAACTTAGCATGGATAGAGCGGAAGTATTTTGCGATGGAGCTGAACCGTCACCGTTAATTAATGATTTGTATGCTGAGATTTACAATATGCGGGGTAATGTATGTGTTCGTCAAGGGTTGACAGATTCTTCAGTGGTATGTTTTCAAAAAGCGTTCGATTATCGTTTGAAGGGTAGTAACAGAGATATGCTTCATGATATTTCTATTAATTTGGCTGATGCTTTTGTCCGTACCGGTCATTATGATAAAGGTGCGATGTGGTATCGTAAAGCTTTGTCTTACTGTGATTCATTGAAGATTCCTGAAGAAAAGCGTTTTCCTGTTTATTACGGATTGGCACAGGTTTATATGGAACTTCGTGATTTTACTTCTTGTGATTATTACTATGAACTGGCGGCTCGGCAATATGATAAGATGCTTCCATTTGAGAAACATATTTATTTGAATAATCGTGGTAATTCTTATTATTTTCGTGCTGATTATCCTAATGCTTTAGAATTTTTCAGAAAATCATTATTGTTAGCTCGTTCTTATCCAGATATGATTTTTGAGGAACATCTGACTGAAATGAATTTGGGAGAAACTTTTCTGTTGATGAATCAGGTTGATTCTGCCGCATACTATTTAAATCTTTGTAGTGATTTTTTTCGTTCTATCGAAAATCAGACAGCTCTCTATTATTTGGATACCCAGTTGATTGAACTTGCCTTGAAGCAGAATAATTTGCCTTTAGCACGTAAACGTATGTCTGAGGCTATCCAGCCTGATTATGTGGAACCGAATATGCAGCATATCCGTAACCGTTACCTACAACATTATTTTGAAGAGGTGGGAGATTTCAAACAAGCTTATTATTATCAAATGGAAAATCAGCGTATTGATGATTCTACACGTAATGAGCGTATTAAAATGCGTACAGCTGAAATTGATCTGAAATACAGTCAGGACACCACGCTGATGAAGCAGAAAATTTTCATTCAGCAAAAAGAGAATGAAGTTCTGGCGCTGAACCAGACGCTTTACCTGTGGATGTTTGCCTGCATCTGTATTCTGGGGCTCGCTGTATTTGTCTACACATACAACAAGAGACAGCGTTTCTTGCTGCAAATGAGAAGTCAGAATATGATTGCCACTTTGCGTATGGAGAATATCCGTAACCGGGTTTCTCCCCATTTCATTTTTAACATTCTGAACCGTGAGATGGGTAACTACACCGACGAGCAAGTCGGAAATATGCGTGGGCTGGTAAAACTGATGCGGCGCAACCTGGAACTGACCGAGCAACTGTGTGTTACCATGGCTGAGGAACTGGACTTTGTCAATACGTTTATCAACCTGGAACGTGAAGCATTGGGAGATAGCTTTATACTGTCCACATCCATAGATGCTGCCATCCATCTTGACCAAGAAATACTTCCTTCCATGATGATACAGATTCCGATAGAAAATGCCATCAAGCATGCCCTGAAGGACAAAGAGGGGATGAAAAGACTGTGGGTTGACATCAGAAAGACCGGGGAAGGAATCTGTGTCAAGGTGCGTGACAACGGGGGAGGTTACCGGGTAAACAGTGCCAACTACGGTACAGGCACCGGTATAAAAGTGATTCTTCAAACCATACAGTTGTTGAACGCTAACAATAAGAAGCATATCGATATATCCATAACCAATGTGCAGTTGGAAGACGGAGAAACCGGTTGCGAGTTTGCTGTCTTCCTGCCCCATGGTTATGATTATAATTTGAAAAAGATGGTTTAGTCATTATTTTTGCTAGAATAGTGTCCGAAACGGTCGCTATAGTTCCATAACCAGAGTGTCGGGTTTGTGCGTTAAAACATGTTTTAATACTTTTGTTCCGTTAATAACTAAAGCAGGATTGTTTACTATGGATAAACTATACAGGGTCGTAATAATTGATGATGATGAGTTCTCTGCGGACAATCTTTGTCTGGAACTGAAGAAATATAACAGGCTGTCTATAGATGGGATGGCGCGTAACGGTGTGAATGGCCGGAAACTGCTGGAAAAGGTTCATCCGGATTTGCTGTTCCTGGACGTGGAACTGCCGGACATGAAGGGCATGGAACTGCTGGAACAGATAAGGGGGGCAATCACTTGGAATATGCAGATTGTGTTCTATACGGCTTATGATAAATACATGATTTATGCCATCCGTGGGGCAGCTTTCGACTACTTGCTGAAGCCGATAGACAAGAAGGAGCTGGAAGGGATTATCGACCGCTTCATGAAAAAGGAGGAAGAGTCGGCAGCTGCATCTTTGGCTATTCCTGCGCGTGTGCATTCGGTCGGCGAGCATACCTTTATGATATCCACGCCTACCAATGATTTGCGTATTCTACGTTCCATTGACATTGGTTTTTTCCGTTATAACTCCGACCGGAAACTGTGGGAAGTGGTGCTGAACAACCAGCTGCCTCTGCTGCTGAAGAAAAATACTACGGCTGATCATATCAAGGGATATGACCCCTGCTTCGTCCAGATCCATCAGTCGTATATCATTAATATCAATTATCTGATGATGATTAAGGAGAACCGCTGTGTCATGTTTCCCCCGTTTGAGAATATTACGGAACTTCAGGTTTCCAAGAAATTCAGAAAAGAATTACAGGATAGGTTTTATTTGTTGTAGTGAATCTATTGATAACATTGAAAATACAAGTTTATAGAAAGTGATTTTAAATCACAATGGAAGAGCAGGAGTCGTGAGATTGCTGCTTTTTTGCTTTTAGTGCTTAATTTTTCCTTTGCGGTATATGGAAATGAGGTTATATAGTCATTAATTTAGATAGAATAGTATGCTTATTAGGCTGTTTGATACTTTCTCTTGGTTTTGTGAATTTGTAAAATGGCGTTAATTGTTTTTCTTTGAAGCCACATAAGGTTAAAAAAAAGACATGTATATGAATGAAGTAAAAAAAGTAATATTGTTTTTGTTATGCTGTGCTATACCTTTTAGTTTTTATGCACAGAAAGCACGCCAAAATGCTGCAACAAAGAAATGGGGATATGAGCAGACCGAAAATAAAGGATGGTGGGAAAATTCAAAATATAGAGGTAATTCTATGTTTGGTGAATGGGATGCGGCTTTAGTAAATCAGGATTATGAGATAAATTGGTTGATTTCTCCACAATATGAAGAGGTGACTAAGAGATTTACAGAAAAGTTGGCGGGAGTAGTTTTAGGAGGAAAAGTAGGTTTTATAGACATACACAACCGTTTTATAATTAAACCGCAGTTTGAAAATGTAGATGATGTTCATGGGTTTAATTTAGGACTGTCTGCGGTAAAGAAGAATGGCAAATTTGGCTTTATAAATAAAAAAGGAGAATTTGTCATTGAACCTCAATTTGATTACGCTGATAATTTTAGAGATAACATGTTGGCTACAATCAAGCAAGATGGTAAGTTCGGGGCTATTAATTTGAGGGGGGAAATCGTTGTTCCATGTAAATATATTCTAGAAGAAGCAATGATAAGCGTTCCTATATCCAATAAGGTATATCGTCAGAAACAAGAAGAAATGAAAAATGCGAAAGGGAACGGTGATTTTGATGATTTGCTTGATAAAATCGCTGAATGTAGCAGAGAGGTCAATGAAAAAATTAATAATCCTGGAACAGAAGTTATAACCGATTCTCTCAGAATAAGGGAAGATAATGGTAAAATGGGCCTTATAGTGGGAGAACAAATTGTAATTCCTACAGAATATGAGGAGCTTATAATAGCTGAAGATGGATTCGTTCTTGCTTGCAAGCGGGATAAATGGGGAGTTTTGGATATATATGGGCGTACTATATTGCCTTGTGTTTATCAATGGGTATATTATGATGTATCGGCAAAGGTCTGGATTGCCAAAAGTTTTGCAATGGGGTTATATAATAGTCAAGGTGCTTTATTACTACCGGGAAGGATTGATTATATAGGTAGTTTTGTGGATGGCAAAGCACCTGTTTGGCTGAATTCCGTACTTGGTTGGATAGATACGAAGGGACAACTCTCTGATGGCTTTGCAGAGGATGTGACAGAATCCTTTTTGAAAGAAGAAAAAAGGGGAGTGGCAGGTGCTTGGGGTATGTTTAATTTATTAACAGACTTGATTCCGGACTATGCCATGGCCCACTATTATATGGGAAAAGGACAAGTGGCAGATGGCATTTATTCTAAGGGAATGGAGCATCTGAAGATAGCGGCAGAATTGGATCCGGATAATGAAGAAGTAGCGTTGGCGCTGAAGCAAGCCAAAAAGGACAAGAAGAAAAGAACTTTGAATACGATTGGTTACATTGCAAGTGTGCATAATGATTTGGAATCTACGAACTCTAATTCTTTTAAGGATGAAAGCAGAAATCAAAATAAGCCTTCATCCGGAATTAGTCTGGGGGTTTCTATGGATGAGATAGATGCCCTTGGTGGATCTACAGCTACTGCTATAGCAGGAGGCAGTAATCATTGCGATTTTTTGAAATATGTGTTAGAAGATCTTGAAGAAAAGATTCAGGAGAATACAGGCAAATTGATGGGAGAGTATTATCGGAAAGTGAAGGATGAATATTTGCAGTTTGCCAGTAAAGAAGGGTGTGAACAATAATATATAATTAAAGATTAGAATTATGAAAGTAATGAATGTGAAATTTGTCGGTAGAATCATTATGACGATTCTTTTTGTATTCATCTGTATTGGAGCGTACGCAGGTGATGACCTTTTAAAGTATGAGATAGAGGGAGAAGGAGTAGGTGTACAGGGTACTTATTTAGTAAAAGTGACAGTAATCCAGAAGAAAAGTAAATTGGATATCGATGTGATCAAGAAGTGTGCGGTTTATGGGGTGCTTTTCAAAGGATTTTCCAGTCAGACTTCACGTACCCGGCAGAAACCTTTGGCAGGAAGTATGGTGGTAGAACAGCAGCATCAGGATTATTTTGATGTCTTCTTCCAAAAAGGAGGTTCTTATATAAATTTTGCCAATATGATAGGAGAGAATCTTTCAGTGGTGAAAATGGGAAAGCAGTATCGAATTTCAGCAGTGGTTTCCGTTGCGAAAGACGCCCTCTATCAAGAGCTGGTATCAGCCGGAGTTATTAAAGGACTAAATAATGGATTTTAGCTTATGTATAAGAGATTGATTGTTACTTTTCTGATACTGGCTGGCGCACTATTGCCTGCTTTTGCCCAGCAGGCTCATGAAGTGTTTTATCTGAATAATGGTACGTAGTGAAGGGAGTTATCTTGAAGCGTACGGATAGTGAAAATAAAGGCATCCAATGGTGAAATTTATCAGTATCCTTTGGTCGTTGTGGAAGTTTGTGGAGGAGAGCGTCATTTTGAGAATATTGTATTATTGAAATTAGGCTATGAATTTTAAAGAAGAAAAAATTATGAAATATCTATTTTATACGTGGAAATTGGGATGTCTGCTTTTACTTGTCTTTGCCGGATGCAGCAGCAAAAAGAGTGTTTCTTCCTATCATTCCTTTGAGAGTGAATGTTTGGGAGTAGAACTGGATGGTTCGGAGACACTTCGAGCTTGGGGCAGAGGGAAAAATCGTACTGATGCTATAGAGCAGGCAAAGAAAAATGCAGTAAGGGATGTTTTGTTCAAAGGTGTTGCTGCCGGTAGTCGTGAATGTAGTGTGCGCCCTTTGGTAACAGAAGTGAATGCACAGGAACGGTATGCATATTATTTTAACGACTTTTTTAGAGACGGAGGGGAATACCTGAAGTATGTAAGTATGGAAGATAAGAAAACAAATTCTAACATGAAGACTTCTAATAAGACTCAAATTTCTTATTCCACTACGGTGCGTGTGCTTCGTTCTCAATTACAGCAGAAACTGATAGAAGATAAAATTTTAAAACCATAAAGACAGAAAAACATGAAAAAATTATATGCTATTTTATTTATTGTAGCACTTGTACACACCGGAGTGTATGGACAGGCTAAAAAACCCACCATTATGGTTGTTCCTGCTAATGTGTGGTGTACCCATAATGGTTATACACAAAAATATAACAATCAAGGCATTATTACCGAACTTCCGGATTATAAAAAGGCGTTGGATAATGATCTGAACTTGGTGAATGTCATAACGAAAATAGGTGAGTTGATGGCTGAAAAAGATTTTCCGTTGAAAGATATGGCATCTTCTATTCGTTCCATAGAGCAGAGTTCGGCGGAACATGAGATGACTACCAGTTCTACTTCGGGAGCTTCACTGGCAGAGTCTCCTTTGGATCGGTTAATGAATAGAGCTAAAGCTGATATTCTGATTGAAGTAGTTTGGAATATTAATACAATGGGTCCCAAACGTTCTGTTACTTATACTTTGCGAGGCTTGGATGCTTACACTAATAAGCAGGTCGCAGCGACGCAAGGTACGGGAGAACCTTCTATGGCTGCTGAAGTGGCAGTATTGTTGGAAGAAGCGGTAGTAGACAAGATGGATGCTTTCGTAAGTCAGTTACAGAAACATTTTGATGATTTGATGGCTAATGGCCGTGAAGTAGCATTAGAAGTCCACGTGTTTGATAATGGGAGCGGTGTTAATTTGGAAAGTGAATTTGGGGGGGCTGAACTACAGGAAATCATAGAAGATTGGGTGGCGCAGAATACGGTGGCTCATCGTTTTAGTTTAACTGATGCAACTGAGAATATGATGCTTTTTGAGCAGGTACGCATTCCGCTTTATCGTGAAAATGGAATGGCTAGAGATACAAGAAGCTTTGCAAATGATTTGCGCAAATATCTCAATCAGAAAGCCAATCTTACCTGCAAAGTAATGACGAAAGGGTTAGGTAAAGCTGAATTGGTTATCGGAGAAAAATAGAAAAGATATGAAAATAAGGAATATGATATTTACCGCTTGGTGTGCATGTTGTGCCATGTCTGCGGCAGCACAGGATTGTGAGATAAGCCTTACAATAGCTAAAGCTGCCCAGAAAGAGGAACTTCCATCTCAGGTACAAGAGATTTTAGGAAATCGTTTAGCTGCGGCAGTGGCCGCTCAGGGGGGTGTTGCCAATTCCAATTTTACACCATTCTTTATCACAGCTAAGGCCAATACTTTATATAAGGAAACATTGTCCGGTCCTCCTGTCAGTACAGCGCTTACTGTTCAATTGACTTTGTATATAGGAGATGCAGTAGGGCAGAAAGTATTTTCTACTCTCACTGTGGATGCAAAAGGAGTAGGTACTAATATTAACCGGGCATATATCAATGCTTTCCGTGCAATAAATGGCAAAAACGTGAAAATGCAAGAATTTATACGCGAAGGGAAAGAAAAAATTATCTCTTGGTATAATAGTAATTATAGGCAAATATTGATAAAAGCGCAAAAAAGTGCTTCTATGCATGAGTATGATGCTGCATTGTATTATGTTACCTCCATTCCTGAATGTTGTGTCGGCTATGAGGAAGCTAGTAAACTGATAGACACTTATTATACTCAATATGTGAATTATAATTGTCAATTGATTATGCAATACGCCAGATCCGAATGGGCAAAGTCACCCGATGCGGAAGGTGCTTCAAGGGCTTTTGACTGGTTGGTTTTCATTGAGCCGGGAAGTAGTTGTGAAGGTGAAGCTAAAGCTTTGTATAATGAAATAAAGCAAAAGGTGACCAGTGATTGGGATTTTGAGAATCGTGAGAAATATAAGGATGAAGCGGGGCTGAAAAAGCAGAGGATAGAAGCTGCCAGAGCTATAGGTGTAGCATTTGGTAATGGGCAGCAACCGGTTACTACTAATATTACTTGGCTCCATTAATTCAAGTTCAAATGATTTTAAATAAAAAGAATATGAGAAATAAAAAAGTTATCCTAATTCTATGTCTGCTGGTGCTGGTCAGTGGCTCTGTGCAAGCTCAGAGGTTGAAGGCCGTGCAGAATGAAAAGGGGCGTTATGGCTTTATGACGGAAGACGGGACAGTAGTGATAAAGTATAAATATGATGAAGCTACCCCTTTTAAAGACGGTATCGCTAAAATAGGAAAAGATGGAAAATACAGTCTGATTAATGAAGATGGTGAAATCATTACAAAACGGAAATATACATATATCGGTGAATTTTATAACGGGGTTTGCCCCGTCGCTGAAGGTGGAAATACTAAAAAAGGAGTAATGCTAACAACGGGTGGACTCATAGGCAATAAAGCTAGTAGTAATACAGGTGAAAAATGGGGGTTGATTGATAAGACAGGTAAGGAAATCCTGAAAACTGATTATGAGGCAATGGGAGATTTAAATAAAAAACTGATATATGTCTTGAAAGGCAAGAAGTTCGGGTTCATTGATTCAGCTGGCAATATCATAGTGAAGCCTACTTATAATTTTATAGGCAGTTTCAACGACCAAGGAATCTGTTGGGTTAATATCGGTGGCAAATACGATAAAAAGAACAACATGGTGTCTAAAGGTAAATTCGGGTTAATCAATGAAAATGGGCGGGAAATAATTCCTGCCAAATATGAAGATGTGGGCAACTTCCCTATTTTGCGAGATAAGAAAACTGGAGCTTTGCTTGATGAGGCTGCCTTTTATACTAAGGCAGACCAGTCCGCATTTCCTGCTACCAAGCAGGAGATACAGAGCTTGCTGCTTCCCAAGCCTCATGCTGCTGAGTCCCAGTTGCCTTCATCGAGGGTAGATTATTTTTATTTCATTAATAAGAAATCCCAAGGGTTGGTAGATGTCCATGGAAATACTATTATTCCTTTAACAGCCAATCAGGCTATTCTTCCTCCTTCAGACAATATGCTTAGGCTTGCTAAAGTGGAAAAGAAGCAAATAGCTAAAGCTTATTATGATTTGGATGCTGAAGTGATGGTCAGAATACCTTCTTCAGAAAAGGGAAAGTTTGGGGCTTTCAGCCATAATTTAGCTCCGGTTTCATTGGATGATGAATTGTATTTCATAGATAAAAAGGGGAACAAGGTGATTGGTGGCCTGTCAAAGGCTTTCCTGAGCAATGAAGGATACCGGGTGGTACAAAAGGGATCGGCTTTTGGTGCAATTGATTCTACAGGGGCAGTTGTTATTCCTATTGAATATACTAATTCGCTTACCAGTGTGAACAATGGGCGCTTGGGAGTACAAAAAAATGCTTCTTGGTTTTATGTAGATATGAAAGGACAAATCGTATCCGATAAGTATGACCGTATAGGCAATTTTCATCGGGGGTATGCATCCGTATGCCTGAACAAATTATGGGGGGCTATTGATTTGCAGAACCGGGTTGTCGTTCCTTTAGAGTGGCAAGGTGTAGCTCCTATAGTCAATCCGCAATTGATATGGGTGAAAAAGGATAACCTGTATTACCTTTATGATGGGGTGCAAAAGTCTGTTCGTCTGAAGCAGGGATTTGCCAATGCATCCAATTTTGATAATGAGATGGCTTATGTGATGTCCGATGGAAAGTGGGGGATTATTGATCCGGATGGCAAGATACTGGTGCCTTGCTTGTTCGAAAAAGAAGAGGATATGGTCTTGGCCAAACAATATATGTTAGCGGAAGACAAGAAGAGCTTGACCGAAGTAGAGGCTCTTCGAGTGATTGCACGTTTTGACCCGGATACAAATATGTTTAAGATAACCTCTGTCATTCCAGATAAACATTGGGATTATTAATTATTGAATGTTTGAAAAATGAAAAGATTCATTATAATACAGTTGTTGACGGTGGTATTCGCCGCTCAAATTCAAGCCCAAGGAGACGGCGAAATAAAATATCGTCGCAGTTCTCTTTATAGCATGATGATCAATCACGAAGGAAGAGAATTTGGTGATGAAATAAAGGATGTTTTTCTCAAAATTCCTGTTCCTGATAAATACAATAATCATGATTTAAGTGTAAAAGTAATCTATACTTCTGAAAAGAAATTGGATAAAAACCATGAGGAGATAGATGAATTTATCAGAAATAATGGTATTGCCAGTCGTATGGTAGGACGCTGGTTTAACCGTGATTACATGACAGGGGTCTGTGATGTAGAACTGGTGAAAGAACGAGGGCTGTACAATGCTTCCGAACTGGACAAGGCTTTGGCATCCAAGACTCAACGCGGAAACGCTCTGTTGGAAGATGCCGGTGAGGACTTGATTGGAAATACTTTTCTTATTGTGAATGATATTCGCTATATTGACCGTTCAAAAGGTTCAAGTGTGTGGGGAGGAATTGTCAAAGGGCTGGGTGCGGCAGCGGCCATTTACACCGGTGAGACATCCTATATGGATTTAGGTAATTCTACGGGAGATATAGTTGCATCCTATAAGGGGTTTAAAGTAAATATTGATACTTATCTCTATCAACTGGTTTGGGATGAAGAGACTGCAACAAAATTCTATACTCAATATTATACTGATAAGGATAATAAGGAGAAGGTGAATGCTTTCAATAATAACCGTAAGATGTTCAAGTTGAAGTATGTGGGCAGCCAGCATAGTGATGGAAGTAACACTTCCTTTTTGGGTATTAACTTGGACGAGCCCCAGCAAATGGTGCGAAAGGCATGCCAACGTGCCATTGATGAAAATATAGCGAGTCTGCAAAAGAATTTTGACCAGTTCAAAGTAAATACCCCCTTAATTAGTGTTTCTCCCCTTAAAGCTTATATTGGCTTGAAAGAGGGAGTCACTGAAAAGTCTAAATTTGAAGTACTGGAAGCCGAACTGAGCAAAGAAGGCAAAATGACTTATAAGCGTGTAGGAGTGATTCAGCCTAAGGAGAATCTGATTTGGGATAATCGTTATATGGCTTCCGAGGAACAGGCTTATGGTTCGGACTTTGGTTTTACCACTTTCCGAAAAGTGTCGGGTGGCGATTTTTATCCGGGAATGTTGATTCGTGAAATAAAATAAGTGTTTAAGTTAGCCGGCTTCGTCAACAGAAGTGAAAATTGGTTGCTTGCCAAAAAGATTTGTTGATATGGCTGAATAGTGAAATTCAAAACAAACAGGCGTTCATTTCCGAGGAATAAACGCCTGTTTGTTTTATGTTTTAAATGGTTCTATAGTTCTATACTGCCAGTCTGGAGAGGTGGTGAAAAGTATAACTGGGCTTTTGATGGTTCTTCCGATTCTATATCATATAGAGCTGGAATGTGAAGCCTAAATTTATATATTTTCAAGCTTGTCTTATTTGCATAATTTATTTATTGTATATATAGTCGTTAATTTTAGCTGCTTGGTATCTATTTTAGTGTGTTTAGTGTAAATCTTGACAAATGATAGTTTTTTGAATATAAAAGTTGCAATACATTTGCAAATGTAAACTTATAGAGTCAATTGTTACGAAGTATGGAAAAGACAATTATTGCAGCATTTTAATGCTAATTTCGTTAACATCGTATGCACAGGGTTTAATGTGGAATGCGAAGGCTGCTCAATATGAGCAGCATGTCTAGCGTAGAGGAATCTAAAATGCATCCAGGTTTCTATGCAGGAATAGGAGCTGAGTATGCTATTGATGAAAATTGGTCTGTCCGTCTTTCTTTATTGTTCACTATGAAAGGAGTGAAACAAGATTACAAATTTTAATAAAAATACTGCATTATGAAGAAACTGTTTTTTATCATGGCTATGTCCGTATGTGCATTTATGGCACAAGCACAAACTACTTCCGGTATTCGCGTGGGGTTAAATATGACCAGTGCTACAGGGAAGTATAATGATCTTATGGCAGATCAAGATTATAATAATAAAAGCTATATGGGTTACAGTGTCCATTATTTTATAGATGTTCCTGTGATTGGCAACTTTAGTATTCAGCCTGCTATTGGACTTTCTATGAAAGGTATCACTTATGAATATGATAAATTTACTACTAAAAAATCGCATCGGGTCGATTTGGATTCTTATAAGAAATATGATGTGACAGAATCTCGCGGCACTAGTGTCACTCAAAAACATAATCTGGGCTATTTGGACGTTCCTATTTTATTTGCTTATGCTTTACCTTTGTCAGAATCGTTTAGGGTTCAGTTGGGAGTGGGCCCTTACTTCTCTTATGGGTTGTTTGGTAAGTTTAAATATGAGTCGGATACATATTTGACAGTATCCCCCGACAAATATGGAGAAAATAAACATACCATAACCAAAGATGATTGTCCCTCCTTTGGCAAGAATGATGATGGGGACGATCCTAAAGGTAATATTAACCGTTTTGACTGGGGAATTGCCATACAGGGCAGCATCTATTGGAAGCGCTTGTTTTTGAATGTTGCTTATCAAAAAGGTCTGAAATCGGCTAATATTACTGACGAGAAGAATGAAGGGAAAGATAAATTGGCTCTTTCCAATTTGTCGTTAGGGTTAGGCTTTATATTTTAATTTGTGAACAGACTGCAGGAACTGTTGGAAAATAGAAAGATAGAGGGGCTTCAGAAATTTGATGAAACTCGTGCATCCTTTCTTGCTGAAATGAAGAATCTGTCGGGTGAAATGGAGGTTCACTTGGAAACTCATTTTCTTGTTTTTAGAGATAAAGCGGTGTGAATTTGATGTTCCATCGCTTTTCCTATGCTATTGGAATGAGCTCTGATTAGCTTGCCCGATAAGTTATGGAAAAGGGAATTTGGTTTCGGGGTCAGTCATTATAGCAAGCAGGTGGCAGGATATTTTTTTACACGTACATACGTATGTGTAGAAATCTGTTTCCGGTCACAGTCCCGTATCGTTCCGAAAGCCTTTATTCTTTTCGGAAAAAACAAGGATGTTTGCAAAAAAGATGAAGACGTCTGATAAAAAGAACAAGACGTTTCGTTTCAAAGATCTATATCTTCCGACCTTTAGTTTAAGTCTTTCCGGCTATCGGTTTATCCTTCTCCTCCGAAAGGGAAGGATGCTGGGTGTAACGGCAAAACTTGGTACAGGATTTCGTGGAACTTGCTGCAGGATCCGACAGAACTTGTATCAAGATTCTGAATACTTTGGCAAGGAAAGTCGTTGTTTCGAGGCTGCACAAGTTTACCGTGTTCACCGTACAAGCCTATCGTGTTCATTGCACAGGCTTGTCCTGTCTGGTGGACAAACAAAGTAGGTTTGTACCATGTAACAAGGTGGATAAAGTGGTGGCAGTAGGCATTTTTGTACATAAAATAATGTGCTGCCACCACCTCTCTAACTTCCTGTTTATAGGGGTTGCAGGGAATAGGTGACAACAGTGACAGCAGAATTATAAAACTCTGTTGTAGGAAAAAGTGGGACAATTGGAGACGATCCCTCTGTACAACGTACATTATCTTTTATTTTCTTTCCCCGGATAATTAGGTCCATAAAGCATGGTCTTTTCCTTGACCACCAATCGACCGTCCTTCACGAACTCTTCGCCACGTTCACTTAAATGACGGATCATTTCATTACGCATTTCCGTCAGCTGCTTCCTGTATTTTTTGTCATTGACGGCATTGTGCAATTCCTGAGGGTCTTGGGTTAAGTCGAATAACTCTTCGGTACCGGTGTGGATACGCCATATATATTTTATTTTGCCGTCAGTCAGTGCGCACCAATAGTTGTCATCACTGTAACAGGTGGCATGTTCTAGATCCAGATACTTGCGCCAGGTTGTTTCCATGCCTTTGGCAAGTGGCAACAAAGAACGGCCGTCCATGTCAGTGGGGATGGTCACATCGGCTGCATCAAGGAAAGTGGGAAGAATATCACGTAACTCTACAGGAGCGTCTGTTTTTCCCGGTGTAACGTGGTCGACGGAAGGCCATTTCACGATGTATGGCACATGAGTGGAGCCCTCGTATGGATAAGTCTTTCTCCAGTGATAATGGTCGCCCATCATATCGCCATGATCGGAAATGAAAACGATTAATGCGTCATTATACATGTCCTTTTCTTTCAATGTTTGGATAATTCTGCCTATCTGTTCGTCAATGAAAGTGATGTTGGCATAATAATGACGTCTGGAATTGCGTGCATATTCATTGCCAAAATTACCGTATGGAGCGTCTTGTGCCGTCTTTTCAGGATTTAGTTTTTTTGCGTATTTGCCACACCAGTCTCCGATAGCAGGATCGGGTATTAGGGCATCCTCATACATGTCCAGATATCTTTGTGGTGGATCATACGGACTGTGTGGACGGGCAAAAGAAACTTTCAGAAATAACGGTTTGTTGGTCGGATCGTAGTTGCTGATAAGTTCACAGGCCATTTCTCCTGTCCAATAGGTAGGATGGAGGTTTTCGGGCAATTTATATATACTTGCCGTATGGTCGTTCCAGCCTATACCGGTGGCGTCAGGATTCTTTCCGGGAGCTTTTGTTTGGAACCATTGGCGGTAATCACTGGTGAAGTTCTCGTCTTCCACGCGTCCGCTTTCATCTAGCAGAGTGCCTTCGAAACCATGTTTTACCCGTTGGGGATGCCAGTGCATTTTCCCGATTCCAAAAGTATAATAACCAGCGTCTTTTAGCATCTGTGGCATTTCGTATTTATATTCGGGAGATACTTTTCCATATCCCAACAAGCCATGATGCCAAGGAGAAAGTCCGGTCAGCAGACCAGCACGTGCCGGAGTGCTGCTTGGACAAGAAGAATAGCCATTCATAAATAATGTTCCCTCGGCAGCTAGTGCGTCTAGGTTAGGGGAGATAACAGCATCGTTTCCCATACAGCCTATGGCATCGGCTCGCTGTTGGTCTGTCATTATCAGTATGATATGAGGATGGTTTTGTGCGTATGCAAAAGAGGAGCACAGTCCGGCTGTGACAGCCAATGTGTATTTCAGGTTGGTTAGAGTATTCATGTTTATAGGTTTTTCATAATGTTATGTGGCAAAGGTAGGAAATTTTTGGTAACCTTAAGCCATAAATAGTGATGGTAAAAGTAGAAATATTTGAAATTGAGGTCTTATTTTGTGCATACGTATGCGTGGCCTCATATATACTAATGGTAGAAAAAGGTTATAAAAAAGGCTTGTTCTTCATGAACAAGCCTTTTTTATATGCATGTATTAGAAATTATTCACTCCAATTCATTGCTTCCATACGTTTGTAAGAAGCATAACGTTTCTTGGCCATTTCTTCGCAAGCAGCAAACAGATCAGCAGCTTCAGCAGGATACTGCTTCATTACAGAGGCAAAACGAACTTCGTTCTTCAAGAAATCCTGGAAACCTTCCCATTTCGGTTCTTTAGAGTCAAGCATGAATGGATTCTTGCCTTCTTCTTCCAAAGCAGGGTTGAAACGCCATAAGTGCCAGTAACCGCATTCTACAGCCTTAGCCTCTTCAGCCTGGCTCTTACCCATACCTGCCTTCAAACCGTGGTTGATACACGGAGCGTAAGCGATAACCAATGACGGACCGGGATAAGCTTCTGCTTCACGGATAGCTTTCAAAGTCTGAGCTTGGTCAGCACCCATAGCAATCTGGGCAACATATACATAACCGTAAGTAGTAGCGATCATACCAAGGTCTTTCTTACGTACACGCTTACCTGAAGCGGCAAACTTAGCGATAGCACCCAGCGGAGTAGCCTTAGATGACTGACCACCAGTATTAGAGTAAACTTCAGTATCCAATACCAAAATATTTACATCTTCGCCGGAAGCAATCACATGGTCCAAACCACCGTAACCGATATCGTAAGAAGCACCGTCACCACCGATAATCCATTGGCTCTTCTTAACCAAATAGTTCTTGAATTCTGCAATGGTAGCGCAGTTCTTACATTTATCTTTAGCAGCTTCCACCATTGGAATGATCTTTTCGGCAGCGGCTTTGCTCTTGTCTGCATCGTCCTTACCATCAATCCATTCCTGGAATGCTTCTTTGTATTCTGCTGGACAAGTATCACTGGCGATAGCATCCTTCATAGCAGCTTCGATACGTGCACGAAGTTTCTTGTCAGCCAAAGTCATACCCAAACCGAATTCGCAGAAATCTTCGAACAATGAGTTAGCCCAAGCAGGACCTTGACCCTTTTCGTTCTTAGTATAAGGAGTTGAAGGAACAGAACCAGAGTAGATAGAAGAACATCCGGTAGCGTTAGCAACCATTTCACGGTCACCGAATAACTGGGAAATCAGTTTCACATATGGAGTTTCACCACAACCTGAACAAGCTCCAGAGAATTCGAACAACGGAGTAGCGAACTGAGAGTTCTTCACATTGGCTTTGATATCTACTAAATGTTGTTTGCTCTTCACGTTCTTAGCGCAGTATTCCCAATTGGCTGCTTGAGACAACTGGCTTTCCAAATGTTTCATTGTAAGAGCCTTGCCTCCCTTCTTCGGATTGCCCGGACAAACATCAGCACAGTTACCACAACCCAGACAGTCAAGCACGTCAACCTGGATACGGAATGTCATTCCGTCAAATTGTTTACCTACAGCTTTCAATGTCTCGAAGTTTGCACCCTTTTGTTCTTCAGCGTCAAGTACGAACGGACGGATAGAAGCATGAGGACAAACATATGCACACTTGTTACACTGGATACAGTTTTCAGCATTCCATTCAGGTACGAATGCAGCTACACCACGTTTTTCGTATTGAGCAGTACCTTGTTCCCAAGTACCGTCTTCGATGCCTTTGAATGCAGATACCGGCAACAAGTCACCATCCTGAGCGTTGATAGGACGAACTACTTCGTTGATGAATGCAGGGTCATTGTTAGCAGCAGGAGCTTCAACTTCCAGATTAGCCCAAGCCGGATCAACAGCCAATTGTTTGTATTCGCCACCACGGTCTACGGCAGCATAGTTCTTGTTCACCACGTCTTCGCCCTTCTTGCCATAAGACTTAACGATGAATTTCTTCATCTGTTCTACAGCCAAGTCAACAGGAATAACGCCTGTGATACGGAAGAATGCTGATTGCAGGATGGTATTGGTACGGTTGCCCAAACCGATTTCCTGAGCAATCTGAGTTGCATTGATATAGTAAACAGTAATGTTGTTTTGTGCGAAATATTTCTTAACCTTGTTCGGTAAGTTCTTGGCCAGTTCTTCACCTTCCCAAATAGTGTTCAACAAGAAAGAACCGTTCTTACGTAAACCACGAGTTACATCGTACATGTGCAAATAAGCTTGTACGTGGCAAGCTACGAAGTTCGGAGTATTTACTAAATAAGTAGAACGGATAGGAGTATCGCCGAAACGGAGGTGAGAGCAAGTGAAACCACCAGATTTCTTAGAGTCGTATGAGAAATAAGCCTGACAGTGCTTGTCGGTGTTGTCACCGATAATTTTCACTGAGTTCTTGTTAGCACCTACAGTACCGTCAGCACCTAATCCGTAGAATTTAGCTTCAAACATACCTTCGCCGCCTAATGCGATTTCTTCTTCTTGAGGAAGAGAAGTGAAAGTTACATCGTCTACGATACCCACAGTGAAGTGGTTTTTCGGCATTGGCAGAGCCAAATTCTTGAATACAGCGATGATTTGAGCAGGAGTAGTGTCTTTAGAACCTAAACCGTAACGTCCACCTACGATAACCGGAGCGTTTTCTGTTCCATAGAAGCAGTCTTTAACATCCAGATACAAAGGTTCGCCGTTTGCTCCCGGTTCTTTAGTACGGTCAAGAACTGCGATAGTCTTGGCAGTCTTAGGTACAGCAGCCAAGAAATGTTTAGCAGAGAACGGACGGTATAAATGTACAGAAACCAAACCTACTTTTTCACCTTTGCTCATCAAGTAGTCGATAGCTTCGCGGGCAGCTTCTGTAACAGAACCCATTGCGATAATTACGCGTTCAGCGTCTTCAGCACCATAGTAATCGAACAAACCATGAGGACGGCCTGTGATTTTGCTGATTTCGTTCATGTATTCTTCTACGATAGCCGGAACTGCTTCATAGAAGTTATTGCAAGATTCTCTGTGCTGGAAGAAGTGGTCGGGGTTTTCAGCCATACCGCGTGCAACAGGGTTGTTAGGATTCAACGCGCGTTCACGGAATTCTGCCAAAGCCTGTTGATCAATCAGACCTGCCAGATCTTCATTCTCCAGCATTTCAATTTTTTGGATTTCGTGAGAAGTACGGAAACCATCGAAGAAGTTGACGAATGGCACGCGAGATTTGATAGTAGCAAGATGAGCTACAGCAGCCATATCCATAACTTCTTGTACAGAACCTTCGCACAACATGGCGAAACCTGTTTGGCGGCAAGACATGACGTCCTGATGGTCACCAAAGATACACAATGCGTGTGAAGCCAATGTACGAGCCGATACGTGGAATACGCAAGGCAGGAATTCACCGGCAATTTTGTACATGTTAGGGATCATCAGCAACAGACCCTGAGATGCAGTGTAAGTGGTAGTCAACGCACCTGCCTGAAGAGAACCATGAACAGCACCTGCTGCACCGCCTTCTGACTGCATTTCTTGTACCAAAACTGTTTCGCCGAAGATGTTTTTACGACCTGCGGCAGCCCATTCGTCTACGTATTCAGCCATAGTAGACGACGGAGTGATGGGATAGATAGCAGCTACTTCAGAGAACATATACGAGATATGTGCTGCTGCCTGGTTACCATCACAAGTGATGAATTTTTTTTGTTTAGTCATACAATTACTAATTATTAGGTAATAAAATCTATTCTCTATCTCTTAATATAAAAAGCCGAAAAGCCATAATGGGATCATATTTCCGTGTCCTAATTCCAATTTGTGTAGGGCATAATACACGTTTGGATTATTTTTGAACTTGCACCCTTCTGCGCAAATACGGAAATGCAGTCCGTTGTCTACCATAAATGAAGTGCCTTTATCGCCTTTATATAGTTTATGGTCCTTATACAGGGTATTCATGAAAAATGTATCCAGTACATCCTGTTCTTCGACCTTTACCGGATAAATGGAGTACATCAGGTTGGTGTTGTGCATCATCAGTTTGGAAGGTTTCTTGGGAAATTCCTCTCCCTTGGGATAAACCATATTGATAAGACGCGCATCTGCCAGATACTTAATGTAATTCATCACCGTGGCACGTGAAGTTTGAATCTCCGTGGCCAGCTGGCTGACGTTCGGAGCAACGGGTCCGTCCACAGCTAGCAAATATAGTAATTTTTTTATCTTTGAAAGATATTTCAGCTCAATTTGTTTGATAAGAAGTATATCTACTTCTATCATCATATTCATGGTTTTTAGCAGATTCTCCGAAAAGTTACGTTTTTCCAGGAAGAATGGGTAGAAACCGTGATGCAGATAGTCTTGAAAATAATCCAAGGGCTTCACGTTGCGCAGGATGGTTTTCGCTATCTGTTCGTGATTCTCCAAAATTTCTTGTAAGGTATAGGCACGGAAACAATTGCCGCTTTGCAAATTCAGATATTCGCGGAATGAGAAACCTCTCAGGTAGTATACCTTGACAATGCCGCTCAGTTCTGGATTTTCTTCTTTCAGTCGCATCACGGATGATCCGGTGAATATAATCTTCAGAGTAGGAAACATTTCATAGCAAGCACGCAGGTCGTGGCTCCATTCGGGATACTTAAACACTTGGTCTATCAACAAAACTTTTCCTCCTCGTTTTACGAATTCTGCGGCAAACTCCACTAATGTATATTTAGAGAAGTAAAAGTTATTCATGTTGATGAACAGACATGAGTGATCCGTTCCGAACTTTTCTTTTGCATATTGCAGGAGGAAAGTCGTTTTCCCTACGCCACGAGTACCCTTGATACCGATCAGTCTGTCATTCCAGTCTATCTCGTCCATCAAGTCCCGGCGAACAGGAGCATTTGTATGTTCCACCAGATAACTGTGTGTTCTGTAAAAGGTTTCCATGGTTGCTTTTTTATCGGCTGCAAATATAGCAATACTAATTCAAATTGCAAACTGGAGATAGCAAAATATTATTTTTTTTTCTACTAAAAGACGGACAAGAGAAATGGTTTGTACTCTAAAACATTTATCTTTGTGTCCGGAAATGGAAGCGCTTTATTTATTTAATCCGGAAAATGATATGGCATTAGCTTGTGGTGATCCTTATTATATGGCACCTGCCAGTGCACGACGAATGGCGGCCGAGCTATCCATGTTGCCTGCATGGTATGCAGAAGAGGGAGGAACTGTGTGGCTGGATTCTGCTCAGCGTATGAAAACAATGGAAAGACAATCTTTTTTGCCGCTTTCGGTCAATTGGGTTTTAGAATTCGTACCCATTTATAATAAGGTGATTCCTTGGGGATGGAATCCGTCTTTGGTGCGTCGTTTGCAGGAAGCTGGATTTCCTGATACAGCATATCCTTCAGTAGAGCGTATGAAGCGTATCCGTCAAATATCCGGACGTCAGACGGCTGTAAAAGTGTTACGCCGCCTTTGTAGACATATAGGTGGGAATATTCCCATATTGGGGGAGGCTTTTGTATTGTCGTCAACAGAGGAAGTGAAGGCTTTTGTGTTGTCTCATTCTCGTGCTTTGTTAAAAGCGCCATGGTCTGGTAGTGGAAGAGGGATACAATATGTTTCAGGTAGTTTTCCCATCCCTCTGGAAGGGTGGATTCGACACATACTTACCACTCAGCATGAGGTGATAGGAGAACCTCTTTATGATAAGCTTTTGGATTTTGCCATGGAGTTTTTTGCAGACGAGTGGGGACAGGTACATTTTATAGGGTATTCCTTATTTGAAACGGATAAGAGAGGTGTTTATAAAGAAAACTTGTTGGCGGCGGATCGGGTTATTGAAGCGAGGATATCCACTTATGTTTCTGCGGAAATCTTACATCAGGTTGGGAGGGCGTTACAGGTAGAGTTGGCAGAGGTGATAAAAGGGAGTTACGAAGGCTATCTGGGGGTGGATATGATGATATGCCGTACCCAAAATAGCGGGTATGCCATTCATCCGTGTGTGGAAATAAATCTTCGTATGAATATGGGAGTGGTAGCACGCTTGATATATGATAACTATGTGTGTGATGGCGTGCAGGGACGGTATGTTATAGAATATTATGCAAAGCCTGGTGAGGCATGGCATTCTCATCTTGCGCTTCAAGAAAAGTATCCTTTATATCTGGAGAATGGAAAAGTGAAGTCGGGTTATTTGTCACTTACACCGGTAGAGAACAATACGTCCTATCAGGCATATATCTTAATTTGATTTTCCGGATAAAGGAAGATACAGAAAAGAGGGGATGGTTACCATCCACCCCCTAATGCTTTATACAATTTTACTAATGTAATCTGTTTGTCTCTTATTGCATTGCTTAATCCTATTTGTGCGTCGAAATAGCTACGTTGTGCATCCAATACATCTAGATAGCCTATTACTCCATTGATGTATTGCAATTGGGCCAGTTCCATTGTTGCTTTAGAGGAACGTTCCAGTTGCAGGCGCGATTCGTAGATATCTTTTATCTTATTGAAGTCCACAATGGCATTGCGGGCCTCTTTGAATGCAGTCAGCACTGATTTTTCATAGCTGTAGCATTCCTGTTCGTATGCGGCTTTTTTGGCCTTTAGGGTTGCTCTGTATTTTCTCATGGCGAAGAGAGGAGTTAGAAGATTGCCACTGATATAATGAATGGGCGATTTGAAGAAATCAGAGAATTCTTCACTTTCTACGCCATATTGTGCTGTGAGGCTAAGTCGTGGGAACATATTGGTATAGGCAATACCTACACTGGCATTGGCTGCTATTAATTTCTGTTCTGCTTCACGTACATCGGGACGACGTTCCAGCAGAGTGGAGGGTAGACCTACTGGTAATGTTTCAGGTAGTTTTACTTCTTCGGGTAGAATGGAACGCTGTATGCGGTGCGGGTATTCGCCTGCTAAAAATGCAATATCATTTTCTTTCAATGAAATTTTCCTTTCTAGTTCAGGAACTAAAGTTGCGGTACGTGCATACTCCACTTGTGCCTGTTGATAAGAAGTTTCTGAAGTTAGTCCTCCTTCAAAACGAAGTTTTGCCAAGCGTACTCCTTCTTTACGGGCATAGAGTGTTTGACGAACAATGTTCAGCTCATTGTCTAATGCGACCAATTCAAAATAGGCTTGTGCCACTTCGGACACAATACTCATTTTCAAGGCACGTTGCGCCTCGATGCTTCCCAGGAATTGTGCTATGCTTTTGTCTTTTGCCCAACGCAGGTTACCCCATAGGTCTAATTCCCAAGTTACGGTAAGTTTACCACCCAGTTCGGGGTCATTTTTATAGTTGTTACCACCATAATTACTTCCTTCTTTTTGAGCATAAGCGCCTCCGTTCAGTTGGGGGAAAAGGTTGGCAAAGTCTATGCGCTTCATTGCGGCAAGTTCTTTTACACGTGCCGCAGCAATTTTCATGTCTTTGTTGTTATCCAACGTTTTTTCTATCAAGCTTTGCAAGGTTGTGTCCGTATAGATTTCCCACCACTGCATATCGGCAATAGATAATGTATCCTGTTGTCGTAACGTATCTAATTGTTGGGGCAGATGCAAGTCGGGACGTGTGTAGTGCTTACCTAATTGGCAAGAAGTCAGCAAAGTCATTCCTGATACGGCTATATATAATAATGTATGTTTCATCATTTCTTTCGTCTTTTTATATCCTTATTTTTGTTTCATTTTCGCTTTCATCTTGTATATCAGTACAAAGAAGAAAGGTACTAACAAAATTCCCACAGTTACAGCAAAGATCATTCCGAAGAATACACCTGTACCAATAGCTTGACGGCTGGCTGAACCTGGCCCGCTGGCGATAACCATAGGTAACATACCTAAGATGAATGCCAATGAAGTCATCAAAATAGGTCGAAAGCGGAGTTGTGAAGCATGGAGTGCAGCTTGTACCACATCTATTCCTCTGTCCACTTGTTCTTTGGCAAACTCTACAATAAGAATTGCATTTTTGGCGGCCAGTCCTACCAACATCACCAATCCGATCTGGAAATAGACATCATTCTCCAATCCACAGCCCCATACACCTAGATAGGCACCTAATGCGGCTACAGGTAAAGAGAGTAATACAGCAACCGGTACCATCCAGCTTTCGTATAAGGCAGCAAGGAACAAAAACACGAACATGAACACTAATGCCAGCACCATACCGGTCTGTCCACCTGCTTGTTTTTCCTGGAAAGATAGTCCGCTCCATTCTACACCGATATTTTCTGGTAGGTGTTCGCGAGCTATTTGTTCGATAATTTCCATGGACTGTCCTGAACTGTAACCATCTGCGGCCTCACCGCGAATCACAGAACTGTTGAACATATTAAAACGTTTGATGCTGCCCGGACCTGTGGTATACGAAGTGGTACCCAACGAGGTGAGCGGTATCATGGCATTGTCTGTACCCCGTACAAAAAATAGGTTGATATTCTCTTTATGTTCCCGGTAGGGTGCTTCTGCTTGAATATATACACGGTAGATACGATTAAACATATTGAAATCGTTTACATATACCGAACCTGTATAAGCTTTCATGGTCGAGAATACATCTGCTAAAGGTACTCCTGCGAATTTTACTTTGTCACGGTCTACATCGAAATAAAGTTGGGGGATGTCCGCTTGTAAAGCCGAGGATAAACCTGATAATTCCTTACGTTTTGATGCATAATACATCAATGTATCCGTAGCTTGTACCAAATTTTCAAAAGTGGCATCTCCACGTGCTTCCAGTTGCATCTCGAAACCACCCGAACTGCCCAATCCCGGAATAACGGGAGGGGTGGAAAGATATACCTTGCATTCGGGGTATTGCGACATGTCTTTTTTTACCTGTGCCATAATATCGTCAATAGTTTGCGAGTCACGTTCCTCCCAAGGTTTTAAGATGATAGTCAGTTCACTTCGTGCCTGACTGGTCCCTACACGCGGACTGCTTCCTGCCACGCTTTGTACATATTCCACTGCCGGATTTTCCATCAGGTATTCCACAGCACGTTCCGTCACGATACGTGTACGTTCCAACGTTGCACCTTCGGGCAGTTCCAACTCTATTTTAAAATATCCTTGGTCTTCGATGGGGAGGAAGCTGGTGGGAATAATGCGATGGATTAACAGGATGGCGATCAATACCATGCCGAATGTGCTCAGTACCCGACGCGGGTGTTTCACAATGTGCTTGATGAGTCCTACATATTTATGATTGCCGATAGCCAGCCACTTATTGATACGGCGGAATATGATATTCTTTTTCTTGTTCGGATCTTCCGGTTTCAGAATAAGTGAACACATGACTGGACTCAGTGTCAAAGCTACTACCGTAGACAGTAATACAGATACTACGATGGTTACCGTAAACTGGCGATAAAGTTGTCCGGTAATTCCACCTAGAAAACTTACGGGAACAAATACTGCTGCCAGTACCAAAGAAGTGGCGATAATGGCTCCTGTAAGTCCTTCCATAGCTTTCTTGGTAGCTTGGTAGGGAGATAGTTTCTCCTCTTCCATGATACGCTCCACATTCTCTACTACCACGATAGCATCGTCCACCACAATACCGATGGCAAGTACCAATCCCAACAGGGTCAGGATATTAAGCGAGAATCCGAAAATCAACATAAATCCAAAAGTTCCAATCAGTGAGATAGGTACGGCAACTAGTGGGATAACTGTTGCACGCCAGCTTTGGAGTGAAAGGTATACTACGATGATAACCAGTATCAGGGCTTCAAACAGTGTTTTGTACACTTCATGAATGGATTCCGAAATATACGTAGTCATATCGAAAGGTATCTCGTAACTCATTCCTTCGGGAAAATTCTTGCTGATTTCCTCCATAGCTTCTTTCACGCTTTTTGCTACTTCCATAGCGTTGGCTCCTGGTAACATATAGATGGCCAATACCGCTGCATTTTCTTTGTTGATGGCACTCTCGGTATTGTATGATTGTGCTTCGAGTGAGATGCGGGCCACATCACGCAAACGGATGATGGAACCATCGGCATTAGCACGGACTACGATTTCCTCAAACTGGCTTACGGTAGATAGACGTCCCTGAGTAGTGATGGGAATGGTTACGTCTAATCCTTGTACGGGTTGTTGTCCCAGTACACCGGCTGCTGATTCTCGATTTTGGTCTTTTAGTGCATTCTGCAAGTCGGCTACAGTCAGACCGAAATTGGCCAGTTTGTCGGGTTGTACCCAGATTTGCATGGCATAATATCGGCTTCCGATGTTTGAAACACGTCCTACGCCAGGGATACGGCGGATTAGGTCCAGCACATTCAGAGTGGCAAAGTTGCTAAGGTATATTTCATCGAACTTCGGGTCGGTAGAGGTAAGGCATAGGGTCAGCAATTGACTGGCAGCCTGTTTCTCTACCGAAATACCATTTTGTATAACTTCTGCTGGGAGGCGTGATTCTGCTAACTTGATACGGTTCTGTATTTCCACTGCCGCTAGATCGGGATCTGCCGAGATATCAAAAGTGACGGTGGCTGAAAAACCTCCCGAATTGGAACTATTTGATTCCATGTAAAGCATTCCTGGGGTACCGTTCAATTCCTGCTCTATAGGAGTGGCTACAGCCTGTGATACTGTCAGGGCACTGGCACCCGGATAGGATGCGCTGATTTTCACTACCGGCGGAGTAATCTGCGGATATTGGTCAATGGGTAGCATCGTGAGACCGATGATACCGACAATGACTATTAATATGGAGATGACAGCTGAAAATACCGGTCTGTCTATAAAGAAACTAACTTTCATAATGTCTATTGTTTTTTTGAATGCGTAAATTTTCCTCCATAGGGGAATTCGTATTCGGGAGTGAAATTATCCGATCGTATCTTCTTCCTCCGTTTTTTTGTCCTCTACGGCAGGACTTACTTTCACTTTCATGCCTGGATTCAGCTTGTGGTATCCTTCTATGACAATGTCTTCTCCGGGGGCCAAGCCTCTTTCCACCACTACTTGATTTTGGAATTCAGGACCTAATTCAATGAAACGTCTCTCTACTGTAGAATCTTTGCGCATTACATAAATATAGGCGCCGCCTTTTTCTATGATAACGGACTTTAACGGGACTACCGTAGCACTCTCTCTGACATCCAATAATAGTTTTACTTTGGTGAACTGCCCAGGAAGTAATACCCGTTCTGGATTCGGCATTTCGGCACGTACGGAGAATGTACCTGTGCGTGGATCAACTTGCGGTTCGGCAAAGTCTACTAGTCCTTTGTATGGATAAATAGTATTATCTGCCAAAGTAATGGATACATTGGGTTGCCAGGAGCGGGTGGAGTCTTTTTGACCTAAGTTCACATTACGTTCTTTACTTTTCAGATAGTCTAGAGCAGTCATGCTGAAATCCACTAATACAGTATCACTTTTTACTATGGTAGCAAGCAATGATTTGCCACCCGGACCGACTAATGTTCCTAAATCTACGTGACGTTCACTGATATGCCCTGCTAATGGAGAACGAACTATAGTATAACCTAGTTCCAGTTCTGCTTGATCAAGATCGGCACTACTCATAGCTACCGACGCTTCTGCTGTTTCATATGCAGCAGTAGCATTGTCCAAGTCCAACTGGCTGGCAGCGTTTTGTTCATATAGTGGACGGATACGTTCTAAGTCGCGTTTTGCTTTTTGTGCTTGTGCCTCATCCTTTTTCAATTGGGCGCGCGCTTTGTCAGCTTTGGCCCGATATTGATCTTGATTGATAACAAACAGCACTTGATTTTTAGTGACATATGTACCTTCTGCGAAAAGCATTTGTTCTAAATATCCCTCTACTCGGGCACGTACTTCAACGAATTGCTGTGCACGTACGCGTCCTACATATTCACCATATATTTCCACATCGTCTTGCGTTGCTGGTGCTATGGCAACTACTGGAAGTTCCGGCATCTTTGCCGGTTGATGGGAAACAATCAGGTAAATCCCGATAACTAGTCCAATACCTATTACTACAAGCGCTGTTCTTTTCTTTTTTAGCGCAATTTCTTTGTGTGTAAAAAATAGTTTCATACTTTAGTTTTGTTATTGTTTAAGATGCCATCAGTAGAAATACAAGCAGCGTGCCAAACTATTGTAAATAGTCTTTCCTATTCATAATCAGTGCTTTATTTCTGTTTTTTGTTGATAGGGAAAGTGTGGAAAATAGGCAACAGCTGTAGAATAATTCCACAGTAGGCGTAATTAAATTTAGTAGAGGATTATCGATTTGGATGCAAAAATAGTAAAATAGTGGGTAATCTTAAAATATTTATTCACTATTCATTATAATGAGGAAGATGTTATAGTGTTAGCAGATATGTATGCAATTTAAATTTTGCTTGAGATCGTCGTATCTGCAACCTTATTGTTTTGAAAACACGCCCCCTTTCATTTTGAAAAGGGTTGTGTTTTTCTTTTTTATGACTGAATATGGTATCTGTTTGTTTATCAGGAGATTATAATCTGCTTTTTCATTTTGGCATAGTATTCGCTATATACTTGTCAAATATAAAAGGTATAAAAAGATGGGAGAATTTTATAATCCAGATAAATTATATAAAGGTGGAAGCCGAAATAATAGCTTGATAAATAAAAAAATGATATTCCGTGTATTGGGAGTATTACTTTTTATTGAATCTGCTATGTTTCTGCTTTGTGCGGCTATTTCCTTATGTTACGGCGAGCAAGATTATCAATATTTTCTATATACCATTCTTTTGAATACATTAGTCGGTGGAGTTTTGCTAATTTGTAGTAGAGGTGCTGAGAATCGACTAACACGACGAGATGGGTACTGTATTGTAACTTTTACTTGGTTTTTGTTTACGTTGTTTGGAATGCTACCTTTTTATTTTAGTGGAGGAATCCCTTCAGTGACAGATGCTTTTTTTGAAACCATGTCGGGTTTTACTACTACAGGAGCTACTATATTAGATGATATAGAATCTCTTTCACATGGCCTGTTATTTTGGCGTAGCCTGACACAATGGATAGGCGGCTTGGGTATTGTTTTTTTTACTATTGCTGTGCTTCCTATTTTCGGGGGAGGAACTATACAACTTTTTTCAGCTGAGGCTATCGGAGTGACGCACGACAAAACACATCCTCGGATTGATGTGATGGCTAAGTGGCTGTGGATGATATATGCTATCCTTACAGTTGTAGAAACTATGTTGCTGATGATAGGAGGAATGAGTTTTTTTGACGCGGTATGTCATTCATTCTCTACAACGGCTACAGGTGGTTATTCTACTAAACAAGCCAGTGTGGCTTATTGGAATTCTCCGTTTATAGAATATGTAATAGCGATATTTATGATTCTTTCGGGTATTAATTTCTCTCTCTATTTTATGTGCCTGAAAGGGAAGGGCAAGCGTCTATTTCAGGATGATGAATTCCGTTGGTTTATGAAATCAGTAAGTATTCTGACGCTTGTTATCACGCTTGCCTTAGTTTTTCAGAATCATTATGATTGGGAAAAGGCATTCCGCAGGGCTCTGTTCCAAGTGGCTACGGCACATACGTCATGCGGTTTTGCAACGGATGATTATAACTTGTGGCCATCTTTTACATGGATGCTTCTTATTTTTGCTATGTTGTCGGGTGGATGTACGGGGTCTACTAGTGGGGGAATCAAAAACATGCGCCTTATGATTCTGGCGCGTAATATCAAGAATGAATTCAAACGGATGCTGCATCCTAGGGCTGTATTGCCTGTTCGTGTGAACCGTCAGGTTATATCGCCTTCCATTATTGCTTCGGTGAATACATTCTTTGTATTTTATTTGTTTTGTGCTTTGGTCGGATGGACACTACTGATGTTTTTCGGGGTGGGGCTGACTGAGGCGATGAGTACGGTTATTTCTAGCTTAGGCAATGTGGGACCGGGGTTAGGGGCATTCGGTCCTGCTTTTTCGTGGGCGGCGTTGCCCGATGCTGCTAAATGGGTATTGTCGTTCCTTATGTTGATAGGGCGTTTGGAATTGTTTGCTGTGTTGTTGCTTTTCTATTCAGGATTTTGGGAAAGATGATAGTTCTCCGAGAAAAATTGATATGTATCATTTAATTAATGGGTATTCGTTGAAATGAAGTTCTAGAATATGTATTTTTACAAAGGATGGTATATATTTGTGCTCGAATTTACAATACATTCATGTTATGGCAACTTCGAGAGAGATGACTTCGGGACGTCCGTTCCCTTTGATATTGAATTTTGCTTTTCCTTTATTGCTGGGTAATTTACTTCAGCAGACTTATTCCTTGATGGATGCTGCTATTGTGGGTAAGTTTCTTGGAATTAATGCTTTGGCTTCTGTAGGAGCTAGCACTTCGGTGGTGTTTTTGATATTAGGCTTTTGCAATGGCTGTTGTGGTGGTTTCGGTATTCCTGTTGCACAGAAGTTTGGAGCAAGGGATTATGGTATGATGCGGCGTTTTGTGGCAGTTAGTTTACAATTGGCAGCGGTGATGTCTGTGGTAATTGCTATTGTGACTAGTATGTTTTGTTCGGATATTCTTCAGATGATGCAGACCCCGGAGAACATCCTTGAAGATGCTTATTTTTATTTGCTGATTACTTTCATCGGGGTGCCCTGTACCTTTTTCTATAATTTGCTTTCAAGTATTATTCGTGCATTGGGTGATAGCAAGACTCCGTTTTGGTTTTTGCTTTTTTCTACGATATTGAATATTTTGCTTGATCTTTTTTGTATTTTGGTACTTGATTGGGGAGTTGCGGGAGCGGCTTTAGCTACGGTATTCTCACAAGGTGTTTCGGCAGTGTTGTGTTATTTGTATATGATGCGTCACTTTGAGATTCTGAAGGGGACTTCGGCAGAACATAAATTTCGAGGAGCGTTGGCAAAGACTTTATTGTATATAGGTGTGCCGATGGGATTGCAGTTCTCTATTACTGCTATCGGCAGTATTATGTTGCAAAGTGCGAATAATGCGTTGGGTACTGCTTGTGTGGCTGCTTTTACGGCTGCTATGCGTATTAAGATGTTTTGTATGTGTCCACTTGAGAGTCTGGGTATAGCTATGGCTACTTATAGTGGACAGAATTACGGTGCAGGAAAGCCGAAGCGTATCTGGCAGGGAATCAAGGCGAGTGTATTGATGATGACTATTTATAGTGCTTTTATGTTTGGAGTCTTGATGTTGGGAGCGCGTACTTTTGCCTTGTTATTTGTTGACCCTGTGGAATGGGAGATTCTGAAGGATACGGAACTGTTTTTGCATATTTCCGTTTCTTTTTTTCCGGTTTTGGGTTTACTTTGTATCTTGCGTTATTCCATTCAGGGGGCGGGCTTTACCAATTTGGCTATGTTGTCGGGGGTATCCGAAATGATTGCCCGTATAATGGTTAGTCTTTATGCGGTACCAGCATTGGGCTATTTAGCTGTTTGTTTTGGTGACCCTACGGCATGGATATTTGCAGTAATTTTTTTGATTCCCGCATTTATATATGTGTATGGAAGAATAAAACGGATGCCACCTCAGGAATGGTAAAATACTAATTTAGTGTGTGAGGTGCTGAAAATATTTTTTTCGGCACCTACAGATAAATTTTCTGAGCAATAACTATCAGAAATTACTTTTCTTTTCTACAAAAATTATTTTTTTAGTTATAGGATGAACAAACTCTAAACTTTCAGCATGTAAATAAAGCCTGTCTGCTTTTCGTCCGTAAAGTTCATCTCCTCGTATAGGACAATGTAATCCTTCCGGATGGGCGGCATGTACTCTTAATTGATGTGTCCGTCCTGTTAATGGATAAAAAGCAATAAGTGTTCTTCCTTCTTGTTCGTTTAAAACCCGATACAGTGTGATAGCGGTTTTTCCATGTTCATGATCTACTATTTGTCTGGGCCTGTCAAGAGGATTCATACGGAGGGGGAGTGTTATAGTCCCTTCTTTAGAGGGAATCTTGCCATCCAATAAGGCAATATATCGCTTTTTTATCATTCTATTCTTGAATTGTGCTTGCAGATGCTGATGTACTTTTTTGTTTTTTGCTATCAATAACACACCGGAAGTCGCCATGTCCAATCGGTGGACTATCAGAGGACCTGTGGCATCTGGATAAAGTGTCTTTATATGTTGATAGACAGAGTCGATTTCTCCTTTTCCTGGAACCGAGAGCATTCCTGCTGGTTTGTTGACTACGACTAGGTAATTATCTTCATATACTATCTCTAATGGTATTTCATGATAATGTTTTTTCAACAAGGGGTTTTCTTCCACTTCCAGTCCTTGTAACATATGTTTCAAGATAGGTTCGCATTTCCCTTTACATGCTGGATAGTAGTATCCATGATGTCTTATTTCTGCTTTTGGAGAATCTCCCCACCAGAATTCTGCCATGGCAATAGGTTTTAATTGATGCTTATAGGCATACTGGAGTAATTTGGGAGCAGCACATTCACCGGCTCCGGCTGGAGGAAATTTTTGTATAGTTTGTGCAAAAATACGACATAAATCTTTTGTTTCTCCACGGGCGTTTAGTATCTGAAACTGCTCAAATAGTTTTCGTTGCAAAGTGGCAGAACGTTTTTTTCTTTCTATCTTCATTGTTTCTATTTTTGTGATGAAAGTATCGGCCTCTGCTTGTAGTGAAGCGATTTTTTCTTTCCACATTTTTTCCATGCGTTTTAATTCAGCTTTTTGAAACTGGCTTTCGCGTATCATTGCAGCTAATTCCTTTGCGTCGGGAACTCCCGTCTTACGCCGGATTTCTCTGTTTTTTTTAGCGGATTTGAAAAATTCTTTAGCTTCTGTCAATTCCTGCTGGGACTGCATTGTTTCTTTTTCAATTTGTCGGAGCAAATCTATGTAATGGGGATCGTTCTGTGTCTTTTTAATGCGTACATTGATGGCAGATATATGTTCTTCCTCTATTTTGAAGAATCCTTGTGGTTGTAACAAATCATAAATTGGTGGGACGAAGAAAGGATGATGGCTTTTACTAGCCAATGTTCCTGAAAATGCGGCCAAATAACCTATTTTATTCTCGGGTGTTTGTACAATTAGGACGCCAAACATTTTTCCTTGTTGCAATTCTTTTTGCCATTGGGATTGACTTGCCAGATAGGCTTGTACTTCTTTAGTCGCTATTATGCAAAGTGGATGAGGGGTATAGTGAAAAGGATAAGTGAACTTATCGGGTAACTTTATAGCGGCAATGGAATTCTTAAAAAAATGTATCATAATTCGTTTAATATAGTTGATAATGATTCGTTCTTCTTGTGAGGTTATTATGCGGGCAAGTCGGAATGGATAATAAAGTTTTTGTTTAATTCCTGTAATACTTCAGTTAACTGTTTTTCAGCCTGTAACGGGAATATAGATATACGATTTAAGATTAGGATGATATCACGTTGAAAATTGCGGAGTTCTATTATTTTTATAAGCGTTTCTTTCTCTCTTTTTACCATATAATTCCCTTCTATTTTGTTCGTGTCTACATTGCTTTCTATTTTGAAACCGCTAGTTGTTTTTATGACGGTTATTTGTGGCTCTTCTTTTCGAATTGTGATTTGTCTTTCAGGATTTTCGTCCGAAAATACCAAAGGATATCCTACCAGCTGCATAATAGGCTTGGCGCCACTGAAGCGCATACGGCTTTTTTCTTCCCAATCATTAGAAAGTTTTTTAATACATAAAGTTAATGCGTGATCTGTTTCATTCATCTCGGACATACCTTGCTGAAAAGTAGTGAGTGAAATGATACGTCCTTTACTCCATACAATGCCGTCCTTTGATTTTTGTAAGTATGGATTAATGTTGTTGTGTCGGTCTATACGGTAAATAATCCGGCTTTGTGATTCGGAACTTTCTTTTTTTTCTTTGTTTTTGGGTGAGAGTTCTTTGGATTTATCTAAGAGTAATGCAAGAACTCTTTCCCATTCATTCATTTTTTGAAAGGGAGGGAGTAAAGGGGGAAAGCCTATTTCTTGAATCAGACAGTCTGCTTTGCCAATGTAAGGAGAGAAATCTAGAGAGCATTCCAATTGTAATAACTTAAGATGATCGGCGTCAATGAACTGCTGTATTTCATCATTACTTATGTTTAGTTTTATTTTTTTCTGAAGTTGATAATGATGTGTTATAAGCATAATCAGAACTTTGACTAATGGTGAAAATTTGTCGTAATTATAGAGAATATGTTCTATGGCTGATTCCATTTTTTCATTTAAAGCATAAAGGGCAAGTAGTTGGGCAGGCATCATTTCTGATGGAAGATAATCTCTCATAAATAAGTTTCGCAATGTTTTTTTTGACTCGATGGTGGAGTCGTTTAGTAAGGCAATGGTATAGAAGAGATTGAGCAATGCGTTGTCAAAGGTTTTAGTATTCATTCCTTTCAATGATTGAGAATAGAGATCAAGAGCTTTGCTGAGATCGCCTCTATATTGGTGATAAATAGCATGGTAATACATACCTTCGGGCATATCAGTAGAAATTTTTTGGGGAATTTCGTTGATGTGTCCGGGTAGGATATATTGGTAAAATGCAAATTCCAATTTATATTTTTCTCGGATTGTCGGTTCTATTTTTTCATTTTCAAAGTATCCGTTTATCATACAGGTTATGTTGGGATGAAGCAACCCTGATGCCCATATATATTTGTATTCGTGAAAAAGAGTGTCGATGATGTATATGGGAATATTTTGAAAAAAAGGCATCCATTCGGGAAAGGTTGGCATATGCATTAATATGTAGCGTAACGGTTCGAAATCAGCGTAAGAAGGGAGTTGACTTTTTAAATTTTTTCCTAGTACATAATCCTGAATGATGATAACCCACTCTTCTTTTCTCCAGTTATTTGAGGGAGAAAGCCGGGAAGAGATGAGGAAAGCTGGTTTTTGAGGACTTTTCTTCATATCTATAAGAAGTTGCAGCTGGATGTCAGCCTTCAACATATAGTGTATGTCTCGTGGCCCTTCTGCTGTTAAAGGGAATATTTTGTTTTCATCTTCTAGTTCTTTCAAAATACTTTCTATTTCTTCCGGAGAGAAATTGAATATTCGGCTTATTTCACGGATTTCATGGTAGAGGGCAAAAGGTTTGATTTTCCATGATAGATATTTCATTATTTGTTCTTTGTGATCAGATTTTGTAATATAATCTTTTTTTCTGTCTAATTTTATTTCCATAGCTACACTTTTATTTTGCGGTTTTATATTCTTGGGCAAAGATAGGTATTTTCTTGCCAATAATCTTTTTATGTTGTGCAAATTCACTATGGATGCTATACAACTGATTTTTTTTCTATTTTTGTCGATGATTTATAAGAAAAATTGGGTGTTGGTTTGTTATTTTGGATAAAAAAAGAAAGTAGGCATGAGAAAATTGTTGTGTCCGCAATGCAAAATTGCAGGGTTATACGTTAAAAATGAGAGGAAAGAAAGGTTGTTAGTTTATGTATCGGATGAAGGAGAAGTGGTACCGAGAAATTTGGAAGAGAATATGGAAGGGTTTGATTTAACTATTGTCTATTGTTTGGGGTGTTCGTGGAGTGGCTCTCCAAAAAGACTGGTGAGGAGGTAGGTATGGAAGGAAAACTTAAAATTTCATTTATTGGTGATAGTCACATTGCTTATTGGCCGTTTGAGTCTTATTTTCCCAAATGGGAATGTTACAATTATGGTGTTCCGGGGAAAGGGCTGGATTATGTGGAGATGTTTCATAAGGATGTTTCGGATAGTTATGTGGTTGTTCAATTGGGGACTAATGATATTTATAATCTGAATACAGAAAATATGGATGTTTATGTGGAGAGGTATGTGAAGGCGGTTGGTGCTATTTCTTCTCGTGGTACTTATTTATTCTGTATCTTTCCGCGTAATGATTTTATGGATGGCACAGCAGTGAACTGTTTTATAGCTTTGTTAAATGGAAAAATTAGAGAGAAGATAAAGGAAGAAACTAATGTTGTATATTTAGATGTGTTCGACAAATTGTTATTGAATGATAAATTGAATCCTGATTTGACCATTGATGATTTGCACCTGAATGGAGCTGGATATCGGATATTAGTTTATACCTTGAGAGATCTTTTTTTGACAGATAGATAAAGAGAGTATTTTTATGTTAGTAGGGATGAATGAAAATAATCATTGAATCTAAATATAGAAATAGCGATGAATATTTTATTAGTGAGTAATAATGACATGTGTCGTAGTCGTATGGCACAGAAGATATTATCTTCTTTTGGACATGGTATAAGGATATTTACATCTGGAGTTCTGCCGGGAAGAGTGATACCATCTTCAGTGGTAGGGGTGATGGAACAGAATGGATACGACTGTTCTCGTAAGAAAGCTAGTGATGTGGATATATATTGTCATCAGCCATGGGATTATGTGATTACTCTCTGTGAAGAAGCGAAGGAAGTGGAGGGTGATTTTAATAAGGAAGTGAAAAACTGGAAGCATTTTTCTTTCGATGACCCGTTTCAGCATGTTTATGGGGATGAAACCGAATTGGAATATCGTATTTCCGAACTTTATGAAACGATGTATTGTGAATTATATGAGTTTTATCGGGATGAACTGAGTGAGCAATTATTGCCACGTTGTACTTGTGGGGCTAATACCTATTGTCGATGTGAGTGAACCAGTAGTGTCCCATAGATGTTTGGGCATATTGACGCATCCATTGGGCTTGAAGGTGATCCCTTCTTTTTCCAATAATTCTTTTTGTTTCTGCCAGCCGGGAACTAGTCTTCCTTGGCTGTTTACTACCCGATGGCAAGGAAGATGTTGTTCTTCTGGTGCATGAGATAAAGCTTGTCCTACCATTCGTGAACATTGGGGCTTGCCTATAAGCTGTGCTATTTTTCCGTAAGTAGAAACATTGCCGTAGGGGATTTCTTTTATAATGCTATATACTTCTTTATAAAATTGTGCTCTGTCCATTCTGTTTATTTATGAATGAAATGCTTGATAGTTGTTATGGGATGAAAAAAAATCATTCGCGGACCAGCATATCGCATTACTTCTCGCATTCGTTTCTTCATTTCTGGTTTATAACAATGTATGGGACAGTTGCGGCAAGTCTTTTTTTGTTCACCGAATGTACAATGCTCTAATCTGTTATGTGCATAATGCAATAACTGCTGACAGGTTGGGCAAAGCTCTTTATTGCCTTCCTTGTACCGACAATAAATTCGGATCATTTGTTCTGCGGTACGTTGTTCTCTTTCAATAATTCTCATCTGTAATGAAGTTTTTGTGTGAATAAGGTGCAAATATAGGACTATTTTTTCTTATTTTTGTATTCAATTAGTGTATAACCTTTAAAACAAAGAAATAATGGATAAAGTTGTTGTTAATTCGTACGAGGATTTTGAGAAGCTGCTAGGACGGCAGATTGGTATTTCCGACTATGTGGAAGTGTCGCAAGACCGAATTAATCTTTTTGCAGATGCTACCTTGGATCATCAGTGGATTCATGTAGATACAGAACGTGCTAAAGTGGAAAGTCCTTATCATAGCACTATTGTACATGGTTACCTGACTCTTTCGTTGCTTCCACATATGTGGAACCAGATTATAGAAGTGAATAATCTGAAAATGATGATCAACTATGGTATGGACAAGATGAAATTTGGACAGGCTGTTCTAGCAGGTCAGAGTATTCGTATGGTAGCAAGTCTTCATTCTTTACAGAATCTGCGTGGCGTAGCCAAGGCTGAAATTAAATTTACAATTGAGATAAAAGACCAATCGAAGAAAGCACTTGAAGGCATCGCTATTTTCCTGTATTATTTCAATTGATTTTTTCAAATAATGTCTGAAGGAGAGTTAGGTGTATTTTTATCGTTCTTGGATAAATGTTTTTACCCAAGAACGATTGCTTTGTTTTGATTTTTTTTAGACGCGTATATATCCTTTTGGAGAAGTTAAGGATTAACAAAATTAATAATGAAGCAGAATAGGTATTTAATGATCATCTATAAAATGAAAAACTTATTTTAGGTTGTTTTTCTCTAAATAATAACACAAATGATCATATATTTTGCCATCATAGCTCACTTCGGCTTGATGGAGAATGCCTTCGTATGCAAACCCCATTTTCTCCAAAACACGTTGTGAACGTTTGTTTTGAGGATAACAATTTGCACTGATCAAAGTTAATCCTAGTTTGTTGAAGCCATAGTCCAAGACAGCAGAGGCGGCTTCAAATATATATCCTTTTTCCCATTGGGCTTCGTCTAGCCAATAACCTATCATTCCGGTATTTGAATTCTCTCTCTTAGGGTCTGGTAGAATTCCTATAGCTCCTATCAGAAGCTGGTCTTCCTTTCTAGTGATGGCCCATGTGTTTTTTTGTGGTATAAATATTGTTTGAAGAATTTTCAGAGATTCTTCCAGCGTGTCATGAGGCTTCCAACCAGCATTATTTCCTAGGTTGGGATTCTGGCAACAGTTAAAAACAGCTTCTGTATCATTCTCTGTAAAAGGACGTAAAATAAGTCGCTCAGTTTCTATTACATGATTTCTCACAGGAGGGTATTCCTGCTTTTTTTTGTAAACACACTCTATCCGGTTTCCATCTGGATCTAGTACCACACTTTCAAAATAGCCATCTCCTGAAATGCGAGGTTCACCTACGATATGGTATCCTTTAGTACGTAGCTGTTCCGTTAGTGATAAGATAGCTTCTTGGCTTTCAAAAGAAAAAGCTAGATGAGTCAATCCCAATCTGTTTTCTTCTATCGGAACATTTTGCACGTCAATCCTACTCATCAACTCTAATGTAGCACCACTTTCAAATGAAATGAAGTAAGATTCAAAACCTTTTTGGGAATTAATGTATTTTTCATTACTTGTTCCGTTAAAGTAACGAGTGTAAAATTCCCTTAATTTTTCCAGATGAAATGTCCAAATGGCGATATGATGTATTTTCATGAGTGATTATTTATTCATTATAGATATTTTCTTTAGTTCGTTTTTATTCCAAATAAATCATCTTTTTGGTCATTCCACCATCGATGATGATATTTTGTCCATTGATGAAGTCATTCTCTTCTTGACATAAAAATAAACACATACGTGCTATGTCTTCCGGTTTGCCTACTCGTCTTGATGGATGTTGGGCATGATCTTCTGGGCGTAGCCGTTCGTAATCATTGGTCTGAATCCATCCCGGCGAAATACAGTTTACGGTGATATGAAAGTCGGCAAGGGATAAAGCAAGTGCATGGGTCAGTGAATAGATTCCTCCTTTGGAAGCCGCATAGCTTTCGCTTCCCGGTTCGCTCATTAAATAACGGGTGGAACAGATATTGATAATTCTGCCATACGGGTGATTTTCTGCTTGGGATTTGCGATGTAAAGCTAATGTGCGTGAGGTGATAAATACAGGTCGCAGATTGATGGACAAAATTTTATCAAAATCTTCCACGCTGGTTTCTGTGATGGGAGAAAATTCGCTTATTCCGGCATTGTTGATAATGATGTCCATATCCCCCCACTTTTTAAAAAGTTCGTGCATACAGTTCTCAAGGGATTCTTTATCTCTTACATCGGTATGGTAGAAAATTGCTCCGGTCTCTTTGGCTGTCTGTATTCCTAAATCCTTATTTTTGTCACAAAAGGCGACTTGGTATTGTGAGTTGCAGAAAGCTTTCACAATGTTTTTCCCTATGCCATCGGCACCTCCTGTGATGAATGCTTTTCTAGGAAGTTTGATCGTATTGTCTGTCAGGTCCTTTGGTTGAAGCTTGACGGAAATCGTTTTCTTCTTTCCTTGTTTACGTTTTTTTTCCCATGCAGCCTTTCGGGCTTCATATTGTTCGTATTGTCTTTCTATATAATTGTCTGCCATAAGTTTTGAAATATATTTATCGGAATGTTATTCTATTGTTTACCATAAAATTAACAGCTCCATATATTATTATTCCAATAAATTGTGCTGTAAATTCTTTGATCCCTATTGCTTCTATCATCAGTATCACAAAAAGAAGTTGTATGCCATAGGCAATACCGAAAGCGGTACAAAAGAGCATTATTTGTTGCCAAAGACTGTTTTGGGGATTGCTGGAAGGAAAAATCCAATATTTGCTCCATATAAAATTATGGGTTTGAGCGATGAGATATGCCATAATATTTGCTACTATATATTTTCCTTTGAATGAGAAGTAACTCATCACAATCCATATCACTAACATGGTAATAAGATAATTTAAGGTTCCTATTGTAGCAAAACGAACTAAACGTACTGATGCTTTCATCCTCTTTTTATTGGTTTGTTTTATATGGTGAATTTGGGTGCAAAATTACTAAAAATATGTGATTTTAATGCTTGTATAATAAAAAAGAAGCCTACTTCTCTTAGTTTCTGTTTTAATGTTGTTCAGTATTTTTTCAAAGAAAATTTAAACTGGCTTTTTTCAGTTTTGTTCTGAATTTGAAGTTCAATTGTAATAGAGGTGGACTTTTTTAGGGAAAGATGGGAAGAAATGTTGAAAAGCATGGTGGAAATCCGGAGAAAGTGTTGATGCAAATATGTTGATTTTATGACAATCGGACAATATATAAGGCACACTTTTATATCATGCAAAATAATAGCATGTTATAGATGTACCTTATAAACTGTCCGATTGTAAATATTCAAAATCTGTGATTAATGAATTTCGATGATTCTGTTCACTTTGGCTTTTTCTTCAGGAGTGCGTTTAGGCAAATCAATGGTCAGAACACCGTTGCTGGCATTGGCGCTGATTTTTTCCTTAACCACATCTTCAGGAAGAATCAAAGCTTGTTCGAACTTAGAGTAAGAAAATTCACGACGTAAATATCTTCTGTTGTGATGGTCGTCCTCTTTTGTTTCATTCTTTTTCTCCATTGAGATCACTAGTTCGTTGCTTTCGCTGATGTGGATATTGAAATCTTCTTTAGTCATACCCGGAGCAGCAACCTCTACTTTATAATCTTTGTCACTTTCAATGACATTAATTGCAGGAGCGGTAGCGTTTGCTCTTGTCAACCATTCATTATCAAAGAAATCGTTGAAAATACTTGGTAACCAATTCTGATTGTTATACTTTCTAGTCGGCATCATAATTGTAATCTCCTATATTTTAAATTGTTACTAGACTGTTTTTGAATCTTTTTATCTTGTCGTTTTTGGCAATACACTGATGTTCTTGCAAAGTATATGCCTGATGGCAAAATGTCAGCCGGAAATGAAATGAATTTAAATCTGTGAAGATAATTTTAATGAATATCGAGATGTGTTTAAACCTTTGTAAAATTTGTTTGCAGTTGAGAAGCAAGGCAAAGTGATAAAGAAAGCCATTTTGTCAGCAAATGGCAGCTATTATTTATGTCTGTATATTATCTTTGCATCGTTTTATAAAGATAACCATTAAAGAAGAAAAGGAAATCATGTTGGCATATACTTATATTAAACAGGGAAAATTTGAATTGATAGAGAAACCGAAGCCTGAGTTGAGAGGCTCGCGTGATGCTATTGTGCGCGTCACTCTCGGGAGTATTTGTACCAGTGACTTACATATTAAACATGGTGGTGTGCCACGTGCTGTTCCCGGAATAACAGTGGGGCATGAAATGGTGGGTATTGTGGAGCAGACAGGACGTGATGTTAAATTAGTCAAACCGGGCGATCGAGTTACCGTCAATGTGGAAACCTTTTGTGGAGAATGTTTTTTCTGCCGGCATGGATATGTGAATAATTGTGCTGATCCTAATGGGGGATGGGCCTTGGGATGTCGGATTGATGGGGGGCAGACGGAGTATGTTCGCGTACCTTATGCTGATCAAGGCTTGAATCTCATTCCCGATTCCGTGAGTGATGAGCAAGCTTTGTTTGTAGGAGATATCCTTGCTACAGGGTTTTGGGCTGCTCGCATTTCGGAGATTACCGAAGAAGACACGGTGCTTGTCATTGGTGCGGGATCTACGGGAATCTGTACTTTGCTTTGCGTGATGCTGAGAAAGCCGCAGCGCATTGTTGTTTGTGAACAATCTTCTGAAAGAATTCGGTTTGTTAGGGAACATTATCCGCAGGTAGAAGTTGTCACTCCAGAAGAATGTAAGGAATTTGTATTGCAAAGTAGTCCACACGGTGGTGCGGATGTAGTTTTTGAAGTGGCAGGAGGGGAGGATACATTTCGCTTGGCATGGGAATGTGCGCGCCCTAATGCTGTCGTTATTTTGGTGGCTCTTTATGACCGTCCTCAGATTCTTCCTTTGCCGGATATGTATGGAAAGAATCTGATCTTCAAAACTGGTGGCGTAGATGGTTGCGATTGTGCTGAGATACTCCGCTTGATAGAGATGGGAAAAATAGATACCACTCCACTAATTACACATCGTTTCCCGCTAGATCAGATAGAAACGGCTTACCAGATTTTTGAGAACCGACAGGATGGAGTGATAAAAGTAGCTGTGGCAATGGAGGCTGGAATGTAAATTAAAAGCAATGAAATAGTATAATATAAGAGTGTATGCCTATTATTGAAATATCATCATTGACACATCCCGGAGTGGATGTTTTCTGCATGTTGACGGAAGCTCAGTTACGCCAGCGTATAGAACTTGGGAAAGGGGTGTTTATAGCCGAAAGCCCCAATGTCATTAGTAGGGCTTTGGATGCAGGATATGAACCTCTTGCTCTTATGTGTGAGCGTAAGCATATCTCTGGCAGTGCTGCTCACATTATCAAGCGTTGTGGTGATGTGCCCGTTTATACGGGTGATAGAGAGTTGTTGGCTACGTTGACTGGCTATGTTCTGACACGTGGTGTATTATGTGCTATGCGTCGTCCGGTGTTGCCCTCTATGGAAGAGATCTGCCGGGATACCCGGCGGATTGTAGTCATTGACGGTGTGGTAGACACTACCAATATCGGGGCGATATTCCGTTCGGCAGCTGCTCTTGGGATAGATGCTGTTTTGTTGACACGCAATTCTTGCGATCCGTTGAATCGCCGTGCGGTAAGGGTGTCTATGGGTTCGGTGTTCTTGGTTCCATGGACATGGTTGGATGGTACGATTGGCGATTTGAACAAGTTGGGTTTCCGTACTGCTGCCATGGCGTTGACTGATGATTCTATCTCTATAGATCATCCCATATTGGCGGCTGAACCTCGGTTGGCTATTGTGATGGGAACAGAGGGGGAGGGGCTTTCTTACAAAACAATCGCTGAAGCTGATTATGTAGTCCGTATCCCTATGGCGCATGGAGTGGATTCGCTCAATGTGGCTACTGCAGCTGCTGTAGCCTTTTGGCAACTTCGGATTACAGACTCTTGAAAAAGATTTAATGTATGATTAAGTTTGTTTTTTGTTTTATTGATTGAATATACAAATCAGAGACTCTGTAAACAACGGAAAATCCGTAAGTCAGGCATATCTGCCCGATATTTTAGAAACAATAAAGTAAACAAAAGTTATATAGGATATAATGGGATGCCTATTGTGGGAAATACATTTTGCTTGCGTTTCCCTATCTATAAAGAAAGAGGCAGTAAAACACCAGACCTACCCCCCCCGATAGATACTGTATAAGCTGGTGGATGAAGAAAGTCCTGTAAGTAAGATTTGCTTTTGCAATATTATTGTACTTCGTCCTCATGCGATGCTTTCTAAGGGAAGCGTTGATGCTGCACATCATGCTGTACGTTTATTCAATACGTTCCCGAAGCAATTTTACATCAGTTGGAAAATGCATCAGGCTTTCATAACAGTTGGCATCTGTATAGATTGTCTTAAAATTCTTTATGTATGGGTTCCAGCTATTAGTGGGGGCGGTAATTTAGCTGCATCAAAGATTCGTAATCTGGAATGTCCCAGTTACGGTCTAAAAGATTATGGATGCGGTAAATTTATCAGAAAAATACATATTCCTTGATCTTCGTTCATGGGAAATCAACATTGCGCGGACAGCCCGTCGTCTTGGTGTGTCCCGTAATACGGTACGACATCTCCAATCCCTAAGCTCCGAGGAAGTCCTTCAGCAAAAAGAACGGCATTACAAGCTCCATGCCTACGAGCAGGCCGTCGCATCCCTTCTTATCAGTCTCCCCTCCATTTCCAGCAGTCGTATTGGCGACTACTTGCGGGAACATTATCCGGACTTTCCGCACGTCTGCGAGAAGACCGTCCACAATTATGTCCAGTTCATCCGGAAGAAGCACCACATTCCTCCGGCCAGATAATTATCGGCACCACTCCCCCAAGGAGTGGGAGCCCAGTCCGTCATATACATAACCCTTAACAGCAAACATTATACATTAATTATATATGAATACCCAAAGCTTTACAAACGGAACAAGCCGCCTGTCACGGGCTGTACGGCGACTGGAATGCGGGACACATCTTTGCTATGAGCTCAGCACTTCCCAATTTTCTGACATGAAAGTCAGAAGACTCACCCGCCAATACGGTTTTTTCGGTTACAGCATCTATCGGTATCTCGTGAACGAGACACTCCACAACGGGAGTTACCTCCTGCTGTGGTGCGAGGAAACGGCACAGTACTGGAATGCCTCTTTGGAAGATGTCACAAGAATTGTCAACGGCTGCATACAGGTCGGCCTGTTCAATGACGAGCTTTTCAGGAAGCACTGGGGCCTGACTTCCGCCGACATACAGCGAACTATATGGACCATGTCAGGTCCTGTGGCATGCTCTCCCGGTATCCTGGTATCCCCAAGGAGTCCGAACTTTCGGCCAGCTGATGTATTATCCACTTTAAATATAAAGCTTATGCCAAAAACAACTAAAAAGGTTTTCACCTATTTTAGGTTCGAGACCGATCATTTCTATGATACGAAAGTAAAAAGACTAAAAAATAAATTTGGAATGGAAGACTGGGGGGTGTTCCATTTCATTGTAAACGAGATCTACCGTGTCGAGGGATGCTACAACTGTAATTTGCAAATTTTCTTGTGTCTTTTTTTAGAAAAGTTAAATATGCCACTGAATACACCAGTAACTAAGGCTTTACAAGTTCGTTTCTCGTTCCTGTTGTAGTCTTAAAATAGTCTGCCTGTTTTCTAACCGGTAGCTACTGTCGGTAAAACTTGATGACTTTACATCGATAAAGCAATCGGTCAAGCAGAGCATTGGCAAGGATTTCATCATTTAATGTTTCTACACATTCTGTAGGTGCCTTGTTGGTTGTAATGATGATGGATGTCTTCTCATGCAGTGTGTTTATAAGATTGAAAAAAGCTGTAGCTTCCTTTCTTTTCACAGGAAACAGCATGATATCATTTATTGCCAGCAGCTGTGCGCGCAGAATCTTGTTATAAGTCATCATGGCCGGAGTTGAGATATCTTTAAGCCTGAGACAATTTACGATATCCTCCATTGTCATCAGGTATGCCTTGTAACCGGCCTTGACCGCATCAAAGACAAGACCGGCTGCCAGAAATGTCTTTCCGGTTCCTGATGGTCCTATCAGGATCAAGTTATAAGTTTCACGGAACCATACCAGTTCACGAAGCTCCTTCATCTGCCGGCGGTCTATGCCCTCATAAAAATTGTAGTCATATTCGTCAAGATCATGTTTCCGGGGCAGACGTACCGCAACAAGTCGTCTCTCGTAGTCTTTCCTCTCTTTCATTTCAACTTCGGTACCTAATACCAGGGACAGGAATTCCGAGTAGGTCGGTTTTTCTTCCTGTGCATGATGCAGAATGCTGTCCATGCGGTTTGCAATGTTATAAAGCCGCAGACGTCTGGCGTGTTCTTTCAATTTTTCACTTTGTATCATTCAAAAAACTTGTTATATTGGTTTATATCTGTTTTTTCAGGATGACAGTCCGCTGTTTCCGGAATGGATGTCGGAGCTTGGATAGTCATCCCGTCCATATTGTCCTTGCTTCTGTGGATTGAGCCGGATATTTCCTGCACGGAAAGGCTGTTGTATATGTTCTTTTCCAGACAGGTCCGCAGGGCTGCTATCACTGTTTCTTTGCCGTATTCGGATATCACATGAAGCAGCAGTTTCATATTGTCCCTGTAATAGCGCGGCTTTTCCCTTTCCAGATTCCGGAGCCACAGAATAACGGTGGGGTCATCTTCCGTCCGCTTTCGGATCCGGACCTGCAAGTCATTCACACTCCATGTCTTGTCCTTATGATGTCTTTTGTCACATACATTTTTCCCTTTTCCGGGACACAACTCATGCCTGCATATGAGTTTGCCGCTCTCTTTGTCGTACAGTTCGATATATCCGTTATTCTCAAGAAGCCACACAACGGTGTTCCGGTTTCTATAGGTGCTGGAGGGTACACTGTAGTAGTTGGTCCGGTACCGTACCGTATTGTCCTTGCGGACATGATACTCTTTCGGCTCGTCTTTGGGGGGGGCACCGGTTCTCCATAGTATGGCAACAGATATTTCCGTTCAATCTCAAATTCCTCAGCCGGAACTAGGCGTGTGGTTCCATGTATCTTGCCGTTTCCTGTTTTTTCCAACCATTGCAGGACCTCGGTGTTAAGGACTTCCAGACTGTTAAATGTCCGTCCGGCAAGAAAGTTACGCTTGACATATTTGACCACATTTTCCACTTTTCCCTTGCTTTCCGGGTCAGCAGGACGGCAGAATACGGGCTGGAAATGCTGCTCGTTGACAAAGGCACGGAACGTTCTTGTCAATATGAGGTCACCCAGGTTTTCTCTGACCAGCAGGACTTTGTCCTGGTCATAGATTATCCTTCTCGGCTTCCCTCCGAAATATGCGAAAGCCAGTTCATGGGCATATACGGCTAGGGCTGATGTGAAAGGCGTACAGGAAAAATACACGAACTTCTGTTTGGAACGGCTCATCACCATGACAAAAAAATAAACTTTGACAAAGTCGTCCCTGTATGTGGGCATGCGGCTTTCTCCGAAATCCATCTGGGCATATTCCCCGTAAGGGGTATCCGGCATTTTCTCATAAACACGTTTGGAAAGGCCCTCCTTGTTCAGATTATACTTACGACGTACAGTTTCCACAAAATTGTATACGGTTTTCCCGAAGACAACAGGAAGATCAGGATACTGTTCCTTCATCCAGTCATGAATCTGGGAGGCGGACAGGAACCTGTACCGGGAAAGAACGTCACAGACATAACTTTCGTATTTGTCAAGTATGCGGGGATATCGCCTGCGATGCTGCAATTTTGCAGTCAATGTGTCCTCATCCATTTTCAAGTACCGGCGCACCGTACTTCTATGCAGACCAAGCTGGAACGCAATCTGACTTTTGTTAAATCCTTTTAAATATAATTCTCTTATTTTGTACCACATGATGACTCTGTTGTTTGATTGGTGTCTGTATGCGTCCTTAGTTCTGTTCATATCATTTATATTATTGAAACGCAAATATAGACATTTTTAGGAGGCATGATGGCATATTTCCTTTTTCTAAAAGGACATGGGGCAAAGATACGGATTACAACTCCATACCTGTCCGTATTAATATTTTAATTTTAAAATTGTTTGATATTTTAAAATTAAAATATTCTAATATTAAAATGTTTTTAAATTGAACCGTCAGCATTCTTTTGAAAAAAAGAATATCCATTGATTTTCCACATAAGATCAAGTGTGGGTTACAGAATTAGGTGTCTGATATTTTTAATGATAATATAACATGTATGGGTAAATAAATATCATAAAACAACACCTGCATGACTTCATGTACAGGTATTTATGACTAAAGTTTTAATATTTCAACATTTTGATATTTTAATGTTTTAATATTAAAACACTTTAATGTATTGACATTAAGTATTGGATGGATATATTGAATGGCTATTTTTTTTTAAAGTGACACGGCAATTTAGAATGTATACCTATCGGATTCGTGGAAAAAGAGGACCATTCAAAATAATCCTGCCCGCTTCTTTTTGTTCCTTCTTGACGCTACCAGGCATGTCCGGTTCTCCGCCATCATTTTCAGATTACCAATATTTTTATTCGTTCATGGACAGGAATGTTCATGCGCATTTCTATCGGCAATCTGATCATTACTGGCGGTATCCGCTTAATGAAAGAATACTGTCAGGTATTGTTCATTTTCTTTTTTTCGGGAAGATTATGCAGAAACAGGTGTTGTACTTTTCTTGATTTTCAGAATCGGTTTGATAAAGTCTGCCGTATTGTCTTCCGGTTTGTCCACCGGCCACTTGCCGATAGCTTCCGAAGGAATCTCTTACAAAATGGCAATGCCAGTGCCTTTCCGGATTTCTCCGTGTCTTTCAAGACCTGAAATCCGGTGCACATCCGTATCTGCCATATAACCTTGCAGTTTGTTCCTGTATAGACATAATATATATCCGTTTTTCTGTCACATATTTTTTATATTCATTTCATTTCGCATGGTCTTTTCTCTTTTCTTGGGAAAGGGCTCTGCCCGAGAAATTCCATTTTTTTCCGATGCAGAAAATGTTTTGTATCATTTTTGACTTGTAATAGATTGATATTTAATATATTATGTTTTTATGAAATGCTTCGGGGGACAAACTAGGGACAAAAATTTGCTATCCAAAAGATAAAAAGAGCAAATATAAGGTCTATCCCTTGATGTTTTTTAGGCCAATTTTTTTGTCCCTTGGAAAGAAAAACAATCCCGTTCTCATCATATGATGATATTCGAAGCACACTGCAAATATAATAAAGTTTAGTCTGTTTTTTGTATATCTCTTCAAGTTCTAAACTAAACGGCTTTTATAAGCTCCCAAAGCTATACCTATTTTTCTTTTGGCCAGCAAAATTATTAAAGGAGACCTTACTTTGTCCTTTCAGTTCTGTCTCTTTTCACCAGTCGTTGTTTGGGCTATGTGCTTTGGCGGAATATCCTCGGTTTTACCTTTCCCTGTTTTAGCCTTTTTCTTACTTCCTCCATTATTCCGCATATCCCTTTCGGGCTACCTGATGTGAATTGTGTCGCAAAGGTGCTTGTCATGTCTCTCTTGTCTGCAAGGTCATAGCCTTGGGTTCACAGCCAAATCTCCACCTTCTGCTTCACAGAGGTCGTATTTAGCCGTGAAACCTTGCATAAGGAGTCATGACACCTTTTGAGACGACATAATTAAATCAAGCCCGAAAGTAGTAGATGCTACAAGAGGGAAAAACAAAAAAACAATCTTAAAATTTAAGCATTATAACATTCAGAAAATTTATGAAAGAAAACGGTAACGAAATAAAAACAATGTTTTGGGAAGATTTTTCGATAGCAGAGCGATTTGTCCTTTCAGCTATTCAGGACACGTTCAATCGTGCTTTCAAAGAGTGGAAAGAAGATTACGAATTTCTAACCGAACTGGTATTGGTGCTTAACTATAAGATATGGCAATACCACGAAAAAAGACCGGAGTTCGCGGAACTCTACAATACCCTTTGGGAACAGACCGACCAATATGCGATGGAGAATCTGAAAGATGAAGAGCTAAGTTATTTCTTTGATGTAACGGATTAAGCGTAGGAGTGTAGGGAACCGGCTTTGGTCGGGTTCTCATCCGTGCGGATCCCTTTTTATTAGCACGGATTTCCCTTGTTGGAGATTACGATTGCAGAATTACAGAAGCTACACGAAAGCGAAGAACATATAGAATTTAAAGAGGCAAAGCATAATTACCTGTTTGCCGGAGGAAAACACGTTGATCTGAAAGACAGGCGGCGGTGTGTATTGGGGTGTATTGCTGCCTTGGCGAATGAAAAGGGTGGACGATTGGTATTAAGGAATGGTAGATCATATGCCCCATGCGGTTGTTGGTTCGGATTTTGCAGAAAAAGAAGTGGGAGAACTCACAGATGAAATCTACGAAAGATTAGGAATAAGGATAGAAACTACCGAACTTTACGAAGACGGTAAGCGTGTGCTTGTACTATCTGTTCCATCTCGTCCCGTAGGTAGGTTGTTGAGATTTGAGGGCGTACCTCTTATGTGTACAGGGGAAAGCCTGCGGGCAATGTCCGATGCCGAGATTTTCAGGATATTGTCTGAATAGGAACCGGATTTTTCAGCCAAGATATGCGAGGGGCTTACTATAGAGGATTTGGATAAGGAGGCCATAGCAGAAATGAAAACCCAATATGCGCGAAAGCAGGAAAATCCGTTGTTTCAAAACTATCCCGACGAACAAGTGCTATCTGATTTGGATTTGTTGAAGGACGGGAAATTGAATTATGCGGCACTCATTTTGCTTGGGAAATCCGAAGCCATACGGAAATATCTCCCTCAGAACAATATCGTTGTAGGGTTCAGGATGTATCACTCGATGATACAATATACCGCTCGCAAAGAATTTCAGTTGCCGTTATTCATAGCGATTGACAAGGCATGGGATTACATCAACCAGCCTGCCAGCAATCCGCTTCTGCATTACAATGACGGCTCTTATATATTCGATATACCATCTTTCAACAAGGAGGCAATCAGAGAGGCGATATTGAATGCTTGCTGCCACCGCTCAATGTTGATTCAGAGCGATGTCGTCATCAAGCAGTATCCCGATAGTATAACCATTACCAATGCTGGTGGTTTTCTGTCCGGAGTGGATATGAACAACATTTTGACAGTGAACAGCGTTCCGCGCAGTAAGCTGATGAGCGAGATATTGCAGAAGACCGGATTGGTGGAGCGTTCCGGTTAGGGAGTGGAAAAAATGTTCTACAACTGCATTATGGAGGGGAAAGAGCTGCCTGACTATTCGGGAACAGACCCGTATCAGGTATGTCTCACATTCAAAGCTCCTATACTTGATAAGGCTTTTGTCATTTTCATCAGGAAGGTACAGGACAATAGACCTGCGGCCGAGCAACTGAATGTCTTTGAATTGCTGGCTTTGTACAAAATAGCAATGAGGGATTACGAGGGGCTCGAAGAAAAGACTTTAAAACTGTCGGAAGAAAACCTTGTCATTTACGAAAATGGCTCTTATCGTTTGTCCGAGGAATATCGGAATGAGTCTGCTGAGAGACTGAAAGGATTGAATATGAATCACCTCAAGTTGGTTTCAGACTGTTTTTATAAAAATGGTTATATAAATCGTTCTCTTCTCAAAAAGGTATTTTAAGACATGTTGTCCGAAAAACAAATTAGAGGCTTGATTTCAAAGATGGAAAATGCAGGGATTATACAGAAAGATGGTGCAGGCAAATATACCCGTTATGTAAAAGCACCGGATTTTCCATCGTTTGTCTAGGGCCGCAAGAATCAATTTTAGGGCCGTAAGATTTCAACTGTCTGTTTATCAACTTATTTGATTAGGGCCGCAAAAGTCGATTTTACGTCCACAAAGATTTCCGACAATAGACTGAAAAATATGAAAAATCCTTGTAATAATTTGGTGATTATCGCAGGGATTTGATTTTTTAGCACTCCTAATCAAAAGATTTAGATAAGCGGAGCCTTATGATCTACTTTCCATACAATGAGGAAATGTGTAGTTATACTGATACATGGATGGGTGAACTATATGAAAACGAGTATCCATTGGTTTCTAAAGGGGTATGGTCAGGAATAATCAATTTGAAAACTCATAAACTTCTGAATTCGAAGCCCGAATATGGCAGTTTGTATTTGCAAGCCAAGGTATGTGATAGTGGGACCTATTTCTTACTTGACAAAGACAAAAAGACAATATGTAAAATTGCAGATTATGTTCCTAACGGTTTAATTCCAGAGGTAGATGGTTGTGGCGATTATATTCGTCTTAGAATCAATGAGGATGACATGATAAATTGGTTTGAAGAACCGGACTTTTCTGACTTTATGGAAGACTTTGAGGTTGTTGAGAAAATCGATGTGCACATTAAAGAAGAAATCTATACTGTATATCAAAGTCGAGTTCATTTATAACCAGCTTATGGCAAAATTGTTTCGATTGCCTAAATTCATACAGATGGAAATAGGAAAGGCGTTGATAGCAAATGCTTCGGAAGAATTTGAAAAGGAAGAGTAAGAACATCCTTCTTGAGTTACATAGTTTATAGTAATGAACCCTGCTAAATTATATCTTCACTGATATAATATCTATATTCATATAGACTCAGTTTCTTGTTCTGTCATGCGGTATATGAAGTTTATTTACTAATTTTGCACTGATTTTGAAATAACATAAAACTAACAATGCAGAGAATTTGGATGGGCATACTATCAATCACCACAATTTAGGGTAATAAACGCTCGGAATGTGTGTTGAATGTTCATGTCTCCGGTATTGAATCTCGTATTGTAAATACTTTCCAGCGAACATAATAAAGTACATTTTACTATACTTTGATCTAGAATAGAGACTGAATGGCTGGAGAGTCTTTAGCAAACTTTTCAACTATTTTGTTTTATACCCATTTATGGCAGTTACTTTTGTGATACTTCTCTGTCATTTCCGTTTGATGGGTGATTGATAACTTGATTATTAACGTGCAGTGATGCACATAAATTGAGAAGAAATAAATTATAAATTTGATGGCAGCAAGGTGTTCTTTACATCTGATACCCACTTTTATCACGGAAATAGACACTGTCTGGAATTTTGTGTAAATGGAAACAGGATTCACTTGTAAGTTCTCTTATATCTGGATTCTGTTTTCAAATATAAGCATAAATTGGTTCATAATTTGAATCCCGTATTTTCCATTTACACAAAATATTCTATAGTGCCGAATTATACAATTTATTAGTGCTTCTCGTATAGCATCATGAGCAGGTGTTTCTTCTTGTTGTATACCATCTTTTATCATAATAGGATGTGGTAAAACCTGTATCAATCTATTATATACTTTTATATAGAAATGATAGAGGTTTGCTTCCCATAGATACGGTGTGTCCACCTTACATTAGAATCTCTGTGGTGATTAGCATCAGCAAACATACGTCTTATTTCTGCTTCTGTACATAGATAGTTATCTTCATGGTTTCTTCTGTAGGTATACTTACCTTTTCCTTGTTGTGATCCAAGATTTTTAAATGATTGATATTGCCTAAGGTTATAAAAAAATAATAGAATAGGTATTAGTTTGTGATATTTGTAGAAATGATGCAAATAGATTAATCTTATTTGTGGATATGGATATTTAGTTATATATTTGTGGAAAAACAAATTGTATGATAGCAGAAATTAGATTTAAGAACATGTTCTCATTTAGAGACGAGGCTATATTAAGTTTTGAAGCTGATAGAAGTAAGGATATGGAATCATATCATGTTGTTGAATTGGGTGGCGGTGTGAGACTATTGAAAGTGGCTGTTATTTATGGAGCAAATGCTTCGGGTAAGAGTAATATTATTAAGGTTTGTGATTTTATCAAGTCATTCATTACTTATACTCCACTTAATAAGGCAGAACAAATTCAAGTAGTCCCGTTTCTCCTGAATAAAACAAGTTCAAAGCAGTTATCTGAATATTCGATTTCGTTCTATTTGAAGAATGAGGAGAAAGTTGTTTGTTATGTCTATTCAGTAGCTTTAGATAGATGGCACGTAGCAAAGGAAAGTTTAATTTATTATCCAAGTCAACAGCCTGCTACTATATTTGAAAGAAATACTGAGAATAACGTATCTGTTATTAAATTTGGACAGAAAATCAAGATGTCGCAAGCTGTCAAAGAGGAAATAACATTGAAGTGTTTGCATAATATGTCAGTTTTTGCTGCCTATATGCAGGTGAATACACATATTGTAGAACTAGAGACGGTTCTTCAGTATCTAACCAATCAGGTTATGCCGGCTATTGTACCTGCATCATCTTTAGGTCGTTATGCCGAAGAATCAATCAAGAATGAGTCAGCAAAAGATTATATTTTGAGATATCTGCAGGAAGCAGATTTTAATATTTCAAATATTACTTCCAAAGAACAGGAAACGCATAAGGGGCCGATTAATTATACTATGTATCAGCATAAAGTTTCATCTGATTATGGTAACAATGATTATTATGAGTTCTTGGAACTGTTTGAATCGGACGGCACTATTCGTACATTTGGCTTGGCTGCTCAAGTACAAAAGATTCTTGAAAAAGATGCTTTTCTCGCAGTTGACGAGATTGAATCTTCTCTTCATCCAAAATTGATAGAATACATCATTGAACGTTTTCTAAAAGAATCAGAACAGGCACAGTTGTTGCTCACAACGCATTATGATGGACTGTTAGGAGAGGAAGATTTGCTTAGAAAAGATAATGTTTGGTTTACTGAAAAGAATCTGGATGGTTCAAGTGTACTGTATCCTCTGACAGACTTCAAGGGATTGAATAGGATCAGTTCTTTCCAAAAGGCATATAAGTTCGGTAAATTCGGTGCAGTTCCTAATCTATAATCGTGTATTTTTATGAGAAAAACAAGAAAAAATACAGCGACCAGACAGATTATTCATATCGTCGGTGAGGGTTTGACTGAATTATTCTATTTCAGTCATTTGAAAAAAATACTTGGTTATAGATACTCTATTTCTCCTCGTTTATTTGAAAACAATAGTATTGAGAAAATAGAAAAGAAAATAAAGGAACTTCTGGATGAAGATGTCTTTGTAATATGTGTTTTTGATGCTGATGTTAGCAGGCGTTCTGATGCAGAGAATAAAAAAATGGTATCGCTCAAAAAGAAATATGAAAATAATGCTAATGTGATTCTTTGTGATAGCTTACAGTCAATAGAATATTGGTTTTTACTACATTTTGAAGATACATGTCGACATTTCCAAGATTCAGCAGCAACAGAAAGAGCATTAAAGCAATATCTGCCAACATATGATAAAACTCGGAAATACCTTGAGAAGGATAAATGGGTTAAAGAAATACTTGCAGGCTCAAAAATGGATAAAGCATGTGAACTGGCCGAAAAATATAAAGGTAGAGATTCTTATAGTGAGATTTATAAGGCGATTAAAAAAGTTAGTGAATCGTTGTAATAAATATGAATTGATGAAAAAAAAGATTTATATGTTGTTTTGGGAATCATAATTAGTGGAATTGCTATTGCATTTATCATTAATACGTTGTTGGCATATGGTAATGTTATTAAAACAAATCTTTCAAATGACTCGTGGTTAAATTTTGGGGGAAGTTATAGTAGTGGAATTTTTGCTGTTGTAGTAGGTTATCTTGCTATTATTTATAGTAATAGAAATAGTGAGAAAGCTATTCTACAACAAGAAAAACTGTTAATTCGTCAACAAAATATTAAAAAGTTGGATGATTATAATAACTGTCTAAAAAATAATTTGGCTTTACTTAATATAGTAGATGTTATGGGAATTACTGTTGGTCTTGACCATCAGAATATATCATTATCTAAATCAGAAATATGTCAAATGAAAGGTCGAATCTATGCACCAGATTTGCAGTATAGATATGTGTTTGAAGTTGATGTACAACGCCAGAAAACAAATTTAGAAAAGACTTATGAAGAATGCTGGATTAAAGCACGTATTGGACTATCGGATTTATTGGATCAAGAACTCTCTTTTATAGAACGTGTTAATCAAAACAGATATGATATTCAAATAAAAGAGAATAATATGCATCGAAAAAATATCTTATTGGAATTAAGTAAACAAGCGGTAGATATAGAAAAGAGAAAGTTATTTCTGCAAGAGATTAAGGATGTTAACATGGAACTGGAACGATTAGATAAAAAAATTATTTCATACTATGATGATGTTGATAAGATGACCACTTCGATTAAAGATTTTTCGCTTGAATTAAATAGTACTATAAAGGTCTTATTTGATATTTCTTTATTGCTTATTAAAGAGAAAGAGGCTCAATTTAAATTAGAAAAATAAGGGTTTGGTATATATGTTTTAAGTTTTAGGATCACTAGTGTCCCATTAAAATTGGTCCGAATTAAAATTTAAATGAACTTGGCCTATTTGGTCCGAATCGTTCTTTGTCATTTTGAAATTTAGTTTTATCAAAGAGGTCTCTCAGATGAGTTTTATCTGTCAATGAGATATTCAATATTTGTAGTACTTCGTATGTACTTTACTAGTCTACATACTAAATAAGGCACGCTATATTTATATTTCTGCAATCCTATATGATAAGAACCGGTAAGTTTGACTTTTGTACGATATCGGAAGTGGTAAGGTTTATGAAGAAGTTTTCCTAATGCTGGCGTTTCCTCCTAATCAAATATGTCTATACAGATTTTTCGGTAGTTGAGGAAGGCTTGCTGTTAAACACATAATAAATAAAGCTTGTAAATAGAGAAGGCTGAAGAATGAAGTCATAGAATTTAGCGCATGATCTTTTCTTTTTATCACTGAACTTATCGTTTTTCAGTAATATTTTGTAATTTTGCCACACAATTGAGAAACATATAAAATATGGTAACTATATATTGCCTTAAAGTGTGAATCCTTGTTAAGCGGTAGGATATAGAAAATATAAACCTTCTATAAATCGTATAATCGTGTATAGAGGATTTTGCTGTAAGATAGTATATAGTCACCTAATATTTTGCCCTAAATAATATGTAATGCATAGTCATGGATAAGGACATAAATCGCATCAAAGGAATGTTGGCAGAGAAGAAGCGCACAAACAAGTGGCTTGTAGAACAATTACCTTAGATCCTGCTACAGTATTAAAATGGTGCACGAATGCAGCATAATCCAGCCTCGAGACTCTATTTCAGATAGCAAAGGTGCTAGAAGTAGGGGAAGAAGAGGTGCTCGTTTATCCTTCAAAGATGTGACAATAACATATAAGAAATATACTGATGGATATGCAAGTAGAAGAAATAACACAAATATTACGAGAGTCACCAAGCGTACGACTCATAAAATCAAGAAGTGTGGATTTCTTCTTGTCTTTTGTCATTGAGGCGTTTGAGGGACAGTCGGCTATAATGCAGGAACGCTTGCACATGCTACTGGAGAACCGACTGGATGAGCAGGAAAATGCGTTGGTGGAGGATAATCTTGAAATGACAAGACTAGGGGAGTCGAACGAACAGAAAGCAAAACGACTCATCAAAGACTGGACAGACAAGGGATTCTTGACCAACTATCAGAACGAAGAGGGAGAGGTGATATACGAGATTTCGTCGCACACAAGCAAACTGATGGATTGGGTGGTGAGCTTGAAAAAAGAGGATTACATCGGTACGGAATCGAAGTTCAAGACGCTGTTTGCCCAACTGAAGGAATTGGTGGAATACTCGAACGAGGACCGCGAGAAGCGACTGGAACTGCTCCGAGCCAAAAAAATGGAGATAGAGCATCAGATTCAGCGACTGGAGATGGGCGAAGAGGTCGAGGTGTATGAGGACTACCAGATAGAACCACGATACAATAGCTTGAATAAACTGGCTAAGGAGCTGCTTAGCGATTTCAAGGAGGTGGATGACAACTTCAAGGGGATTATCAAAGAGATATATGAGCGCCAGACAGACAATGCGGAGAAGAAAGTATTGCTGAACTACATCTTTGATGCGTATGGCGAACTGAAACAATCGCAACAAGGCAAGAGTTTCTATGCATTCTGGGAATTCCTGCTCTCGGCCGATCTGCAGAAAGAATGGGACGAGTTGACTGGTGCACTCTATGAAACACTGGAGAATAGAGGCATTGATGCGCATGACATGTTTCTCAGGGAAATGAAAAAGCATCTGTTTGACGCAGGCGAGAAGGTGGCGAAAACCAACGATCGCATGAGCGAGAAACTGAGTCGCATCATTCGCCAGAACGGACAGATGAATGCAGAGGTGACAAAGCAGGTGATTAATGATATAAAGAAACTGCTCATCGAAGCCACCAAACAGAAAGAGAAACCAGAAGCTTCGCTTGAATATGAAACTATCGATATCAATCTGCCAGTCGAGCGCCCTCTGACTCTGGCTCCTATAAAAGAGACTGTGTATAAGGATAAGCCTGATATGGCTGAACTGAGTCTGGACGACTTGGAGCGCATAGGCAAACTCTACAATCCGTATCACATCGATCGTTTGGTGCTGAGAGACCGCATTAACAAGGTGCTGTACGACAGACAGCAGACGACACTAGCAGAGGTGATAGAACGGAACGAGGGTGTGGAGAAAGGTCTGTCGGAAGTGTTTGGATACATTGGCGTGCTGAAGGAATATAAGACTGTGGTAAACGAAGAGCGCCAGCAATATATTGTTTTTGCAGAAAACAAAACGATATCAATTCCCGAAATCATAATAACACGATGAACGCAACAAATATACAACCATACAGCAGGGCTGTGGTGAAACTTCTGAAAGGCATCGTAGAGAAAGACGATGTAGTGTGGAATGATGTACTCGACTACCAGAGCGAGATACTGGACTATATCAGCGTGATGGGGCTGGAACTCATCGTGAAAAAGGATGAGGGTTTTGCCTTTGTCAAGCAACTGAAATTGGACGATGACAAAACGTTGAACATGACGTCGAGAAGGTTGTATGGTTTTGAGGTGTCGGTGATACTCATCGTGTTGAGGCAGATACTCGAAGACTTCGACAGCAATCCAACAGAGTCGCAGGCTTCGTATAAGTATGTAACCGCCACTGAAATAAAGGAAGAGGCGGAACTGTTCCTGCCCACCACCTTCAATCGTGCCAAGTTTGAGAAAGACCTTGACCGCTATATCGACAGCATCGTCAGCTTTGGTTTCCTTGTGGAAGCAAAGCATGCTGAGGGCGAGAAACGCTATAAAATACATCGCATCATCAAGGAGAAGGTGACACTGGACGATCTATTGGAATTCAAAAACAAACTGAACGACTATGATGCAGCAGATGAATCTCTTTAATACCAGTCCGGAAGTGGCAGGCTTCAAGCTTGACTATTTGGAAGTGTGGAACTGGGGTACATTCGACCAAAAGGTGTACTGCATGAATACGCAGGGCAATAACTCGCTGCTGACCGGTGCCAATGCATCGGGCAAGAGTACGCTGGTAGATGCTCTGCTCACGCTGCTAGTGCCACTGAAGCGCCAACGATTCTACAACCAATCATCGGGTGTGGAGAAGAAGGGCAACCGTACAGAGGAGTCGTACTTCTTTGGCAACTATGGCAATCAGCAGCAGGAGGGTGCAGCGAGCACTACCACGCTTAGATTGCGAGACAAAGGGGCACGTTCGGTACTTCTTGCATCGTTCTGCAATGTGGACAAACGTGTGGTGACGCTGTTTCAGGTGCGCTACTACACTGGCGAGGAACTGAAGGTGTTGTTTGGTATAGCTCGCGAACCGCTGACTATAAAGCGCGACTTTTCGGAGTTTGACCTGCATGGCGACTGGCGCAAGCGACTGACGAAGAAATACAATACGAATGACACAAGACGCAAGATAGAGTTTTTTGACGGCCCGGTTGCGTATGGCGAGAAGATGATAGCCCTCTTCGGAATGCGTTCGGACAAGGCGCTTACACTCTTCAATCAAATAGTGGGCGTGAAAGTGTTGGACGATCTAGACAGTTTCATCCGTACGAATATGCTCGAGGAAGTGTCGGCTGAGGAAAAGTACCAGGAACTAAAGGACAACTTCCAAAATCTGATGGAGGCGAAAACCAATATCGATAAGGTGAAGGAGCAGATTGCCCAACTGGAACCTATCAATACATTGGCAAAGGAACTGATGGCGATAGACACGCGCATAGCTGAATTGGAGCAAGAGAAGAGTGTGGTGGCCTATTGGTTTGCTGCGCGAACGGTGGATTTGTGCAACGAGGAGTTGGCGCGCTGCAAGAGCAACTTGAGAAAACTGGAAGATGAGTTGAAGGCGTTAAAGGTGAAGAAGAGTGAGCTGGAACAAGAGCAGACGCGCTTGTCGGTGGCTATTGAGAAGGACGAGGTGGGTCAGCAGATACGTGAGATTGAGAAGGAAATCAATCAGAAGGTGAAGATGCGTGATAACCGCAAGGCCAAAGCCGAAGAATACGATAAGCTAGCAAAGACGGTGGAGCTGACACAAAGTCCTGATGCAGAGGTATTCGATGCCAATCGTGCGACCGCCAAACACGAGAAAGATGCTCTGCAGGTAAAGATTGACAGGCAACTCATGGAAGAGAAGCGTCAGGCACAAAACCGTCAGGATGAAATCAACTGCACGATATCAGAGCGAGTGGATACTATACGCTATCTGCAGCAGCATAAGAACAATATCTCTGGTCGTGTGGCTGAGATTCGTGATGAGATACTGGAGGCTGTTGGTGCAACCGCCGAAGAGATTCCATTCATCGGTGAACTGATACGTGTGAAGGATATTGAGTGCGATTGGGAGTATGCCATCGAGCGTATTCTGCACAATTTTGCCTTGAGATTGGTGGTGCCAGAGAAGTATTACAAGCAGGTGAATGAGTATGTGAATGGTCATAATCTGCGAGGACGCATCGTGTATCAGCGATACGAGGGCACAGAGCCTCTTCGTGAGTTTGAGGATAGGACATTGAAGGTGGATTCGTTGCTCCGTAAGGTTGAATACAAGTCAAAGTGCTTGTATTTGGATTGGCTTGAGGATAGGTTATTTGCTGAGTTCAACTATAGTTGTGTTGATTCGCTTGCGGACTTTAACTATCTGCAAGAGAAAGCAGTAACGAAAGAGGGACTGATAAAAGCGAGAGGTGGTAAGCATGAGAAAGACGACCGACCAGAGACACGAGGCAAGGAACACTATGTGTTGGGCTGGGACAATAAGGAGAAGATTGCCATGCTGCAGGCGGAAGTACGCCAGTTGCAGCAGGATGAAAAGGAGGTGGCAACCAAAGTCCGTCGTATAGAGGCAGATACAAAGAATGCTCAGGAGAAGCGAGAAACCTACTCGAAGCTGTTTGATAAATACGATAAATTTGATGATATCGACTGGTGGTCGTGTGCACTCGTCATTCAGCAAAAGGAAGAACAGAAGCGACAACTGGAGGAGACCAATGATAAGGTGAAGATGTTGCAGGGGCAATTGGAGAGGGTGAGAAAGGAACTTGGTGCACTTGAGGAGAAGTTTAATGAAGCTATCGGTAACAAAGCATTATTGGAAAATCGTGAGAATATACTCAAGAAACAGAGCAATGATTGTGCTTTGGCTTTGGCTCAAATAGGCGTTGTTGATACCGATGCTTTTGAGTCGCAACACACAGATTTACTGAATGTGGCATTGGTGGGTTTGGACAAAATGCGTGACACGTTACAGAGTGACATCAATTCCGCTTTGCGGAAACAACGTGAGACGAAGGGTAGCAAGAGTGGCGATTTGAAGAACCTGATTTATCGCTTCAAGAATCCCACTGAGGAAATTACCGCGAAGTATCGCGATTGGCGTTCGGACGTGAACCGTTTGCCCGAAGCCGTGGAGTTTGTGGGCGAATATCAGACCTATTACCAACGATTGCTGGACGAAGATCTGCCTGGGTTTGAATCGCGCTTCAACAAGTATTTACAGGAGAATATCATCAACAAGGTCAGTGCATTCAATATGTTCTTCCAGAACTGGCGCCAGTCTATCACCAAGACCATCGACCAATTGAATTCGTATCTTGTGGGCATCGATTTCAAGGATGCTCCAAAGACGTATATCCAGTTGGTCGCAGCCAAACGATTGAACGTGGATTTGAAGGAGTTCCAAGACCTTCTGAGCAGTGCAATCCCGAACATCCATGAGATGAATTCGACAATCGATGGCAGCAGGATTCATTTTGAACAGCATATCGAACCGCTGATGTCTCGTTTACAAGACGAATCATGGCGAAAGTTGGTGATGGATGTGCGTGGATGGTACACATATAAGGCGGAGGAGTTTTATCAAGACGATGATCAGAAGCGTAACACCTACGAGGCTATGGGACAGCTGTCAGGTGGCGAGAAGGCGCAATTGACATATACCATCCTGGGGTCAGCTATCGCTTATCAGTTTGGCTTGACTAAGAACGGACTCGACTCTTCGTTCCGCTTCATTGCCATAGATGAGGCTTTTCGCGCACAGGACGAGGACAAGGCTCGCTATCTGATTTCGCTCTGCAAACAGCTCCACCTGCAGTTGCTCGTGGTGACTCCGAGTGACAACATCCACATCGTGGAGAACGATATTTCGTATGTGCATTATGTGGAGCGCAAGGGCGACCGTTCTGTACTCTATAATATGCCTATCAGTGAGTTTAAGGCAGAACGTGAAAGGAGTATGGAGGTATGATAACGGCAGCAGAAATACGTAAGAAGACAGAACGCAAGTATGTGGATTATTTGCGTTCAGTGGTCGCTGGCTCTGAGTTTGAACCAATTGTGATTCCTTGCGATAAGAAAGCGAGCGCATCGATGGATGAGTATCAGCACGAACTGACGGACATCCGTTCGCAATCGAAAGAGGTGAAGGGCTTTGGTTACACGATTGAGTGGAAAACAGTGAAAACGAAAGCATTGGGCGAACAGGATCTGCCTGAGCGTGTGTTGTTCAGGAGTGCATCGGACGTTGAGCGCTTCTTGCTGAAGGGTGGTGAAGTGTCACAGTTTCGCAAGGATGTGGCGATGTTGTTTAATGAGTTTCCGCAGCTTCGTCCATGGGTGGAACGCTATCCACTTAAGGTGATCGAGAATGCTTCCTCTTGGCCTGATTTGTTGAAAGTTTTGCGCTATTTTGTGGCGAATCCTTGTCCTGAGTTGTACATTCGTGAATTGCCTATTGAGGTGCACACCAAGTTCATTGAGCGCAATAAGGGAGTGCTTCGTGAGTTGCTGGATATTGTCATTGTAGAGCATGTCTGTTCGGATGAGAAGGAGTTCGAAAAGCGCTTTGGATTGCGATACGATGAGCCATGGGTGCGCATTCGTGTGTTGGAAGCATCGATTGCGAGTGAATACTTTTCTGGTGTAGACGATCTGACGATGCCTCAGAGTCAGTTCTGTGCGTTATCGTTGCCTGTGCAGAAGGTGTTTGTGGTGGAGAATAAAGTCAACTTCCTGACTTTTCCCAAGTTGGCAGGAAGTCTGCTGATTTGGGGGCATGGATTCACCGTTGGCATCCTCAAGTCTGTTCCATTCATGCGGCACGCTTCCCTATACTATTGGGGCGACATTGATGTACAGGGCTTCGAAATTCTCTCGCAGTTCCGCAGTTATTTTCCCCAGACGCAAAGCCTTCTGATGGATCGCGCTACCTTTGACACCTATTTTGAAGGCGACAAAGGCACTCCAAGCAATGTATCAAAGCCTCTCCATCTTACCCCTGCGGAAGCCACACTGTATAATCATATCAAGTCTCACAACCTACGTTTAGAGCAAGAGAAAATTCCGCAAAAATGTATTGAAAATATATTCAATAGTTCGTTAAAAATTAGCCAAGTCTAAGTGGTTCTGCGGTAAATAAAAGTAGTTCTTTGAAAATTTTGTCAATTAATGTCGTGTCTGCTTGAATGGCGAACACGCCGTTCAAGCATATTGGCATTGTGTGTTACCGACTTGCATGAAGAAACCGAATATTTGATTTTCATTCTTTTGCAAGTGCCCTTGGCGAGATTGATTGCAGTAAGCGAAACGTTGAAGTGAAAGGCCATCTTTCTGAACAAGTCTTGACTATTACAGCTTACCATTCAAAAGCTTAGTTACTTCCAAAATAGATGTACATAATATGTCAAACTTGCGTTTTTACAAGTCTTCTGAGTCGTTTAGAAGTAATCTTTTCTCATTTTTCTTTGATTTACCATATGTGGCATGATAGATATATGATTTCCATCATCTCGGTTAAACCTTACATCTTTTGTTCTTGTAGGTTCATGCCACTAAGTTGAGTTAAATTTTGATTGTCTTAAAACTTCAATCTGCCAGCATCTTTAATAACAGATAATATTCTTTCTTATGTCTTTCCATCCTCGCTAAGTCTTTGTCTGTATGGTGTAGAATGCGGGTAATATCCATATTGTACTGAAGGTCATTCAATTTGACTTTGATGGCCAAACGATGTCCGCGGAAACGCTCGATATATGTTTCACGATTGGTAGTTGTGCGGAAGTCCATTAGATCGAGAGCTTCTTCAATCTCGTCCCATTCTTGCTTTGTTAATTTGTGGTATTTTTCGTTCGGAAAGGATCCTACGATATCTTCAAATTCATAAATCCAGTCATGTTTTTCCTTGTTCTTCTCCCAGTCATCCAGTATCGCTTTCAGTTTTCTAATGATCTCTTTTACGGTATGACCTGTATCTTCAGCTACATTAAACAGAAATCCCACGGTTTTTTCTTTCCAGTCGAAACCGTTTCGTCCGACAGTCGATAAATGTTCTTCAAAGTAATCTTTACCTGCTTGATCTACCTGTCCTTTGTGCAATTCTTTGGCCAATCGTGCCGCTGCGTATGCTACATGTATCTTATATCCCATGATATCTTCATAGGCATCTTTTGTTTCTTTTGCAGCTTGAGGGTTAAACGTTCCCAAGTATTTGATATATTTCATATAAGTTCGTTCTCCCACACCTGATAGCCCTGACATAGTGTCAAGTAGCTGGTCTGCAATCCGATCCAATACATTAATATCTTGGATATTGTTGCGCATCGCTTCATTCAACCGTTTTCCCGCCTGTTTCGCCATTCGTTGTTCCAATGCGATGCTCTGCTTGCAGAATGCTATAAAATTTGAGTCAAGTTTCATTCTTTTACACGCTTCTTTTTAATTAATTCCTTTTGTTTTTAATTATATAGTTAATTATAACATATTGGGCAGAGTATCATTGTCTGCCAAATATGTTGCTAATAATTATGGGATTATATCCCGTTTTTGTCAATGTTTACTTTTTCTATTTCATCCCATTCTGCCAGAGAGATAATGTCATGGTATTGTTTCAATGATAAAACATTCTCCTCGCTATCCATACATTCGTATTCCCATGGAAGTTGATAAACGGTTCCTTCTTCATGATGGCCCATGTAGTCGTGAAATGTGTACGGAATCAATTTCACATGATCCTTCTCCTTGAGTATTCGTAAAAGTTTGGCAGCGTCGTGTATTTCCAAAGGAGCGCCAGACTTGTATAGTGCAGTGGCGACTTCTACCGCAACATCCACATACGCCGAGTAGCTGTTGGAAACAATGATTCTCCATCCGGGGCTGTCAAAATCCGATGCGAGTATATTCAACCGCAACAATCCCAGTTCCCCATAATGGTCCGAGGCGAATTTGTTGAAATCCGTCTCACTGTCGAGAGCGTATTTATCCTGCAAATCACAGAATTTAACCATGTTGTAATATGCGACATCCTGTAATTCCAATGGCACTCCATTCGGGAGGGTACGTATCTTTCGTGTAGTATCAAACCTTTCAAAATACCGGCCATAGGCTTCATGAGCGATCCGATAATATTTGCAATACGAACGTATCGTCATTGTATCTAACGGCCGCCCGAAATTCTTGCAGACGGAATCCTCCAGTGCTTTTATTGCCGTCGTCTCGTCTTCGACCTCAATTTTAAATCTCGGTTCTATTCTGTTGAACTCCTTTCTCGCAATTTTCCCGTCTCGCTGCTGGTAAGGAAGATGATTCGCTACATAATCATTGAACTCCTCCGGATCTTGTATGATAGTATCGATTAGCTTATGAAAATATAAGGTCAACTTTGCCAAGAAATCCCTTTGCCATTCATTGGGAAAATTGTTACCTACTCGGTTTATATATCGAGAATAATTCGCAATAGTAAAATACGAGTGTTTCCTATCCGTGAATTGTATGGTGCGATTTTCTCTGTACCTGGCGGAGCTGACATGATACCATACCGTTTCTCTGGGATTTGACAATTCCCAATCCCGGAGGTATTCTTCCGTGCTCTCATATTCTCCGTCTGCAATCGACGCTTCGCAATCTCCCCATTCTTCCTGAGTAGGGCGGGGCAATTCGATATAAAATCCTCTGTATTCATTGTCACCCATCTCTTCCAGTTGAGCAAATTGCTCCTGAAGTTTAACTAACATCTTCAATGTATCGTTATCAACCACGATTTCTGTATCGCGCCCGCTTCCGAGCTGTTCGAATATCGCAGCATTCAATCCGCATTCTTTTGCCAAGTCTATGAAAAGATGCCTGGTAAAGATTGTCTTCTTATGTCGTTCCATATCTCATTCGTTTTCAATCGTTAAAAATTTCCCCGGATCAAATCCATTGATTACATGCTCGTTTTCAAATGTATATCCCATCTGGTTGCAAATCACTTTTGTACTCCCGATTTCTGTGTCGATATTGGTATGCGAATGTCCGTAAATCCAAGCATTGATCCGGCTGTTAGCGATCAGGTCTCCGTATTCACTGGCAAAGGCACTGTTCAATACGGAACCTTGATGCTGAGGAGCAACAACCTGCAAAGTAGGCAGGTGGTGAGTCACGACCACTATGTGTTCTGCCGTACTTTCGGCAAGACTTTTTTTGATATGCCCTAAACAGAAGTCATGCATCTGATTATATGCTTCCGTTTGGAGCAGTTTCCCTTTGTACATGGTCTGACGGAAATCGTTAAGTCCTTTCCAAACGAAATATTCGTCTGCCGGTTCGATATGCGACCAAAGTGTGCTCATTATGAAATCGGTATCGTCTATTCTCAATACTTGATTTTGATAATAACCGACATTCTCTTTGAACATCCATCGCCATTGTAATCCCCGTTCCATCACATCGCAATAATTGTAATATTCATGGTTCCCGGGAACAATAAGAACCTGCCTATAGTTTTTAGATGCCCATTTCCAGAAATTCCCCAAAGGAGCCACTCTGTCTTTCAGATAGAAAATGTCTCCGGCCAATACGAGTATATCGCCCGTTACCGGAAATCTGTTTTGTTTTATGTACCTGCTGTTCTCCCTGAACTCAAAATGCAGATCGCTCATATATTGTATTCTCATATTACTTATTTTTATTTGCTTGTTCAACCTGTTTTTGGATTATCCTCTTTACCAGCTCAAATGAGACCGGAGTAAAGTCATTATTATCCACTCCCACATCATATTGCGTCGGAAAGAGCATATCCAGCCGTGAAGCGTCTTTTCCCGTATTATTCTTGCTCGTATGCACATGCCCGAACAGTTGCCACATATTCCTGTAAGCACCTCCATAGCAGAGGAACGGATAGTGGTTCAGGTAGATTTTCTGCTTGTCGACCTCTATGTGCATTTGCATGCTTGTCAATTCAAACCTGCTGGCGTACCCTTGCCTGATATTTTTTAGATCATGATTACCGAGAATGAGATAGATTTTTCCATTCAGTCTGTTAAGAATCTTGGTCCATTCATGGGATCCTCCCAGGCAAAAATCCCCCAAATGAAACACGATATCATCTTGACCAACTACCCGGTTCCAATTTTCGATCAGTGTTTCATTCATATCTTCTACATTTTTGAATGGCCTCTTGCAAAAGCCAATGATATTCGAATGATAAAAGTGCGTGTCCGATGTAAAATACACCTTGCTTCCGTCAAATTTGTAATTCATTTTGCTCTCTTTTGTGCACATCGCTGTGCGGTTAATTAAAATTGGTTGTTCCTGCGCTCATTGGACGGAAATGACGGGAGAGGAATTGCACGGAGCAAACAGTCACCAATGGGCATAAAACAAAATAGTTGGGAAGTTCGGTAAGGACTCTCCAACTATTTTGCTGTTTATTCTAATATCAAGATACGAGCATCTATCGCATCTTATCTCCTATATGTGTTCGCTGGAAAGTATTTATGAAATTTGCAGACGTTTCAATGCTCCAAACATGAAGAAATACGACCGAACTCCGAAGCATTTGTTGCCTCGAATTGTCGTTTGGGATAATATGTCTATTCTATTTTGCAGCATTGTAAATTTTCAAAAGAGGCGCAAATGTACAGAATAATTTCGCAATACTCCAAATATTTTTCAGTGAATTCTTTAAATCACCCTCTAAAAATCAATGTGAGACTTAAGAGGATGTTCAATATGCTGTTATTCGAATACTTCGAAATAATGGTTGGGAATATTTATCAAATGTATTATATGAAATCTCATTGGTGATGATTTCTGCTGTTATATTCAAATATGCCAATTACTTGATTGTCAGAATCTATTTTGGCTGAAAAACAATTCAGTTCTATTCGAATATTATCTGTAATTTAGATAAGTTTTAGTGGTACTGATAAAATTTGCCTATTTATCACCGTTAAATTGTATGAGGGACAGAATTTTGTCCCTTGTATCCGTTTAGGGAACAAACGGGGGACAAAAATGCTGAAAAAATAAGCAAACAAGAGAAAATATGACTCTTGAAATAGCTTATTTTTCTCTATTTAAGTGACATTTATCAGTATTTTACATTTGTATAGAATACAACGGGTTGATTGTCAATTAGTTACTCTGCTTGCCCACGCAAACGATATTTCTGTTATATAAAGTATTGTATATCAATATGTAAATTTTCGAAGAATATTTTTGGGGGACAAACGAGGGACAAAATTTCGCATACCAAAAGAAAGAAAAACAATAAAACCACTTCCAAAAAACCGTGCTGAATTGCAAGGGACAAAATTTGTCCCTTGTCATATTATTGTTTGTTCCTCGCTTCCCTCGGATTGCAAGTTAGATTCTGTATTGTTTTCGAAATACTAAAAACTTTCATAATAAAGTTTAGTTTGTTTTTTGTATATCTAATCAAGTTCTAAACTAAACCGCTCTTTCATCCATGAGTTCTCTTGTTTTTCTTTTCGCCAGCCCAAATGCTACTTTTAATCGTTTTTGCTCTACTTTAATGCAGGGTTAAAATAGAGCAACATTCATTGTAGTTGATAGAAAAGAAAGAATATTGTGTACGAATTTGAGAAATAATCTCAAATTCGTACGCTAATTGAGTTTTTATTATTACCTTTGTACTTGAAATATTATTCTATATAAAGACTTTAAGGTTTAATTATATGATACTTGAATTTACAGTTGAGAATTACAGGTCGTTTTACGGAAAGAAGACCTTGGTATTAGAAGCGGATAAGGCGTTGAAGGAATGCTCTGAGACTAATCTGTTTGCATGCAACAAGCATATTTTGCTCCGTACCTTAGCGTTGTATGGAGCTAATTCGAGTGGAAAGTCCAATCTTGTCAGTGCTATGCACACGATGGCAAGATGCGTTCTGTTGTCTGTGAAACTGAACGACAATGAAGAATTGGAGTATGATCCATTTCTTCTCTTGAAAGATAATGAGCGCCCTACTATGTTTGAGGTAATTTTTCTCAAAGGTGAATATTGCTATAGATATGGATTCAGGTACAACCTTGAACGAATAGTTGATGAGTGGTTGTTCCGTAAGACTACGCCTCGTTCTAAAGAGCAGATGCTATTTGTTAGGAATGAGGAGGGAATCTGCGTAGAGGAGAATAATTTTCCAGAAGGTGTTGGTTATGAAGAAAAAACCAATGACAACCGCTTGTTCTTGTCCTTGTGTCAACAGTTGGGAGGAGAAATGTCACGTCAGGTTATTTCCTGGTTCCAATCAGATTTTAACGTGATTTCCGGATTAAACAATCAGCAGTATAGATCATATTCAAAGCTGTTCTTCCATAAGAAAGAACAATCTAGTGTTGATGCACTTAAATTTTTCCAAAAGTTGAGACTTGGATTCAATAGTATTCTCACTCACGAAGAAGAGCCTAATATCCCATCGGATTTACCTACAGAGTTAAGAGCCATGTTTCAAAAGGAGATACAAGGAAAGAAAAGTATCGAGTTGGATTCTGTGCACAACATATACTCGGATAAAGGTAAGGTCGTAGGTTCCGTTAATTTTTCGTTTGAAGAAAGAGAATCATCAGGAACAAACAAATTGTTTGACCTTTCTGCTCCAATCTTCGATACCCTGTATACTGGAGCCACGCTTGTTATTGATGAATTGGATACTAAGATGCATCCTCTGATTTCTCAGTATATCATAGAGTTGTTCAATAATCATGAAACAAATCCAAAGAATGCGCAGCTGATATTTACCACTCATGACACACACTTGCTGTCACAGAAAATTCTTCGTCGCGACCAGATTTGGTTTACAGAAAAAGACTCACAAGAGCAGACAGACTTGTATAGCCTGATGGACATAGTCCTTCCAGATGGGACGAAACCTCGCAACGATGCAAACTACGAGAGAAATTATATTGCGGGGCGTTATGGAGCTATTCCTTATATCCTTAACGATTAAATTTTAAGGCTATGGCAGCAAAAAAAATAAAGATTGATAATGCGTCTTTGAAATTCAAACGACAGTCACAGAGACGTGAGCAAAAGTTTATACGTTGTTCCATATTAATTGTATGTGAAGGTACTAAGACTGAACCCAATTATTTTGAGGCGTTAGCTGAAAAACAGCAAGGAGTGATTGTTTACGATATCGAAGTTAAAGGACTTGGTCGTGGGACAAAGGGTGTTGTAGAGAAAGCAATCGAACTGAAAAAAGAGAACAATTACGACCGGGTATGGGCAGTATTTGATAAAGACGAATTTCCTGCTAAAGATTTCAATGAGGCAATTTTAATGGGGCAAAATAATGGCATTGAGATAGCTTGGAGCAATGAAGCATTCGAATTGTGGTATCTGTATCACTTCCAGAATGTGACAACAGGTGTCTCAAGAAAACACTATGAAGAGAAGATTTCTGCGGCTGTGAATGCTTCTCCAAAATACCGGTCAAAGAAGAAATATATATACGCAAAGAAAGATCCTAACAACTACGACATCATGATTACCTATGGTTCTATGGATTCGGCGATGCAGTTCGCAGAAGCCAAACATTTTGAATACACAGATGCTCGTTACGCAAATCAGAATCCATGCACGACGGTTTATCGACTTGTAAGACAATTGTTAGGTAAGGATGAGATCTTGAATGTAGAGATTATGTCATCGGTTGAAAATAGTAAGGAATCGTCGCCAAAACAGTATAATGATAGATAAGATTCTACACACTTTTCATCCAATTGAACAGTGCGCATCCTTTTCGGAAAAATATGTGAATTCAACTTTGGATAATTACCAGGATAAGCGAATAGCCTATGCTCATTGCTAAAACTTATACCATTTTCATAATGTCAAAATGAAAAGCATAAGAGTCATACGTGTAATAATAGGAATAATATGTATATAAAGGAGATTAAAATTTCAAACTTCCGTAACTTCAAGGAAGCTTCAGTTCCCTTCCATGAAGGAGTAAATGTCATAATAGGACATAATAATACAGGCAAAAGCAACCTGCTCCGTGCAATGGGTTTAGTGCTTGGTCGTAGTGACGGCCGTAGGTTGGATACAAGTGACTTATTTTATGAGACAGATGTGGCAACGCTTCAACAGCAGTCGCCACGTATCCAAATAACTCTTGTCCTATGTAGAAGTGAGGGTGAAGCCTTGGATTCTGCAGAAATGGGGTTGTTCTCCGGTATGATGACAAACCCTGCATTAAGCGAAGAGGCGGAATTGAGATACGAGTTTAAATTGGCTGATGCGCAAGAGGACGACTATAAGGCAGATGTTGCTAGCGCAACTACAGCCAAGGAAATATGGAAAATCATAGATCATGACTACATCAGACTCTATAGAAGCAGTCGCTTAGGTGGTAGTCTGGCCGCAGGTATCAGCACCAATGATGTTTTGGGGCAGATTGACTTCCAATTCCTTGACGCCATTCGGGATGTCAGCCATGACCTATATGCCGGTTATAATCCACTCCTTAGGGATGTACTGAATTTCTTTATTGATTACTCAGTTAAGAATGATGTCACAAAGACAGAGGATAAGATAAAGGAACAATTGAAAGCCTTAAGAGATGATTTTGTCCAACAGTCTAGGCCACTGATGCAAACTTTACAAGATAGGTTACAGGAGGGGAAAAACGTATTTCTGAAGTACGCACTCGATACAGGCGCGACATTCAACGGAGCCGTGCCAGATTTTGATGGAGAGGTAACGGAGAATGAGATGTTTGCAGTGTTGAGAATGATTATCAAATATGCTATTGGAATAGAAGTACCGGCGACGTATAATGGGTTAGGCTATAATAATCTAATTTATATGTCGCTTTTGCTTGCAAAGATGCAGGCAGACAGCAGCATCATTTATATGAAACGTAATGCCAAGGTACTCTCATTCCTTGCGGTAGAGGAATGTGAAGCACACCTGCATCCTGCCATGCAGTACAAATTTCTACAGTTCCTGCAGGACAACAAAGCCAATGGACACGTGCGCCAGATATTCATGACCTCACATTCCACCCAAATTGTCTCAGCCGTGAAACTGGAGGACTTGATTTGCCTAACTTCACCTGTATTAGGACAGATCAATGTTGGCTATCCACGTATCATTTATAGAGAGGACAATGCTGATGATGTGGCGTCCAAGCAATATGTTCAGAGATTTTTGGATGCAACTAAAGCGGATATGTTCTTTGCCAACAAATTGATATTCGTCGAGGGCATTGCAGAGGAGTTGTTGCTCCCAGTCTTTGCCAGATATTTGAATAAGAACCTTACAGATGAGCATGTGCTGGTGGTGAATATGGGAGGTCGCTATTTCAATCACTTCCTAAAGTTGTTTGATACGAAAAATCCATACTCTATCAACAAGAAGATTGTCTGCTTGACTGATATTGATCCCTGCAGGAAAAAGAATGAACCTGATGGGGAATATGAAAGCTGCTACCCATACGAGTACGATATAGATACAGCCAACTACGACTATAAGCATCATGCGGATACAGAAGTAGCTCAATATGCAGCCCATCCCAACATTAGGTTCTACAGGCAAGATGTAACGTATGGGAAAACGCTGGAGTATGACATAATGCGCGAGAATTCTGATTGTGAACTGTTGTTGACTAACTCTGTTTCAAATTTGAAGGAGTTAAAAGCTATGATGGCAGAACAGGATGTGAATAAGATGATGGGTAAAATGCGAAACAGTGAAGCTAACACCCGTATCAAAACATCCATTGATACATCTGGGTGGACGGATGAAGAGAAACGAAAAGCCTTGCTGGCATCACGTTATTTGAATTCCGTTTCAAAAGGTAGCAATGCGCTGGAATTAAATGTGGCGCTTATGGCCAATCTGGAGAAATCTGCAGCAGATAGAAAAGAGTTTCATGTACCCCAATATATTGCTGATGCATTTGGCTATTATCATAACATCAGAACAAACCGTAACTATAGACGAACCGTTTAAGGTGTGTGCTGGCCCTGGTGCGGGAAAGACGCATTGGTTGATAAATCATATCAAAAATGTGGTGTCAAATAGTCATAAACTAGATGTAGTTAAGAAGGTGGCTTGTATCACTTATACCAATGTAGGTACCGATACCATCATCTCACGTTTGAATATAGGGAATGACATAGTTGAGGTATGTACCATCCATAGTTTCTTGTATGCCAATGTGGTAAAACCTTATGTTCATCTGGTATCTAAAGATTTCGGACTAAAGTTGGAAGACCTTGTGGTTATAGATGACTCTAATTTTAAATCAGAAGGAACAGCTGTAGTCGTATTAAATCGTATGAAAAAGTCATGGTTAGATGCCAAAATCTATCTGAAAGGATTGGAGAGGGCAATGTGGCGTTATGAAAACCATGAGTACAAACATTACAAACCCGATTATCCACAGATTTATAACATAAAGAGTGGCAAGCGGTATGTGGGAAACGACTGGTATATGGGGTTCAAAAAATGGCTATGGAGTGAAGGATATATGTCTTTTGATGATATTTTATATTTCTCTTATATTTTGTTTTCGAGATTCCCCAACATATACAAATTGATAAAAGCTCGATATCCATATATTTTTGTGGATGAATTTCAAGACACAATTCCTTTTGTGGTTGACTTTTTGACCCAATTGGGTAATGAGGGGGTGATTGTGGGTGTGGTTGGTGACAAAGCTCAATCAATCTATGACTTTCTCGGTGCTACGGTGCAGCAATTCGACAATTTTACTGTGCCCGGGATGCAGGAATATGAAATACGAGGGAATAAGCGTAGTACGAAGCAGATAATAGATTTACTGAATATTGTCAGGACTGATTTTTCGCAAGACTGGCTGAATGGATCGGAAGGAATGATACCAGAATTGCTTGTCGGCGATATGCTTAACTGTTATCAACAGAGCATAGAAAAGTGTGGAACTGACGAAATACAATCGCTGGCCTTTCAAAACATACTCGCCAATTCCATGCGTAAAAAGAACGGGGCGCGGGAGGTGGAGAATATATTAGAGATGGATTTTGACAGCAATGCAGGGCGTCAGATGGTGATAAAGGCGTTGATAAAAGCTGTGGAATATACGAGAATGAATGATCTACGAAATGCTTGGCATCAGTTAGACATTATCGATCGCGATAGGTCAATAACCATTGTGCTTCTAAGACGCTTGCTGGATGGCTATAAGGACTATAAAGACGGAAGTCTGATGGATTTCTATAATTTTCTGGTGAATGATTTACATGTCAAAATGACTAAGATAATAGGCAAGACAATCAAGGATTTCTATGTGAATCATACATACGTCGATGCAGCCCTTGGGGTGAAGTATGGCGACTCAAATGACAAGCATAAGACTATCCATAAATCAAAAGGAGAGGAGTTTGATAATGTGTTTGTCATTTTGAAAGATGAAGATGACATAGAGTTCCTACTATCACCGGACTTGTATGGCAACAATGTGCATCGAGTATATTATGTAGCTGCCAGTCGTGCTATTAAACGATTGTTTATCAATGTCCCTACTCTGAGTGACGAAAACCGCATCAAGCTTGAAAGTAAACCTATTAATATCTATAAAGAATAAATCCAGAATGGGACGAGAATATTGTTAGGATATTCAGATTTAAATATCGTCTGTGGTGATATCTGCCACATCGTTTGTTATTTATATATTAGATGTCTCAACGATATAGCATTTATTCTTATTCATAATAATATATAATCAAATAGCTATATAAAAGACATACAACAATAATTATGAACAGTCCAATAGCTTAATAAAACTGGTGGACAAGATTTTGTCCCTCGCTTGGCTTTTCGGGGACAAACGGGGGACAAAACTCAGGAAAACATCTGCAAATGCACGGAAAATGCGGTAAACAAAAGAAAGGAAGAGAAAATGCCCTAACCTAATTATAGCCAATAATTTGTAGTGTATTTTTATATAATACATTGATAATTAGATAATTACATCTATTTCTCGATGCAGTATGTGTATATCGTTGATTATCAATAGTATAGCTCTCTAAAAGGTACAACCAGCAGGTTGGCAAGTATCTGAGAATGTGTAAGTTAGTGATTTTTAGCACCATTCTCGGATTGTACCTCCATTTTGGAAAGTAAAAGTAAGTGTAATTTCTTGAATATCAAAATGTGCGGTACAAAAACTTGTGAAAAATGCCGATTTTTGATGAGAGAAGGTACAAAAATAGCTCTGAAACAGGGGGAGCATTATGATTATTTTGCGAAGTATTCAGTCTTCAACCAATAGGCATAAATCGGATCCTGAAATGAGATTTCACCGGCCATAATAGCTTTGAGATAGTTCAGTTGTTGTGTGGCCAGTGTATCGGTGATTGTTACAAACAACAGACTGATGTGACAGCGGTTGCTATTTTTTTAAGATTGCCTTAGCAGTAATATTCTGAACAGAAAAGGAAGTATTATTTCTTTTTCTGTTCAAATTATTGCTTTCTTTCTATAAACAATATTGTTTGTTACATGTAAAATATCAGCCTTATGAATAATATAATAGCATTTAATATCTCCAACGCCCAATAATGTGACCAAAGCAGATTTCAACAGGAATAAATTCAAAAATTTATCTCCGTAACACATCATAAAATAAAGTAAAACTACTATATTTGCATATTATATGATATGTTGAGCTATGACAAAAAGTACAATGGGTACCAAGTTGCCAAGAAAATTGGAGCAGAAGATGCTGATAGTAGGTGAGCAGATCAGGCTGGCCAGACTACGCAGGAATCTTAGTATTGCCCAAGTCGCCGAACGTGCCACCTGTTCACCTCTGACGGTTTCACGCATAGAGAAAGGTGTACCAACGGTGGCAATAGGCATTTATCTTAGGGTGCTTTATGCGCTTCAATTAGATGATGATATTCTTCTGCTTGCAAAAGAAGATGCAATGGGAAAAGCATTACAGGACTTAAGTCTTAAACAAAGGGAAAGGGCATCAAAAAAAGAATAAGGTATGAAAAGACTCTATGTGTTTGCTGATTTTGATTGGTTGAAAGAACCAAGACTAATTGGAGAGCTGAGTTACGAATCCCTTCGTGGCTCTGACAGCTATGGATTTTGCTATAATGATGAATGGCTCAAGGACTATGGAGGTCTGTTTCTTAGTGATGACTTGAACAACTATCCCGGTCAGCAATACACGCCTCCAGGCAAGGATATTTTCGGATGTTTTTCTGATGCCCTTCCAGACAGATGGGGGCGTATATTGATAAATCGTCGAGAACAGATTCTAGCAAAGGAAGAGAATCGTCCGGTGCGTCGGCTTTCTTCATTCGACTATCTTATCGGAATTGAGGACTTTTCTCGCATGGGGGCTTTTCGATTTAAGGAGTCTATAGATGGAGATTATATCAATGCAAGCGAAATCCTGCGCATACCTCCACTGACAGATATTCGTGAGTTGATTGCAGCTAGTTCCGAAATAGAGAAAAGTGAAGATGAGAACAGGTTGCCTGAAATGCGCTGGATTGCTCAACTGGTACAACCTGGTTCATCTCTTGGCGGAGCACGTCCAAAGGCAAGTGTAATTGATGAGAACAAGATTTTGTATATAGCAAAGTTTCCGTCCCGCAAAGATGATTATGATGTGGGACTTTGGGAACATTTCTCACATCTGTTGGCAAAGAAGGCTGGTGTCAATGCTGCGGATACAAGAGTAATCTCTACTAGCGACAAATACCATACTTTGCTTTCTCGACGATTTGACAGAAGGGAAGACGGTAAGCGCATACATTTTGCTTCAGCCATGACTCTTTTGGGCTTGAATGATGGTGACAATGCTAATACTGGCCATGGCTATCTGGATATTGTCGATTTCATACTTCAGAATTGTACTAACGTGGAGGATAATCTGCAAGAACTGTATCGTAGAGTTGCATTCAATATTTGCATTGGTAATACGGATGACCATTTCCGTAATCACGGTTTCCTTCTGACAGCTAAGGGATGGACTTTGGCTCCGGCTTACGATATTAATCCAACGCTGAATGAGTATCAGAGTCTGTTAATTAACAGCTATACCAATAAATCGGATTTGAATGAATTGCTGAATTCTTGTGAGGAATATATGTTACAGAAGCATATTGCTCAGCAAATCATTAGTGAAGTACTGAATGCTGTCAAGGAATGGCGATTATTGGCTACGCGACTAGGCATTGCAAAAAGCGAACAGGAACGGTTTGCTGCTGTTTTTGAGCGACAAATTCATTTATAACGTTGTAATGAATGAAATGCATAGATTTGTTCTTGAATAGTGTACGAGGTTTGTAAAGTTTACCGTCTATGTGGTTCAGCTACCAGATAATATAGTTGTTAAACAAATTTGTATTTTACTACTTCATAATTTTAGATGAAAAAATCAAGGTTATTAAGTTTCTGTGATATTTGATTCTCAATAATAGATATTTTGAACATAAACATATGGAACATATTTGGCATGTAAATAATAATAGTTTTAAAGAATCGCAGTCTTTTTCAAGTGTGTTAAATATTCTTTATCAAGAAGGTTGTACTTACATAATGGACAATCATCTTGCTGCAGGTTGGTGTTGGTATAACACTTTGGATCGACATAAAGAATATAACTTTTGTCATATTGATCAGCATGATGATCTAGCTAACGATTCTCATGATATTGTACAAAAATTATTTTCAGAAGACAGAAAAATTTCACTTGAAGAATATACTTCGTTACATTATGAGCAATCCCCTCAAATTGTTTTACTTTCTGTGAAAGCTTTAAGATGGGATAACTATATACTTCACATGAAATCAGTATTTCCGCATTGGTTTAAAAAAGAAATTTATGCATGTAATAATTTTGTATCAGGTGAAAGATGCAGTGTAACAAATGTTCAATTATATGATAGCGAATTTGATCTAGATAGTGGAATTCAAGAATGCCCAATTCATCCGATAAATATCAATTGTTATGATTTGAGTCAAACATTGGAAGAGCAAATTAGTAATAATGAAGAAAGATTATGGATTGTAAATTTGGATATTGATTATTTTTTCATGGCAAAATACAATTATTTACTGATGCATACATAGAAGCTATATGCAACCAAATTGTAAAAGAAAAGGCAAAAATAGCTGTACTTACTATTGCTCTCAGTCCTGAATGCTGCAATGGTTGGGACAATTCTATAAGAGTCTATAATTATGTGGCAGAGCGCCTTTCCCTCGAAATGAGATTATAATTATTACATTTATAGTTTATTAAATAGATTAATTGAGTAGTTTTATCACATGGAGTACCTCCTAAAGTTTGTTGTTGCTTAACTTTTGGGGGTATCCTTGTGATATAAATGTAAAGCTCTATAATTGGGAATTTTTTGAAAGGTCCTATTCTATAATGATTCTATTTTATTATATGGACATAAATCAATTGTCAGTTCTTTGAGCTGTTCATCCGAGAGATGCATATTTCTCAAAAGGCTCAACAGTTCTTCTTGGCGTGGCTGCCCCAGTGTCATGCGATACAAGGCAAGCACCTTGATAAGACGTTCGTACTTATATCGGTCACGACTGAGCGGATAAAGCGGAACAATACGTTCTATGTATTCCAATTTTGCCCGTTGTTCTTCCGTCAGTTCTGCTACAGGGAGACACCAATAAGGAACAATGTCCGAATGCATACCTTTCAAATTTGAATAGGCCATAGAGAACAATTCATCCCAAGTATGATAAGTCTCACTGGCATATAATTTTACCACATTTCTACGAATGGCCAGGCACTTAAAGCGGTTGATACGACCTTCACGTTGCTCCAGATCCACAGGATTGGAAGGAAGGTTCCAGTGAACAATCTTTCTGGCATACCAATGAAAATCAAGACCTTCCTGACCGATAGAGGTTGTTGAAAGCAGGAACGGACGAAAAGGAGAATTGAAAGCCTTACGAATATTAGTGGTACGAGTAACAGATTTGTCAGTGACCGTTTTATCAATGAATGGAATAGCAAAATGACAACGCATCAGTTGTTTTTTCTCTTCCTTACCCAAAGAATCAGTGGTGTCTATGCTGAGATTGCTTGTGCCGATAATGGCATCTGTGACCACTTGTCCCAGTTTCTTATTCTCTGGTGCCATATACAGATATTCATCGAGTACAGCCTGTAGATTGCCTATCGCACAGTAATCAAGGACCGATTCGTAATAATTATCATCGTTCTTTTTGTTGTACATCAGGTCTATCACAGCTGCACTTTCAGGCTTGTTGAATACTGAGACAACTGCTTTAGCCACCATCTGTGCATCTTCTTCATTGCCGGATTGCCGATAAGCACATACCGCAGGTGAGGCGATGGCAATGTCCGTCATCACATCCAATGCATTTGAAGGTACATACAAGCCGGTCAAATTTTCTACGGGCTTTCCATCCAGTATTTTCATGAGCGTAAGAACAAGTCTGGCGTTGTTTCGCCCTTGTTGTGGAATGGTACGTATAAGCGAATTCCGAGCAAATTCTTCTTGAATATTCTGTTTGATAATTTTCCGGATTGAGGAAAGTTTCTCTCCATAAAATATGGCAGGAGAGAAAAGACTGGCTAAGGTTCGGCAAGGATACTCCAATAATCCGTCAGCTCTTAAACGATTCTCGCCGTAACGGTTTTTCTTTTGGGAAGTATAGCGTATCTCTGGTACTGTTTTCTTTAATTCTCCAAAAGTATATAACTCCGAATAATATGACATCATGATGGAAATCATTCTCGGTACCATTTCCCATGAAGAGAATAGAATAATTTTGGAAAAGTTACGGGCTTCGTTACTCTCGAACACACCTCCGGCCTTATAGTATGGATTGGAAGCAGGCACCCAAAGCAACAACTGCGTTTTCTTTTCATGGCGTTCACCAAATACGAGGTCGTGGAGATACTTTAATTTTCCATTGGCAGCAGGAATGGGACGATAATTATTGATGGCATACCTCGATAGAAGCAATGCATTTATTTTCCCATATTTTTTTACATCTGAATGTGATAATGCCGAAACAATTCGTTTCTTCAGTTCGTATTTATCCATAAAGGATAGCAAATAGGGTGAAGATTTGACGTATTCCATGGGAAGATTCCCCAAACGTACTCTTGTATTTTCATGGCTCAGACAATCCATCAGATGCTGGCCCTCTGCAAACGAAAGGATATCTTCCGGCATGACCTGCACATCGCATACACGGGAATCATCTATAATACCACTGTTAAACCGTTCCGTACGGCACATCACTCCATACAGAGCCTCTTCCGCTTCGTTCTTGGCAGCCACTAGCGGTGTCAAATCAACCACATCGGTACGTTTGAGTGCAGCAGAATATGTGTGCCATATCAACTTGAACCGGTCCATTTTATCTTTTGTGGCATATAGAAAATCCATTACTTTCATAAAGTCCTGATAGTGCTCGTCATTCCCATTTGTATTTAACTCTTCAAGGGTGGAATAAGGTTTGTAGGGCGTAGCGGAAAGCAACAGAATCTTCGTATTGGAACGCTCGTTGTCAAAGAATTTGTTGGCCAGCATGGATTGCTCGTCATCGCCTTGTTCGAGCAACGAATTGAAGCGTTGAAACTCATCCATGATAACCAGGTCAGGATCGAGCATGTCAATACTGATTTCTGCGAAAATACGACGTAGCTTATTGATCATGTCTGCCCTCTGACGATTATCGCAACCATTTTGTGCGTACTCAATCAATTGATTTGTAATAGTATCCGACAATCTCGTCTGTAACTTACTATGCATCTCACAAAGATAATCATCTCCGCATCCTTTGATCTTTTCGTTATAAATGTTCGTAAGCTCCTGCCAGTTTTTAACATTACAGCTAAGAAAATCACTGATAACTTCCTTATAATCTTTGAATTGATCCAGTCCGCATAAAATATTATACATCAAGGCACGTTCATTGGCCGTTCCTTGTGCACTGTAAAAACGGAAGGAAGTGGAAGGAGTCAGCGGAATGATTGATTCAGGCATTTCTCCCTGTTCATGCTGTTCTGCAATCCGTTTCTCAGCCAATTTGATATAGAGATGCTGCATTGACAGACGGCTCTCGCTAATGCTCATCCGATTTTCAACCCCTAATTTCTCAATGTTCTGGTCGGCTATGTTGGCATTCGAACAGATATAAACCACCTTAAAGAAGTCATCTTTCTCCTGCTTGTGCCATTCACGAACCAGGTTGATGACTTGTTTGGCTACGAACGTCTTGCCTAATCCCACTTCGTCGGCCTGCAATACCCGTCGATGACCTAAATTTTTATAGATATGCAGAATGCGATCTGCCGTAGCACGCTGAAAATCCTTTACTTCCTGACTCATAAGTGTTTTATTTGTTTAAGAACGTTTTCAAATGTGTTGTACATCTCCATGAAATGGTCTGGGATGACTGTCTCGTCTGCTTTCTCTACGATTCGCCGGATAGAAGCGATGCGGTCAGGGTCTTTATAGGCTATTTTCACCATGTCTTCATAAAGTGAGGTACTAACTTGCTGTTCCAAAGAGGATACCTTGTCATTGGCCAGCTCCTTTTCCAGTTGTTGGCTTTCCAATATATACTGTTCCACCTCATCAGTTAGCATAAATGCCAGATAGTTGATAAACTTTCCTTTCGTATTGATAAAGGAACGGAATATCGCTTTGTCTCGTTCATCGGTTGGTATTCCCTCCGTCTGTATTTTTATCAGACGACGCAAGTCTCCAATCCGTATCGTGTAAAATTCTGTTAATGAATCCAGTGCCATATCTTTAAATGTCAGCCCGTCAGCCAATACTTGTTCCTTGCCGTCACATCCTAAAGGATAAAGAAAAACAGGCTCTGAAGGCATTCTGTTAGTCTGGCATTGTATGGTGATGGTATAGTTTCCGTCATTAGATGTAACTTGTGCCTGCTGAATGGCCGAAATTGCACGACGCAACATCAATTCGTTAGTGACATCCTCTTTTTCAGAGTCTTCCTCTGGTACCGAAAGAACCTGCTCGAACATACATTCCTTGCTGTCGTTTATCAGTTCACTCCGGTATTTTTCATACGAAGATTTATAGGGAGCAAACTTCAGATGCAGTAAAAACTCCACATTCCGTCCGAATCCATTCATGGTGGCGTTGGTAGAACCGAGATAAAGATGGTTATAGCTGAGATTACCTTCGTACCGGCGTATGAAATACACTTTCTCGTGTAAATCGACAGCTACATCTTTTTCCACCTTATCGGTCAGTACTTCCTTGGGAGTGTAAACACCGTCATTAAACAAGTTTATTACCTCTTGTGTAACTGAAGCATGTCGTGTGATGAGTGTCTTTTTAGCACTAGGATTGCAACTGACCATCTGATTCAAAATATTCTTGTCAACGAAGGGGGAGATAACCAGCATTTCTGCCGCATGATTCAGCATACTTTGTTCAAAGCACTTTGTATATCCGTCATATCCAGGTATCCCCATAGGAAAAAACTCGTAATCCTCAAAAGGAGAATCGGTAAGGTCAAATCGTTCAATGTAGTCAATGTCCTTACAGAGTGAACGCATATTTTTACGGATAGTACGGTTGTCGGCTTTTGCGATTAGCCATGTGAGGAAGTCCACAAGCGGTGCATGTTTGACTTGCGCTTTTCTTGTGGCCGGTTTGGTGCCGATTTTACCGACAAGTTCACATACTACGTCAAGATCGTTGGAACCGGTAAGGTTGCGGGAAAGGACAATCAGTTTGATTTGCTGAGCACCGGTGTCCGGGTTCGTTTCTTTGATAATCCATACTTTGGGATGAAAATTGATGAAACCGCCCCCTTTTGCTTGCAGTGTTACCTGTACAACGCTTTGCTCCAATAGTGAATACACTTTGGAATTGGCTTGCGGTACTGCCATACATCCGGCATTGCAGAAAACTGCAAACTTACCTGCCGATTGATTGATAGTCTCCAGTATCAGGTGAGGAGAGCGCATGATCGTTTCCGTCAAGTCGGTCATCGTACCCAACATAAAGGGGACCGACAACAAGGAAGGCATGTCCAGACTGTAGGTCGTACAAACCGCATAATCAATTACAAAGCCATCGCTTTGCAACACATCCGTATAGATAATATCATTCCATAATGCATCAGCCATTGATAGCCTCCTTTCTTAATTCCTCGGCAAAGGTTTTTACCGTTTCCCATCGGTAGGTAAGTTTATAATAGTGTATACGGTTCTTCTTGTCGTAAATACGAGCTGGATTGCCTAGTTTCCGACGATTCCCTTTTATTCTTCGTTCCCGGTTGATAATCAACTGATCCAAACCTCCATTTTCTTCAATGTCATTGGCTGCAATGCGTTCCGCAACCTCTTTGCAGAACCATTTTCCACTGTTCTCCCGTATGCTTACAGCATTCAGCACCTTGTCTATGTCTGTACCACTATTCCGGTATTCTTCAAGTTTTTCCTGAAATTCGATTCGCATTTCTTCATCCTGGTATTGCGAATATATATAGTTATAGCGGATGTGTACCATATATATGAAATCAGCGAAACGTCGGGCCAGGTCTTGCAGCTCTCCAATCTCATGTGGCAAATGACGGAAGGGAATCTGTTCAAAACTATCGGCTATCGCAAAGTCAGGATTATCCACGATGTAACGTAATAAGGTACCTTGACATGCTTCTGCGTTCAGAATGTGATCCACAATGAAGTCTTTATCCTCTACGGTCAGATCTAATGTACATTTCTGGGTAAAATCATAATCTACATTAGGAAAAGAGCAGAACTGGAACAAGCCTGACATCTCATCCGCATCGTCATTTGTATCTTCATTATCCGTCTTGGTCACTTTAGGAGCATTGTGTAATGCCTTTGAAGTTGAGTAGATTAGTTCATATAACTGTGGACTACGTAAGATTCCAAAAGTCTGTAATCCGGAATTGTAGATGTATGCCGGATCATATTTTACATAATTGTTTCCACTTTTACCAATCATCTCACTTCCTGTGATACCTCGTTTGTCCGCACTGCCATCGTATAGATTTTTTGTCATGATCCGTTCCAGACGGATAATTTCCGCTTTCACCTCCGATAAACGGTTATATCGTTTTTCTGTAGCCTTACGATAGAGTTGTGGCATGAGCGAGAAATACTTCATGTGCTTTTGCAGGGTAGATATTCCGGGAAACATACGGTCTGCAAAAGCATCACGGATACGGCCAATGCCGAGCTCATCGAGAGCTACAGATTCCGAAGTCATTTTCAGTACTTGCATGACTCGGGTTTGCTCTTCTCGGTTGCTGTGTATATATCCTAATTTCATAAAATTGCTAATAATGATTTTTTTATCGTTTCCTGATTCACTGTATCTGTCGTGGAAATGCGAAGCAGGTGAAGTCCTAACTTTGTGAATATCTGATTTTTCAACGCATCACGTGATTGTTGGGCGTCATTCTCCTTATGGAAATGCCATCCGTCCACTTCTATGGCACTGATCGGCTGTTTGGTCAGGGAATTATAGAGCAGGAAATCTATATGTGCGAATGGACTTTCGGCAAATGTTTTTTCTTTATCTTCCAGTTGATTCCAGTCGGCAATAAGTCTGGACAGTGGATAATGACAAAGTACTCCCGTATGAGGCAAACCTAATTCAGCAATGGCTTTTAACAGAATATCGTATATTAGATTCTCTGATAAATGTTCAGAGACAGCAGGATGAGCAGCTTCGTAAGCCAATCTTTCTGCCGTATATTGCTGATAGAGCAAATCAAAGACAGAATGCAACTTACTGGATTTCACCTCAAAATTGTTGTACTGAATATAACTGATTAGCTGGCTGAGATTGGAATCCTCTGGCATTTCATTTCCGTTCGTTACCAAACATAATTTGCTCTTAGCACGTGAAATGGCAACATTAAGTAAGTTGGCATCATCCGAGAATTCTGTAGGAGAGTTGTCTACCATACTCATAATAATAGTATCACATTCTCGCCCTTGATACTTGTGTACTGTACTGGATATGTCTTTTCTAACAGTTTGATTGATTGCTTCAGCTTGAGCCCGATACGGAGTAATAATACCTATACTTTTCGATTCTGTACATTCCGGTAATACCTCTTGCGTAATGACATCTATTTCACGTTGGTTGAAATGTCCTCTGGCATGATTGCCGGGTACAGTTTGAATCACTTGCAATACATCTTTTTCTCCTTTGTCTGTAGTCATGGCAACCAGTTCTCCATTGTAAAAGCGCTGATTACAGAACTCTATGATTTTCGGATGGCAACGATAATGTTCTCTAAGCAGTGTTACTGGCGCATCCAGAAATATTTCTATGCACGATTGTAAGAAACTGTGCGTGACAGCATTGTATCGGTCGTTTACTTGATATGTGGTCTGAATAGCCTTCAACGCCAATTCTTCTTCTCTGCTTACCACATTGGGTAACTGTTTGTCGTCACCCACAATAACAGTGTTTATGGCACATGATAGAGCCAGAGCCCCGGTCTTTATATCCACTTGTGAGGCTTCATCCATAATCACATAGTCAAATACCATGTCCTTACTGATACAGCTTTTGGCCGAATAAGTGGTACTGAGCACAATCGGATATTCTTTCAGGAACTCTTCTGTTCTGCGCTTAATATCCTTGATGGTAAATTTTTTCCTTTGTCCGGTATTATACTGTTTAGCTATCTTGTCCTTCAATAGTTGCAGAGAAGAGGAGCGAAGTTCTTTCATACTCTTTTGGATATCTATGCTTTGGAGTGCCGAAGCAATCGATTCCATCTCTTGCTCTAATTCTGTTTTTCGAGAAAAGTAATATGCCGACTCCAAACTGTTTATGACATCTGTCGCTTTTCTATTTAAAGATGTTAATATTTTAGTTCCTAATGAGAAAGCCCATTGCAATCTGAACCATAAACCTGGCTTACGTCCGTTCTCAACCATCATCTGATAGCGGTTGAGTAATTTCATAAGTTTAGCCGATGGTTTGCCATTCAACCATTCATCTTCTGTATGGTTGTCTTCCCGCATTTCGTTGTATTTCGATTCTTTTAATAGAGCATCATATTCTGCCTTTAGTTTGGCCTGCCGGAGTTGACCATCAAATTCTTGTGAAACGGCTTGAAGTGAGTCTTTCGTCAAATTTTTTGTAGTTGTTTGTTCCTCAATCTTCCAATCTGTCATAGCAGGATATTCTGGCTGGTTGGCGATGAATGTTTCTTTGTTTTGTACGCTACCCAGTTGGGCTACAAGGAAGCCTAGTCCTTCTCCGTTTAGTTTCTCAGCTACATTCTCTACAGCCGAATTATTGTTTGATACAACCAATACCGTTTTACCTTTCATCATCAGATTGGCAATGATATTCAGTATCGTCTGTGTTTTACCGGTTCCCGGAGGTCCCTGAATAATGCTTACCTGATGTGTCAATGCTGCTTCTACAGCCGCTTTTTGGCTGGCATTGCATCCAAACGGATAATAGACTTGTTTGGGCATGGAGTAAGTTGCCAATTTTGTTTTGTCACCTAGGTATTGAGCCAAGGGAACATTGTCACGCTTCACATCTACCAATTCATATTGTTTGGATAGAATACTTTCAACATCTTCTTCCGCAATCAGTCCTGTTTCAGCAGCCAGCTTGCGAAGATAATCCCAAATAGCACCTCCATTTTTGTCAATCGGGGTACGGGTAATATAGACCTCGTTTCCTTCCAGATTTTCATAATAACCATTGTCATAGGTTACTCGATAAAAAATGTAACGACCATCTGTAAAACGTAGCAATTCTGCTACATTGTTAATATGTTTATTATTGATGTATAGCCCTTTTTCTCTAAGATTGATTGTATCAGGATGTGTGAGATAAAGTAAACGCGACGGATTGTAATTGAATACACGTGGTGATGACGAAAACCGAACAGTCCAAAGTCCATTCTTGTTTTGGTAAATAGAAGAAACACGTTCGGTGACAAACATTTGCTTGTCGCCCCGTTTCTCTAAGTCTATAATCATGCATTGGTGTGGGTCCATATCAAATTAATCATCTAATATTTTGGCTACATCTTCTTTAGACCAAGTTTTTTTCAGTTTAGTCTTGAAATCGTCAATATTGTCAGCTAAGGTTACGAGCTTTTTATAAAAAGCGGCGTTTTGGAAAATTATATCTTTTGCGTCATCGTTCTGTATAACAGGTTTTATTATTTTATCAATGACGTCTCCTGCTCTTTCTTTCAGCCTACCATATTGTCTTAGATTTAATTCAAGAATCTTAAATCTATTTACATTCATTACTATGTTGCTATTGCAATAAGAGTCACGAATTAAAGAAAACTTATGAGTTAATTTAGAACCATCGATATTCTTTACAATCTTAGTAGTATAATCATTTATGGGAACATTGTCGCTTGCTATTCGTTCACATACTAATCCTCCAAAATTGTTGATGATATCAGGTATAGGCTTCATGCAGTTATTTTCAATGAGAGCATTAATAATGCGGTGACAATAATCTCCTGAATAGTTCCCGATTGTATCAATTAAATTAGACTCAGTTTTAGAAAGAAGAAGAATCTTTATAGCTATTTGGTTAATTAACTTGGTTAAGCTATTGGCTATAGATGCTGTCGTCTTGTAAAAATTAGCATCTGGAATAAAGCTTGTTAATTGGGATAAATTAGTGATTTTGTCGTGTATTTCGTCCTCAAAATTCCAGCTATTAAAGAATCCAATAAGTTCTTCATCTGATACTTTGTATCGAGATTTAAGATCTGCATATCTTGGCATTAATTTAATTATATCTAAATTATCCCCAATATGATTCTTTATCATGTACGATACGACATTATTTAAAGTGTTATTGTTCCATGATAGGTTATTATATATTAGCTCGCTATTATTTATATAGTACACTATGTTTTCAGCAATAGCAGATATTATTGAGTCATCTTTTAGTGTTATGTTACCATTTTGTGCTATATAGATTGATAACGCATCTATGTAGCCATCATTTTGTGTTGTTTTATTGGTGTTTTCAAGATTTGTGCGCAATGTATTTATAAAGCTTGATGAAGGCAATTTTTCGAGAGGTTTATCATTGCTAAACAGACAGCGGTAAGTATTGAAAATCTGTCCAGCGTTATTCACTTCAATTAATTCATTTATAATGGCAGACTTTATTGTTTCTTTAAGTAAGCCAAAATCACAAAATGAAGATTTACTTAGAATATTTACAACTTCAAAGTCATTAAATTCATTAGGCTGAATCTCTGATAGATACTTGTCTAATAAATTAGGTTGAATTTGTAGATTATAATCTTGATACGTTTCTTTGGCCTCTTTTACTGCGTCAATGAAGACTTCAGGGGAGACTTCTTTGGGTAACAGCTTAATATACTTAGCAATACCATCTATGGCTTTGAGTTGGTTAATACAATGCACATATTTTGACCCGGAGAATTCTTTTAAAACCCTCCAAGAATTACAAAGTTTGTTAACAATTTGTTCCTTTGTTTTGTCACTTACATGACCTAAAAGGATTTTGTAAACATTTGGAAAGTCCAATGTCGAAATTGACTGTTTCTTTTGTAATGAAGCTAAATTCTCCCAGATTTCGTTGATCGTAGAATTATTTTTAACTAACCCATTCAGAACTTCAATCATTGCAGTCAGTTTTGCCGTATCAGTATTGGCATAAACCTCCGTTAGTATTGCGTCAAAGTTTTCATCAGTTTCTGCATATTCATTGATACTATATCCTTCCAATTTATCTATACAATTGTTTATATATCCAGTTAATGGAATTTGTTTGGCATTTGCAATATCAACACCATAAGCTAAAGCTGACACTTCTGCTTTAAGTTTCTCGTCATTTGGTATAATGTTTGAAGCTAGACCTAAATACTCTCCACTTAATATTTGTTTTATTTCATTATTGTCTTTATGTATAATATCTTTATATAATTGATATACGGCCATGCTTACGATGCTTACATCGTTATGTCTGACTTTATAAAGTGATACAAGTCTATTTATAAAGATTATTATATCCCTGATATTAGCTTCATTGTGTTGTAATCTGTACAACCTATTAATTATATTCTCATCTTGGTTTTTAGTATTACCAAATGCTTCTTCAAATAGTTTTCTAAAAATTCCTTTATAATCAGTTATTACAGGCTTAGGAACAGTAAAAGTAACAGGAAATGTCTTATTTATAAAATATTGAGCTAATTCATGTGCTTTCGTTTCGTTGTCTCCAAAAGCACATGAAAGATGTGTAATATCATAAGGTATTATTACCCAAATGTTTTCAAAGCCAGTTTCTGCAAAAAAAGTGTGAATAGAGGACCATAATTGTTTAACTTTTTCAGCAGGTAATCTATCCATATTGTCAAAAATGATAACAAGCTTTCTGCACTTTTTAGGATTAAGATTGTCTGAAACATCTTGCATCCATTTTTTGAATTCAACAACTGATGGCTCTTCTTCACTAATAACTTCGTATTCAGTTTCTTTTTTTTCTTTATCATTGTATACAGCAAGTATATAGCTGAAATTTCTATAATTAGGATTTTTCCAGGCTGCTATAGCCCACACTATAAGAGTTATAATAATGGGTAATATGGCAATAATAATTGACCATCCCCAACCACACCTATCTGCTAACAAGGCACCAGTAAGAGACGCTATACTGGTGAATATTGTTGTGATAGTACCTGCAATTACACCATTGCTTAAACGTGGATATGATAAGGTTGTTGTTTCAGTCTTTCGTGCTAATAGTAGTTTTAATTTTTTAGGCCATGTAACGGATTTTGTCCCTCCACCTTTTGTCGTAATCTTTGTATAGCCGATTAGTATCTCTTCATTGACTAATTTATCGGTAAGTTGCTCCAATAATGACCTGCGTTGCAGATCTTCTTGATTGCCCCATGCATCATATTCAAAAAAGAAGTAATCGGAACCATCTTTTTGCAAATGTTTTTCGATAAGTTTTACGACATTTGATTTTCCAGCTCCCCAAACGCCTTCTATACCGATTATTCTAGGTAAACAATCATCTTTTGTTAAAGAATCGTTATCCTTAATGTGTTTAGCTATTGCTTTTGATAGAGATTCCTGAGAAGCTCCATCGAATTTATCTATGCCTTGAGGCTTGTCCTGTATGAATCTAGGAAATTTTGTCATAATGTTCTATTGTTTTGAGCTTATTAATAGTTCTCGAATATCGACTTCTAATATTTGAGATATTTTTAATAATGTTTCAAGACTTGGTTGTGAAGTGTTTGTACACCATTTAGATACAGTAGCAGGATCTTTCTCCAATTGCTTAGCTAACCATTTATTTGTTCGCTTTTTCTCCACAAGCACAACCTTAATGCGGTTTATGTCTTTTTCTTTTTCCATAAAGATTTTCTTTCGTTCTATGCAAAGATAAGAAAGCCTATCTATTTTTTATCATTTCAATAAGACTATTTGCAATATAAATTGCGAATTAGTTCAATATTATTTAGAATAGCTTCCTATAATAAGAACCTTTTGCTACTTTTGTATAATAACTTTTGAAAGATTAATATTATGACGCCAGAAAATAAATTGAGCTATATAATACCCCAAATTGTAAAATATCAGAATGTTGATGATCTGTTAGAGAATAACAGTCATCATTCATTGTTTAATGAAAATAATCTATCAATAAATGATGTACTTAAGGAAAACTTTGTTTGTATTGTAGGAGAACCAGGCATTGGCAAAAGCAGATTACTTGATGAAGTTAAAGAGAGGATTTTGCCAAAACCATTTTTTTATAAAGCTTCTGAATTTACAACTTTATCAACCCCAAAAGAGAATGAATATTGTATCATAGATGCTTTAGATGAAGTTGAAGGACATTCATTCTATAATGTACTGCAATCAATCAAGCATTATAAGAAAAAAAATCCAAAAATTAAGGTACTGTTCACTTGCAGAAAACATTATGTAGCTTCTTATGCACGACATTTTGCAGATTGTAATCATTTAACATTCATCGAAATATGCAGACTAAGCGAAAGAGATGTAATGAATGTTATAAGCGGCAACTGTAACTGTTCTGAGGCTACATTAGCAAATATAAATAAAAGCCCTAAATTAAAAGAACTCATAACTATTCCCAGATATTTGACATTCTTACTAGAATATATCAAACAAAAAGGAGAGTGCTTAAATATTGGTGAATTATTTGAATATATGATTGTCTGTTCAATTAAGGCTGCTATAGAAGCTCATAAAGGAATACAAAATACCGAAAGTATAAGAATCCTTCTTCAGCGACTCCTAGAGAAAATGGCATTTGTTATGGAGATAAGCAGAAAAGACCAAATTTCAAAAGATGAGTTATACACCATACTTGACGGAATAAAAGGCAATATGACGCAGATGTTCATTGCCAATTTTGATTTATTGTATTTTGAGAGTCGTATATTGAAGGATACGGATGGAACATTACAATTTGAAAACACTGAACTGCAAGAATATCTTGCAGCAAAGGAACTATGTAGGCAAGATGATATAGAAAGTGTACTTTATGATGTTGCTGTACATAAAGAACTGAAACATATATATCCTAACTGGTATGATGTAATTCCTCACATATCATATTCGAAAGATAGGATTCACACTTTTATCAATGTCTTCAGACTCATTATATCATACGAATCAAATTTGGAGAACGTAGCTTTCGAAAATCTATTAAAATATGTTGATCCTTCTGTCCTGTCAATTCAACAGAAAGAAGAACTGTTTTCAATTATCTTTGAACATTATCAACGTATACCTGCATATATCATGTGGAAAAGCTCTATGAGTAATTTGTTACAAAAATGCTATACAATAAATTGTGATAGTCAAATAATATTGTCACATGACAAACTCAATAAGATACAATTATCTAATGTTACTGTTACTCTTGATGCAATTGTTGAAGTTAAAAAACATAGTGATGGCATTTATAATTATTGGAGGCAAGCAGCAAATTACTTAATGGGAACTGACGATAACGAAAACAAACTTGCGGCCTTAAACTTGTATAATGCACTTAAATGTGTAGACGAACTTATACAATTATCAGAATCTTACAGTTATTTTACTAAAAAACTAAAAGAAAAGTATTGTGAAGTAACAGGATATATGAGAATTGCAGATAATCGTGTTGTTGATTGTTGGTTGAATGATTGTTATATAAGTAACCCTTATGCGATAAATGCTGTCTTATATATTGAAGATTTACCTACATTAATTTATGCATACAGTAAAATTATAGAAGACGGTAAACTCTGTGAGTTTTTTAATGAAAAAGGATCATTGGCTGTATTTGCACTTAAAATCACAATTTGATATTGCTTGGAAAGGGAACACCGAAAACAAGGAACTAATCACGAGAATTATAACGAGTTTTATATCCAATCAATCATATACCACTCATAGCGAAATTAATGCAATTATTAAACAAATATTATTTAATGAAACAACCGGACAATTGTTTATTAAGAGCTTTGATGGTATTTGGGATTTAGAAGATTTATTTCGACGTTTTGATGCGGAACTTATTGATATTGAACTTATATCATCTTTAGATAAGTCATTATCAGAAGCACATGTAGAGCCTTGGTATATAAATGATATTCTCACTAATCTTATTAACAAAATCAGGAAAGATAAAGATAAGAAGGATTCTATCGCAGAGTACGTAGAACGTTATGCCGATACATTTAAGAGATGGGATGAAGAATCCATAAAAACAGGAAACAAGAAAACTGATTCGCATAATCAACAACTTATAAAAGCATATGAAGTCCTTAGTGATGCCAATGTTTCCCAATATGATAAATATGAGGCTGTAAATAAATTATCAGATAATATTGAATTTGTAAAGGCCCAAAATACGGCTCCTTTGATAGATATTATAAAAGCATTTTTTGATGAGCTTGATTTGGATAAAATGATATTGGAGAGGAAAACACATAATTCCTTTACATTACCATGGGCATTACCTAAGATACCTGCTTTTATAAAAGTTCTATACCATTTAGGCATTAATGATTTATTAAATCGTTACAGAATAACTCTTGCTAAAACTCTACCATATTTTTGTGTTACAAGGAATTATGACACCAACGAAATAAGGGATATTTACAAATCTGTTATTGGTAGCATTAGTGATGATGAAAAACAACAACTTGTAAAATGGTGGAAGGATAGAAAAGATGATTTTATGAATATTAGTTCTGACGACATATGTATGTGTATCACTGATTATAGTATTGATGCACTGTATTATAAACTGGAGGAGTATGTAGAACAATATATTGAACATACAGACCTTGATCATAGTATAGCTGCAGCCAAGGCATTAGATATCATATCAAATGGTGACTATGGTTGGAATATAGGCAGATACAGAAAATTGTTTAGTTTACTTGAAGATGAAAGTATTACAAGTGTAAAAATGCAATGTAATGAAATAATGATTGAAAAGTTTCAAGATTCTGAGGCTATTACTTGGCGAATTAATTATTTAAAAAATAATGTTATAAGATCATCTCATAATGAAACAGGAGAATTTCGTCCAATTTCACAAGAAGAAGCTGAAATAATAAGCACAAAGCCGTATATGTTCAGGTGCTTCATGAGAATAAAAGAAAATGAGGCTTTAGCCGAACAAATGCTTAATCTATTTGATTTCGGACTAAAATTATGTGTAAATTCAAAGACTCAGCAATATGCATACTATCTTCTTAATCAGATATACCATTTCTTTGTAGATTTAAATAAAATATATTATATCTCAATGTTAAGAGAAAAGGTTGAAAAACTTAATAAGAAAAATGTCAGTTATTTGGCTACGAATATCATGAATAATGCTGAAATGCTGTTCCTGAAAAATGAAAAAACAAACATAGGTAAGGCTGTCAAACGATATAACAAATGTATTGAAGATTCACATTTAAGTATTCGGAATGATGGTGATTTAAGGCGTTATTTTACCCAAATCTATTGCGAAGTACAAAAAGAGATACAAGACCAAGGTATATATGCATTAGTTCGCCAGGATTTATTAAATGAAGATTTCATTCAAAGAGAGTTGAAAAATACCATTATCAACAAGTGCTGTCAGATGGGGCTAGAAGCCGTTAAAGTAGATCGTGAGGTTGCCCTTCAAGATAATAAACGCACAGACATTCTCATTCGATATGGTATGTGTAATCCAATCATGATAGAACTTAAATTACTTCACAATAATGAAATTCAACAAAATAGTAAGCGTCATAAATATAAGGAAAAGTTTATTCAATATATTAATGCTACCAATCCTTGCTTGTCTGTATTTTGGGTATTTGATGTTCACAAGGGTGGAAATTATTCTAAATTCGATGAATTAAAAGAGGAATACAAAGATTTACACTATACTTTAGTCTTACTGACGGATTGTAAATGTAGTAGTATTGAAACAGGTATTGGTAAAAATAACTCATAATAGAAAAGGAATAAATTGACAATAGATTAAGGAGAGGATTTCCCTCTCCTTAATAAAGAAATCTACGTTATGCCTCTAACTCCTTCAACGGCAATCCATAATTATATTGTCTGAAAAATCCTTTGTGTATAAGTTTCAAACCAAGGGTCTAATAATACTTGTAGTCATTCATCCTTGGTGCAGAGGTATTTGTAACCATAGCGCGGGGCGTACTCCTTAAAGAAGCGGTTGCGCTTTGGTTTCTTTTTCTTCTTTATAAGCCGGTTGGCCAGTATCGCTTCCTCCGTATCATAATCCGTAGGAGAGGGAGTGAACAACCCCAGATTAATACCGGCATGATTCTCCTGCTGATATTCATGCCGAGGCTCCTCGCATATGGTTTCTACCTGTTTCTGACGCTGGTTCATGATAGTAGAAAGAGCGTTATATCTCAGCTCCTGGTCGATATTCAGAAACAGAACTGGCGGTCAATCTTGGAACCGCTAAAATTCAGTTGGTTGCATGTGAACTTGACACCTTGCATCTCTTTGGTCGTGGACTTAGCTTCCATTACGTATCAATCCCGGATCTCCGCAAAGCTAGTCGCAACTCACTTCAGCTTCGAGCGTTCGGAATTTCTCGTTTCAAAATATGCTAGATAAAATACTTTACTTTGTCGTGAAGGTATAACCGCATAAAATTGACATGCTCTTTTCCTTCGGTAAAATACAAGCGGTAATGGGCTGTCAACATCTTGCAGACCTTTTCATTCCGGTAACAGTCGATATGATCTGCGATGATGAACTGCGTGTTCTCGATTCCCATCAGTTTCATATAGTTGTGGGCGATCTTTAGCATCAGACCATCATCGTTACGGATACAGTATATTTCCTCTGAGATACCCTCTTTTTTATACATAGTTTTTGTCCAGAAAAAGAGATAAAGGAGTAAATAAACCGGTTATTTTATTTCAATGTACCCATAATATATTATGCCACTTTTTTATTTGAAAGCTATAGTTCCATATGATAATACATTCCACTAGTTCAGGGCTTCTTTTGTATATTTCAACAACTTCCTTAAAATCATCTATCATATCCTTTTTTACGGTTTTCTTGCCACTGAGGACTGTGAGATTGTCACAATTTTCACTCTATCTATAAAAAATGATTCATCAGCATAATGACTGAACATTTTGTGTTCGGATTGGATTATATTGTTTCCTCCACAATTGAAACACGTACCTTTTTCTTCCAATCTAGTGTCCTTTGTAGGGAAAATGGCTCTCACGACCGTTAGTATCTCGTTAAGCCATACCGGATTGGCCAAAGCCGCCTCATGGCGGCTTGTGACCTTGTAATTTTCTCCGGTTATCTTATCATGGACTTCAAGTGTGATTCCTTCTCCGACGGCAGTTACCTTGTGTACGGAGCATTCGCACGGATCACCCATCTTGTCAAACCAGATTACGTAAACCGGATTATCATTGTCTGTCAGTATTACTTCGGAAACCGAGTTTGCCTGCATCAGTGCAAGTATCCTGCCGATGATTTCATCGCACAGGTTTTCAATTCTTTTTTGGAGAATATTCATATTCAGATAAGATTTAGATGTTGGACTTCTTTTTTGTATTTCTCCAGTGAAGGCTTGTATCCCTGTTCATGGATAACGTCCTTCAGCTCTTTCAGGGTATAGGTCCGGGCTATGTCCAGTCCGTAGTCTTCCGCAAAGGCTTCTATTCCAATCAGACAATACCCCATATTGCGGTGTACCGTTTCTGCATTGATTTCCATAGAGTCATCTGTTCCTTTGGGGAGTACAGCCTGCTCCTTCAATTGACGGATCTTGTATTGCAGGCCGGAGGCGAGCCTTTCCATGTTCCTGTCATGGTAGGTCAGCCCGTCCTTGCGGATACAGTATTCCACTGTCTGCCCCATGAAAGAGTTGCGGAATATTTCGCAACCCAGTATAGTACGGATATGTTCCACCTCATAATACCGCATGGCTTGTACATCTTTCAAATCCTTTTGAATCTTCGGAATCCAGAATTGCGGGTCGTTGTCACATATTGTCTTTTCCAGCCATGTCCGGTGGAATGTAGTAATCTGTTTTCTGAACACTGTCTTGGCAGGCATATATCGGTTGGGATGGCGTGTCATGATAAGATAATATTCACTTTCATGCCATCCGCGTTTACATTTTTGTAAGGCGATGTAAGCGAGTCCTATACGGCAGTATCGGCGGCTATCATCACGGTCCCTGATATGCTCGAAATCCGTTTCACATCCATAGAATTTGGCTGGAAGCCCTGTATATTTTTGGAATTCCATGACCCGTTCCTTGAAATACCGGATATTATCCTGGTCTTTTTGACATAACAACCTGGACATTTCAGGTGTGATGAATTCCATCCGCAGATAATGGAAGTATTGAGGCTTCTCCTTCAGAACCTTCTCGGCAAGTTTTCTGGTCTGTAGTTTCTTCGGCAGTTGAGGGAGCCAGCGCAGACTATGGCCGTATTCGGTGAAATATTCCACAAGTTCCCTGTTCCAGCGTTCCGATGGAATATCAGGGTAGAACGAATCCCTTCTGGCCAGTGCCATACAAACCTCTTTCGTCATCAAGTTCGGTTCAAGAATGAAGTTGTAACTGTTGATTTCTCTTTTTACTTCAAGTGTATGAATAAGTCTTTCCGGTGTCCGGAACCGTCTGGGAAGTTTGTTAAACAGGTTAGGTTCCAACTCCATTGCTTTGTCAGCCATGGCATTATCCGCATGTTTGGAGAACCACTCGTAATGTCCGTATGAATCGAAAATGCCATGTAGGTTGCCTGTTTTGTGACAGATGGCCTTCCATACGGTGTCATAGTCAAGCCAGCGTATATCCACTTCCTTGATACAGCGTATGGCCCATTCCTTGTAGTATGCTGCCTGTTTGAAACATTTAGGCATCATTTTGTCGATAGTCATGGTTGCGATACGTTCGTCATGGATCAGTTCATTCCAAAGTCTGAAATCCTTGGCTTGTCGCGGAACGAAAGAAAGCATGACGCTTGTTTCATATAAGAACTGCTGTTCATACCTCTCTGAACAGTACCGGTAACCTCCGTTTTGCTGTACGTCACGGTAAAGGGAGTATATTGCATCACGGACTGTTCCGTTGTTCCATGAGGATGAAGGTATCAGATGCAGGTAGTGCATGAAATTCCTGTGTGCGAACAGCGATTCAAGTATGTCACTGTTCCTGTATTTTTCCGGTATGTCAGGAAAATTACTCTTTTCGGCCTTTATTGCCCTTAGACAAATCTGGCGGTTACGTTTTTCTTCAGGTATCTTCGAAAGCTGCCAGGAACGCCATCCGTAATCATCTGTTTTGAATATACTGTCAAGTATTTCAGAAGTAATATATTTCTCCGGCAGATAGTTGACCAGTTCCGGACGGTGTTCGGTCGCGGCCAGTTCAACCATTTCCATTGTGATGAATTTGTCCGGCATACATGATATAGCCTTTGTCATATTGATTTCTTTCATGATTTCAGTTTCTTAGGTTTGATGACTTTTATAAGTTGTGTTTTGCGGAATACATATACCGTTTTCCCTTTTTCACTGACTCTTTGGGGAAGGCTTTTCCAGGTATCCCATCCGTTGACAATTTCCGGAGTGAATTCCAGTTTTCCCGTTTCGTCGATTACGGCAAAGTAAAGTCCTTTGTCCAAAGGGGAAGGCGTATGGTCCTTGTCGGGAACAAAGACAGAAAATTCAGGATTGCTGATTTCATAGATTTTTCCTTCATAGCCCAGAAACCATCTTCCATTTTCATACAGGTAAGTCCAGTCTCCGAGCAGGAAGAACTTTTCCTTGCCTGATATTTCCTTTGCTTTGTGAATGGGATTCCCATTATTCAAAGGCCAACAGCTTGTCTTGTTTTCGTTTGATGAGAGTCCTCCTCCCAGATGGAGCAGGTTTCCCAAAGCGAGCAGTTTTCTCACCCTGTCTTCCGTACGGTAGAATGTCCTGAGTATTCTTCCGCAGTTTTCAAAATCCCCTCTTTCAAAAACGGTGATGTACCGTATTCCTTCCGGCAGGGACATTCCGATGTAAGTGTTTTCATCATTTGTCATAGTCGTATATTTTTATATGATTGTTTATGAATGGGATTCTTTGTCATTCCAAGTCTCTTGCGCGGACTGGATTATAGGGACAGGACTGTACCAGGTAATTGGTATTTCTGCCCTGAGTCTGACTGTGCTGTCTGAAACATTCGATGTCATCTTCCTCCAGTTTCAGTTTTCTTCTGTTCTTTTGCAGGAAGTCTGCTGCCTTTTCTATGGAAGAGAAGACCGCCTTTGGCTCGAATGAACTGTATTCGTGCCATGCGTTGCAGCTGAAAAGGATATACATTTCAGCCTTTATTCTGTTACTTGCTGCCATATCTTATCTGATTATTCAGGTTGATAAATGACAAAGCCCGATTCCGCTGATGACGGAACCGGGCCTGTCGTATTCGGTTTCAGGTTTTAATTCTGGTTATATGAAAGCAGGAAATCGGCCATTGCTCCATTTTGTGGAATCATGGCAGGGAAATCAGTCTTTCCCGGTTTATAGATTTCTGTCGCTACATTGTAGACATCCCACGCTGTAATGCGTGGCTGTTCAAGTGAGAGTTTGAGCAGTTCTTCCGTAAATACGGAAATCTGTCCTTGGTTAAGCGGATAGGTATCCACCTGTGATGCCAGTCTTTTGTCTCCACTGTCATGGGATACACGCAGAGCCGTCAGCATACCGATGATCATGTATAATTCACCGGGTGTCAACATCTTTTCCTTGAGCCTTTGGATTCGGCTTCTGTCCGCATCCATGTCACGCTCAAAATTGCGCATCCAGTCATCCACCTTCCCGAACAGTTCCTCGGTAGTCACCTTGTCCTTACCGTAGTTGGCAACACTTCGTTCGGGTGAAAGGATACACTGATTGTGGCAGATACGTACGCAGGGACCTATTGCCGCTTGGATACCGTCCTGATGGTAGGCTACCACGAGTGTGGTTGTCAGTTCATCGGTATCCCCGTTCAGAATACGGATGGTGGTGAATATTCTGCGCAGTACATGTGCCTCTACCGCCTTCTCTCCATAGGTCTGTTCCACCTGCGGCAGGATGACCACTCCGGGCTGTGTCCGGTTCTTGTTCTGGGCGGCGAAGATTTCCTCCACCTCATAGTTCAGGTTGTGACGGCGGCAGATGTCCGTCATGCGCTGGATGACCTGGTAGTGGTAGATTCCCCTGACCGGATTGCCGTAGATGTCGTTCTCCTTGTAGGTACGCTGGAGTGTTTCAAGGTCCATTACTTCGATTCCGTTGTTCTGGAAATCAAACTGTCTCTGATTGTTCAATGTTGCTAAAGCTTCCATAATTATATTTTTTAAAAGGTTGGTAATTATTTGTCCAATAGGTTGATGATACGGACTGCCTCTTTGAAGCGTCCGATATTTTCCGGAAGAGGATTCCTGTATTCCTCTTCCTTCATGCGTCTTATAGAAGGTATTCCCGTCAAGGGCAGAGCCTGGTTGACTTTCCATCCGTCGGTGAATGCCTTCGGCTGGAGATTGTCATGACAGATCACTTCCCCGACACATCCGTGGACGAGCATGTTGCATACGGTCATCATGCAACAGGTCCGGCTGATGTCTTCTCCGACCAGATAGTTTCCCGGATTGTGCGCATGGTATGCCAGCAGGAGTCTTCCGCTGCCGCATGTAGGGTCTCCCATCCTCTGTCCGGTCTCTTTTTTACCAGCCGCGCACATGACCATGAGTTCACAGATATGTGACGGTGTGAAGAACTGTCCGTTTGCCTGCTGTCCCGGTTTTGAGCAGTAAGCCATGTGGAGTTCACCGAAAGCGTCGAACCATCCCGACCTGCCGATTTGTTTCTGCATGATACGTGTCCATTCGGCTGTCATTTCCATGAACGAGGCGTTTTGCTGACGCTTGTATTTCCAGTTGCTTATTGGCGGTGCTCCCGGAGAGAAGCCGTGGATGATGAAACGCAGCAGGTCGTTAAATACGGTCTGTATTTCATAGCCGCATGAGGAGGCAAAGCCTGTGATGAGCCTGTCGAGCGGCCTGACTTCGTTGGAGATTTCATATCGTGCCATATTCCTTTATTTTATAATTGGTTATAGACTGTCGTTGATTCTGTATACTGTTACGGTATGGTTTTCATTGTCCGTGTGGATTCTGACCGGACCGTATCCCATGAATTTCATGCGGATTTGTCCGTGCTGTCCCATACCGTTCCACTGCTCACGTGATATTTCCTTAATATCCATGCGGTATCCCCAAAGTATAAGAGAATCAGGCAGGATTCCCTTGTAGAGTCTGCCTTTCAGGATTGCGGCCAGCTCGTCCAGCTCGCTCCGGCTGTACAGCGTGAATGAATCGCTGCGGAAGGTGTATTCGCCTGTCCTTTCCCTGTCCCGGTGTTTCATGATATGATAGCGGAACCAGTTACGGGTAGTGTAACCGTCATACAACGGATTCGGTTCTCTGTATTCCCATTTCCTGACCGGAGCGTCGAACCTGAGACTACCCGTATTGCTGCGCTTCCCGAATCCCCATGTCCTGAATATGCGGATTTCTGTACCTGCGGGTTTCATGTTCCGGATGTTGACCTGAGTCCAGGGACTTCCGGTGGTATCATAGGCGGCTTTTCCCATGTCATCGAAACAGAATACCGTTTCCGGTATCAGGCATATATCCGCATATTTGCCTGTTATCCGTTCTATATGAGCTTTTCCGAAATAGTCACCAGAACGTGTGACAAATTCAACGCAGTCTCCTTCCACCGGACACATCTGCCTGCTTCGGACATTCTCCATCAGTTCCAGCATACGGTTCACTTTCCGTACTTCCTTTTCTGTTATGGGATACCCGAAGTCATCGTTTGCCAGTTCAAGACTGTCAAGGTCATATCGTATCTTTGTATTCATCCTGTTCTCCTCCTGTTTTGTGTATATCGTTCAACCTGTCGGGTGATCATGTCACAGAATTTCTGGCCGTTTTCTTCCTCACCCCTGAAATAGGCGGCCATCATCAGCAGGTTCTTGTTGTAATAATGCACCCATTTGTCATGGAAATGTGCGCCGGGAACCTGTCCGAATGTTTCCTGAAACAGTTCCAGGGCCAGATCCTCGTCCTGTCTCCTGTTGTATTCCCATATTGCCAGAAGCAGCATGTCATTGTAATTCAGTCTCATATTGCATTGGTATTTGAAGTGGCCATTATGATGTTGCAGCAACCTGTCTTCCTGATATTCTCCTTCAGCTTTCCGCTCTTTACCAGTCTGTCGTATGCTTCATGCACGAACCTGTATGCCGGTGAATCATATCCGATACCGTGCAGATGTGATGTCGTCGCCACATTTATCCGTGATGCCATCATGGAAAGGATATCCTCTTTCCCTGCCCGGCGGTTATTGAAGGCATCCAGTATATTCCTGTGGATGCACGTTCCGTATCTGGCACGGTAATATTCCATTTCTTCTTCATCGGTGAAGGAATACACCTCTTCCGCTATCGTATCCCTTACAAGACGGAATGTACGGCCTCCTTTTTTCAGTATGGCTGTAACCTGTGGAATATGCAGTGTTTCACAGTAGCCGCTTATTTCCATCGGATGCACGTACAGGCGTGTCTTTCCTTTTACAATATACATGGCCTGTGATGTACAGCCTGTTCTGTCCGTGTCGAATCCCTCTCCATGAAATTTCTCTTTTATTTCCTTGTAGAATGCGTCCGTTTTCTCATGGGAAAGACCTTTTCCCCATTCATATCCGCTTTCCAGACTGAAAAGCAGATGGAAGAGGGTTGTCCGTCCGGTCTTGCTTTCCCAGTAGCCGTAAAGGTCGGCCGTGCCGGATTTCGGTCTGAACCTGTATCCGTCCGGAGTATAGCTTTCCATCACTTCCAGGAGTGAGTTCATGAAATTTTCCGATTCTTCCGATTTCCACCATTCTGACGTATCGTCATCCATGGCATAAGCCGGTATATGGTTCATAACCTGTAGGTATTCCGGAGTTTCTTTCAGAATGTCCAGCATCCTTGTGACGGCTTCCTTCCTTTGTCTGATGGAGAACAGTTCTGTTCCGGTCTCCGCGTGAAGCCTGTTCTGTGTCTTCTGGTCTGTAATCATGACTTCTGATATTTATTGTTATACATTGTCTGCCTGTAAGGTACAGGCATTCTTATTTCTTGTTGTCCCTGTTGTCTGTTTGCCCGCATCCCTGCAAGGCTTGGCGGAAAAAAATACCGGAGCGAAGCGAGGATGATTTTTTTCCAGACAACCAGCCCGGCAGGGCCGCCTTGCGGGAGTTGCGCGGCAAACAGCTATTTTTGCAGCAAGAAATGAGGATGCTGTCATCATGTCTCCGGCATAAAAAAAGGGAACCCCATATTGCATGAGGCTCCCCAATACAGACTGTCGCATATATGTCAGGTATGTATGCTCCATCCGTGGAAACGTTCTATGGTGACGGCAAAGGACTCGTCCGGATTTCCATGATACAGCAGTCCTCCGACAATGCCTGTATTTCCGTCCGGATAACGTTCGCAGAATCCGAACGAATAAGGCGCATGGTCGTAATAGAGTTCGATTTCGCATGGACGGTTCTCGTTCTTCTCCCATTGTTTTAGACGTTCAAGACAGTTTTCCAGTGTCTTGTCATTGATTGATTTTGCATACTGTACGACCTTGTCGTAATGCTCTTGTGAACAGCAGATTTTCATATCGTTTGAATTTATTGGTTGGTAAATGTTTTTTCAGTCAATCCAGAAAGTACCGCAATGAGGGCATCTGCATCCAGCAGGATATTCATTCGAATATCGCACGTCACGGTGGCGTTTGTAGTTCATGTCACCGAAGGTGCATTTCCCGTCTCGGAATGTCTGCTCATAAGCGGCTTCCTGTTTCTTGTATTCAGCCATCCGGCTTTTTCGGACAGATCCGGTAAAAGGTATCATGCCCGTTTCCCATTTTGTGGAATCACACCAGTCATTAGTCATGCCGCAGACTTCATTGGCATAGGAATAGTGTACCTGTGAATCGACAAACAGGTTCTCCCTTCGGAAAGGGAAAGTGATGTCCAGCGGAATCCGTACATGATGTCCGGAACCGTTCCGGCTGTCGGCAATGGCTACCACTACATTCCCGTGGAAACGGATGCTTTTGAAATCGTTCTCAGGGTCTTTGCTGATGAGCCTGTCAAACATGGCGTTGAAGTAGATGCGCAGTTCTCCGCCGTATGTGGCATTCTCTACCAGTTCTTCAATCTTCTCGTCAAACTGCCCCTTTTTCAGATGCAGTGCGCGGCGTACCTTATGGCAGGCCATGGCGACTGATTCTCCCCGCAGTGAACAACCGGTCAGATATCCGCTGATTTCCACTCCAAGCGAATAGAAGAAATTAGTGACGGACGAGTTGCGTATCAGGTCCTTTACCGGGTCGGAATCGTTCCGGTCGTAGATAAGTTCCCTGATTTCATCTTCATGCTCTTCAAACTCTCCGGCTAAATTGTCCGCTTCCATGTTCTTTCTTGTCTCCTCCAGATAGTCGTGCATGTTTGAGCTTTCCTGTTCCTCATACCATTCGTATGCCTTTTCATAGAGTTTTTCCATATTGTTGGAACGGATGCATTCCTCCTGGATGTCTTCATGCTCATCAAGGTCATCCCGGTAGTCCACGTAGTAGAGGCTTACATACTGTGGAATATAGTCTGTAAGTTGTAATGTCTGGTTCATGATTCCTGATTTTAAGAGTTATACAAATGAAAAAGCCCTGCTTGTCGTGCAGGGCCTGATTCTTGTGGAACTGAAACCTTTGGAATGTCTGTTTGTATGGTATCTCCATGTCTCAAGCAGATAATCCTTGGTTCTCTTGATACTTCCGTGTACCATACATCCTTTTTCATCATACAGGTAGCAGGTGTTAAGGAGAACCGGTATGCCGTCATGCACCTTGTACATGTGCAGCTCAATATCATTCTTTATGGCGGCAGACTTTTCCTTTTCCACTTTTCTGTGTATGGCTTTTCTGACCTCGCCGATATGAGGAGAGGTATAGCCGATTATTTCCGAATGGAATGCAAACTGATATTTTTCCATAACACTTTATTCGTATTAAAATTCTGATATAAGTTCATCTTCATATACCTCCAGTTCAAGACCGCTCTCGACAATCCTGACCAGCCAGCGGCATTCCAGTCTTTCCATCAGTTCGACGGCACGGTATCCCTTATAGGGACGTCTCAGAAATACAATGTCTCCAGTTTTCATATTTGTTCCTCCTTTTTATTGTGCGTAGATTGTTTCTATCAGTTCTGCATCCGTAAGATAGCGCAGTTCCTGTGTGGAGCAGAACAGACAGATGCCATCCAGCAGTTCATATGCCGCAGCATTTAGGTTCCGTACTCCTTCGATCAGAGATTCTTCCAGTTCCTTGCTTGAAACAATATATATTCCGTGAATGTCTTGAACAGTTCTCAAAGGGAAATGTCTTTCCTGATAGATGATGTCCTTTATCATGTCATCCTGTGGTGGCAGTTTGGCGCTGATTGTCTTGAACTGTTCGGGTGCGAGTTCCTTCAACCTGTCAGGATTGAAGCGGAACATTCTGAATCCCTGATATTCAAATCCGGCAGGCTCCGCTATTCTGTTACTGGTCAGGAAATCATGTACGTGTCTGTTGCAGTCTCGGTTGTCCACATAGGCATGGAACAGGGGAAGGGAATTGAGGTTGACGGTGATGTCCGTGTAGGATTCCCAGCATTTCGGATTCTCCTTAGACCGGGATTCAAGTCCTACATACAGATTGTCATTGTCGATATAACTGTTCAGGACGAGTCTGACCTCAATGCGTTCAGCCGGATCTGTGGCTGTTTTCCAGTATAGAGTGTTTGATTTGTTCATACTTGTATTGTTTTTATGAGGGAATACGGCAGTTATTCTACCGCATTCCCCCGAATGTTATGATTTGATATTTATTTGTTTCTGTGCGGACTCCTTTTTCACGGTTCTCAATCTTTTTAGGAGATACAGGAAATATTCACGGTCATAGATCCGGAAAAGAAATTCCTCTGATGTCTCCTTGATGTGTCCGATGAAAGTTACTGATTCCCTGTCGGGAGGATATTGAAAGAAATGTCCGTCGGAAACAAGGGTGAGCTTCTTTCCTGATACATGGTCTATCAGTTCGTCCGGAGTTTCGTAATGTCCTTTTTCTTTATAGAACTGATAATGGTTCCGGCGAAGACTTTTCAGGGTATTCGCCATGTCCGTCCTTGCTTGTCTGGAATCTGATTGGATGACAAGGTTGCAGATGAATACGGGCTGTTTTCCGTCCAGTGAAAAATAATAGGGAATGAGTCTGGTTCCGGTTGTGACCGTTTTGCTTGTTTCCTCTTTTGAGATCACGGCTTTCCGGTTGATGATTTCCATGTGACGGTCTATCTGACTGTCCAGTTCGGATTGCGGAGTAAGTACGGAGCGTAGGCCCTTGAAATATCTTCCTTGACGGGTAAAGCAGAAAGAGTACATATTTCCGTAATACGGTTCTCCCACAAAAAACGAGTTTTGTCTCATGCGCAAGGGTGGCAGTACATCCAGCAGGTCATAGTAGTCTTCTTCGGTGATTTCCTTGAACGGTTCGGACAGGGACTGATTGTATAGCCGCAGCTTCTTGTCTATATCAGAAGGTGTTACGGCTTTCAGATAGGGATTGTTTTCCCGTATGCGCAGTTCTTCTATTGTTTCCCCACCATAGTCATTGTGGAATCCGTCACTCATACTTGTCAGGCATGTTCCGTCGAAGTAGCGGGAATCGATTACATATTTCAATCGGTCTTTCATGTCTTATAGGTTTTGAAGGTTCAACACTCTTTTGACTGCATATACGGCATTCTGTGTAAGTTGCCGTTGCCATGCCTGATATCTCGGCGACCATTTGAAACCGTATGATTTCAGTTCCTTGCGCTTCTGGTCATCCGGAATACTGTCAAACAGGATTTGCAGGCGGTCTGCCTCATAGTTCCATACCAGCATTCCGCCTTCAAATTTCAGTTCACGGTTTTCCCGTTCTTTGATTTCCTGAAGTTTCAGTCTGGCCTGGCGTGCCATTTCCGGCAGTTGGAAGAAACGGTTCCGCGGAGTGATAACCGGTTTCTTGCATTGCGCATTGAAGTCTGTAATGAAGTCCACTGCTTTCTGTACGATTTCCACTTCTCCTTTTCCCGCATAGGTGCTTACCTTATTAAGGATACTGCTGACGAACAGGGCACGGCTGTATCCTCTTGCTTTACCGGTATCAATATCATGAATAGTCTGTGCGCTGCTTGCAATGTCACGCTTCAGGCGGTTCCATGCCTCTTCCTGCTTCTGTTCTTCCGGTTTGGCAGCCTCTTTCATTCTTTCCATGGCAGCCTTGAAGCGGTTACGCCAGTCATGAAATTCATCAAATCTGTTCTGGTATGCGTCCAAGGCCTTGTTGTTACGCTGACAGTTGAATTTGGCAGGTCCTGTCACCATCGGACTGGCACATCGTGAGAGACTGCCCAACAGGGCGGAGAACTTGCTATGGTATGCACTGACATACTCATTCTGCTTTTCTTCCGGAATCTGTTTCAGATCCTCTACAAGTTGTTTTTCATATTGCATGATGTCTGTTTCCGCCCTTGCTTCAGGTTCGAAGGAACTCCATCTGTATGCGTTGTATGCAGCATCAAGCAGGTCTTCCAGATAGCCAGGATACAGGAATTCCACTGCTTCCCATTTTTCAAATTCATTTGGATGCAGTTCTGTTTCCCCGTCTGCCGTTTCGATGGTGTGTACATAGGAGCCCATTCCCGTACAGCGTTTACGGAAATGAAAAAGGACGGCTTCGTCATCCGTCCCTTGTTCTCTGATTTTCTTCACTCGGTAAGCATTCTTTCTTGTCAACGTGATAACCGTCTGTTTTCCGGTCTTGTCCTTCATGAGGTCTGCTACTGTACCTTCACATACCTTCTTTCCAACTTCTTCAGTCATATTCTTTTATTTAAATTAGACATGACCGGCTCCGTGGAGCCAGTATTTCAATTTCTTACTGGCCCAGCTGTTCTTTGCCAATGACCGGTGCAAGGCTTGGCAGAAAAAAATACCGGAGCGAAGCGAGGATGATTTTTTTTCAGCCAACCAGCCCGACAGGGCCGCCTTGCACAGTCAGTGGCAAAGGGCGATATTTGCTGTAAGAAATGAAATAATATTACAATATACTGTATTAGATCATAATCTGATTGAATCTGAATAAAAGTATGATGATAGTACTTTGAATAATGGTCTTCTAAAACTATAACAATATCTTGTATATTTTAATAATTATGGAACTGGTCTAATATTAGTAAAATATCGTTTTACAAATAATAATGAAAATATACTTTTTGATAATATGGAAAAAGCATATTAGCTTTTGTAACTATTTGAATATTTTCCTGTTAGTTAAGGCTGACATGGAAAATATGTTCCATAGAGAAGTATTATAACTTTTGTAAAATATAATGGAATAGATAATAGTAATGGATAAAAATTACAAGGAAAAGGCGTCTGAAATTTAGTACTAAATAGGGATATTCAGTAAATGTCCCTAAAAAACAAGATGGCCTATGAAAATGATAGAACATAACCACTTCATATGCCATTATTATTGTCCTTATTCTTTGCTTTCTCACATAATTCTATCTGACAGGACATGAAGTTCTGTAAGAAGTCTGATGACCTCTTCTGATTCTGTGAGTACAATCATATCATGCAGCTTTAGCCGTTCTGTTTTTGATCTTGTCTATCATCAGTACGGCATTTGCCGTATGTATTCCGAAGAAAATCCACAGTATTTCCGTCTTCCTGTTTCTGGCCTTTATCCTTGAGAGCGAGTAATATTGCTTCTGAGTACCGAAGCTGCCTTCAAGCCGTGTGGCCCTTTCTTTTGACAGCTCACTTCTGAGTACCTTTCTCAATGTCTCATCCTTTGCCGCCCTTCCCTTACGCACAAAGGAAGTGGATATTCCATATTTCGTGCAGAACTTCCTGTTGGCATTATTGGCATATATGGAATCGGCAGCCACACATCTTACCCTCACCTTCATGAGTTTCTGCTGCATACGGATACAGTCCTTAAGCCGTATACCCTCATTGAAGGCCTTGAAGGAGATGTGTTCGATAAACGATATGCCGTCTATCTGTATGTTGCCCACCTTCGCGCCGAACTCGACAGATTGGGTTTCCTTGCCTCTTACGATGGGACGTATATAATGACGGTCAATGCTAACGATACGGTCACTGACTTTCCGCCCTGCAAACAGTTCCTTTTCCTGTACAAGAACCTTTCTGATGACGGAAAGACGTTTCTGGTAATCCCGGGTATATCGGAGTGAGGTTCCGTACTCTCTATGAATCTCATCCCTCTGTATGAGGAGTTTTTCAAGAAGTCTGATCATACGGCGCTTGAGCATCCTTGTCCTTGAAGTCTTCCTTTTTCGTTTCTTGCAGTAGGACAGATAGGACTCTGACACATTCTTGTATTTGTTACGGGGACGTCTTATACCAAGCTCCCCGCAATGCTTGCAGATATATCTGTAGAGCCATTCGAGGCTTTCCCAAAGGAGCTTCATCTCTGTAGGAAAACGCATATGGCTCTCGTAGCATGTGGTGTGGCATCGGTCATGCACACGTGAAGGTTCTCAAGATAAGGTTTCCAGTGTGAAGCCAGGACCTCCTGAAGGGAGTTAATGTCAAGACGGGATGCTATCTCATTACGGATGGCACTGACTATCTTGTAGTTGGTTATGGAAGATGACGGGTCTATCATGATTCCACAGAACAGCTGGTAGTGTATGTTCCCGTTGAGATGTTCCACCAGCTGTCTGTCGGAAAATCCGGTATAGGCCTTCAGCACCATAAGAGCTATCTTTGCGGAAGGACTGAAAATGTTCCTGCGGCCCAGAGGCTGTTCCGACAGACCTGCGGCTTTTGCCATACACTCAAACGGGAACACCGAATGAAGCCTGCCAAGCTCACTCTCATTAAAACTCTTGCGATATTTTTCCAGAATATCGAATTCTGTAAACCCCAAAGTTGGGTGAATTTCTGAAATATTTTGTATCTTAGTCATATCTTTGTTAGGGAATTACCCCCGTTTTGGCAGTCAAACCTTATTTGCGGGGGAATACCTAAAGATACAAAAAAGCCAACTAATTCGCAATACTTTAAGTATGAATTAGTTGGCTAATTCTATATTATTTACTGAATATCCCTAAATAGATGACATCTAAAATGTTAATAGCTATTTGTTTATTATCGATATTTATCATCACCTATGTCCACTCATTTTTAATGGATGTCAGTGATGATAAATATATTTTATATTGTTTATTTCCTATTTAATATTCTGCCAAAATACCCCTTGATATAATTCATGTTAGTTTGGTTAGAAGTGAAATCTTCTACATAACTTTCAAAAATACATTTATATAGGTCTGCTTCGTTAAAGTCTATAATTTGAGGGCATACTTTAGATGCTAAATTCTTAAAACAGCCTTTTGCCCAGTTACGTAAATTGTTGCTATTCTTATTTATAGCTTCTTCTTCCTCGATTTTTTGAACAATTGTTGATACATAAAATGACTGTCTTCCGTATTTGCTTTCTATATTCTGTTGTAAAATATTGGGATTTCTAAGTAGCCATTCCCAAGTTCTAAGTTCAGGCGTAATTTTTAAAAAGCTAATATTATTTTTGTTTCTTCTAAACAGATCAATATATGCTGCATCAGCATCTGTTTTGTCACTTTTTTTTTGAAACTTCTTTATACGTATCTTTTACATCTGCATCAAGCATTGATTGTATTTTGCTTTTAGGATATGACAATGTTGGATATTTTTCCATAAGTTCAATTACCTGTTTATGTCCTCCAACAGGAATAATTTTACATATAATTTTACTATTTATTTCTTTTAGGTATTTAGATAATAAATAATGCATATACCTTTGTGCCATAATATCTTCTACAAGGAAGATGAAATCTGGTCTAAAATCTTCTTCTGTAGCAATATCTCTGAGAATATAAGCAGGATAACAATTATTTAGAACAGATACCTGTCCGTTATTATTTTCAAGATAGATTCTGTGTTTAGCATGCTTTATGAGCGAACTAGAATGGGTCGATAGTATTACTGTTAATTTTTTTTCTTTAGCTATTTTCGTTAGATAGTCATAAAATTTAATTTGTGCAATAGGATGTAGCGCCAACTCTACTTCATCAATAAGAAGAAGACTTCTTTCTTTTATTTTTTCAATAAAGTCAAGAGAGTTTAATAAAAGTCTTTCTCCTAAGCTAAAATTTTGTTCAGAGTAATAATTATTTTTAGGGTCTTTTATAACATATAATTTATTATCCCTATGTAAGTGGCGTTGTTTCCCCTTGGGACTTTTTATTTTTATATATTTTAAGTCATTAAATTTAGAGGTATTTAATATATCATTTAAGGGATTAATGATTTCGTCACTAACTGCATTATGACGCTGATCTTTTAGATCTTTGGGCTCTTGTGCATAAAACCTTAAGCCAGAGGTACTAAGGTATAATATATTTTGACAAGGGAAAGTCTTAATCAGATTACTTTTACTTCTAGGAGTTGGTACCCATCTGATACCAGCTCGATGATAAATAACAGAATCATGTTCAGTGCTATATATAATTTGTGCATCTCTAAAAGAGTCAAATCCTGCAGTACTTGTTTTAATATTTTTACTAAAAGCGAGATTGTCTCCCAATCTATTTAGTGCAATAAGAAGTGTTGTTTTACCACATCCATTTCCTCCCGTCAATAAATACACTCCATTTTTATCTGGGAAAGAGAATTCTAAATAATTAATCGATTTGATATTTTTTAATGTGATTTTATACATGATTTTTTATATTAAATTATAAATATATTTTTAATTATCGGACTATTTTTTATCAGAAAATAGATATGTTTTTTCACTGAAATAAAATATACAATATTATATTTGATTGTTTATTAATATAATATTTTATATAGTAATATCTATTTAATGGTGATATGAATATTTTTATAATATCAATACTTTAGTGCAAGGATTGATAAATATATCGTTTTTATTTTTTACATGTCCATAAATGATTTTCTATCCTTTTTTTTTCTACTGTAGGAGAGAATAGATGATTATAATTATTTCGGTATTTTAATATCAAATTCCTATCAGTCTGAATATTTTTAAAACGATTGATAATATCATCTAATGGTCCTATTTCTATTCCAATCCATTTCCTTTGTTTAATTTCAGCTGTAATGTATGTAGTTCCTGCTCCTCCAAATGGATCAAAAATAGTATCTCCAACATCTGTGGACATTTCTATTATTCTGTCTAATAGTTTGACAGATAATTCATTTGCATCTTTTCTTGCTTTATATTTTGGATGGCGTACTGGTGGAATGTCATACCATACATCAGTAAGGCTTATACCTAAGGGATTCATTTTATTTTTGTATCCACCATAATCCTTTATTTCATTAAAACATTTTCCACAAACTTCCATTGGTAATCTATCAGGCTTAAATGTTTTTGGTTTTTCTCCTTTTACATAATATAATAAAGAATAATGAGATGGATATAACCGTCCTTTGATTGGCAATGAATATTTTATATCAACAGAAATCCAATGTCTAAATGTTAATCTTTCATTTAAATATAAAGATAGATAAGTGTTCCATTTAGGAAGGTTCCAGATAAAAAGACTTCCTCCTATTTTTAGAGTTCTAATGCATTCGTCTAACCACTTCTCACACCATTCTAGATATTCGGATTTTTTAAGATTATCATTAATATTAGATGGATATAACTTATTTAAATTAAAGGGGGGATCTGCGAAAATTAAATCGAATGATTCGTTTTCAAGTGTGGATAATAAATCCAAACAATCACCATGGTATAACTTTCCAAAGTTGGTTTTAAATGCCAACTCTACATTAGTGTTATTGATTAGATCAATATTATTGTCTAATGACAAAATGGATGATTTATTACTGAGGCATTCTTTAAGCTTTTGTGTGTATATCCCCATTTTTAACATGATGTCAAATTTGGAAATACCTATTTTTTGTTCTATTCTATTCAATACTCCGGAGTCAGGCAGTATATGATTATTATTATAGTATTCCAACATTTCAAATGGAATCTCTAATAAAATAGAGATTTGCTCTTTTTCTTTTTTATTTTTATTTAATATGCCTATTGCTTCATAAAATGATTTCATATTCTTACATAGCTATTAATAAATTCAGACTATAGTCTGTTGACTATGGCGACTATAGTTTGCAAATTTGCAAAAAAAAATAATATGAAGGAAGATTGTTTGATAAAAAACTTTGGGATTTTTCTCTCTTCATTAAGAACTGATAAGAAAATTTCTCAAGAAAAATTGGCAGAACTTTGCCAATTAGATCGAACATATATCTCTTTACTAGAACGTGGATGTAGACAACCAACCTTGATGACTCTTTTTAAAATATCCAAAGCTTTTAATTTAAACTTGTCATCTTTACTTGAATTATTTGAAAAGCAATATGAAGATAGATAAAGAATTTACTTTATTTGCTAAAGGAAACTTTACGCAAAGTTTAGATTTTAAGATTATCAAAGAGGAAATTCATTCTGCTATTCAGCACGTTGTATGGGGAAGTGAAAATCTTTTTTTGATAAATCCCATAAGGAAAGGTAATGGGGTTGTTCCTATTAAGAAGAATTTTGTGTCATTTTTGCAAAGCAAAGGTTGGTTGGCTGAACAACAGATGACTTGCGTTAATGGTATTAATCCAGGCCCCATTGATGTTATAAAAAAGATTTCACAAGGTGTATTTGCTGTGGAATGGGAAACTGGAAATATATCTTCATCACATAGAGCATTAAATAAAATAGCTGTTGGCATTATTCAAAATAGCTTAATAGGAGGAATATTAATTCTTCCTAAGAGAAGTTTAGCTCAATTTTTGACTGATAGAATTGGAAATTATGAAGAAATAAGTCCTTATTTTACATTATATCAGCATTTAGATATTCAGAATGGTTTTATTGGAATAATTGCTGTTAACTATGATGAAATAAATACTGAAGTTAGTATAATTCCTAAAGGAAAAGACGGGAATGCCATGAAATAGAAGAAGATGTTTATTTTATAAATCATTGTAAAAGATCATTATAAGGATGCTTATTTATAAATTAAGACAAGAATAGAAATAAATATAATAGAGCTTAATTAATAAAAGAATGAATAATTGAGAGTCGAAAAAATGTAAACTAAATCATATATTAACCCCATTTCTAGGTTTACGTTTCATCCCACGAAGTATTTGTGCGGATTGTTCCTGATAGGATAGAGGTTGGCTTTGTTTTTTGCCAGCCTCTATCCATTTAAGGAGTTCATCCTCATAGAAATATAATTTCTTACCGCGTTTATAGGCTGGGATGAGACCTGTACGAGCAAGTCTGTAGATTGTCGGTTTTGATTTTTGGATAAGTATGCTAGCCTTATCTATGTCAATTAGTTGATGCTGATTATCAAGTTTCTGTGGTTGTAGGGTTTCAACTAATTGGTAAATTTTCTCTACTTGTTCTGTTAAATAGCTTACAGCCTGCGGAAGCTTGTCGAATGTGATAGGTTCTTTTGTCATACTATCTGTTTTTGCTTTTGAGGATTGATACTTGTTCATGTAGTATTTATGAATATAAAGTCTGATTTATTGAATTATATGTGGATTTAATTTAATCAGGCATTCTGTTTCTGAGTGAGACATTTTTTTGATTATCGTGTTGATTTCATTTTCTTTCATGGTATCAGCAAATACTTTTTTAATGAATTCTGCTGTATATGAACGTCGTTTACCTAATGCTTTACCTATGTTCCAACCCAAATGCATAACATCTATAGCTTTCAATTTTGAATCTACTTTTATAGGAATAATATCAATAGCAGTTTTATCCTGAAAGAAATCTGAAATATAAGCACAGAGGCGCTGCAGATTTTCTTGGCTTGTATAGGCAGCCATTGTTTGATGAATGTACGTATGTACTAACTCTAGCTTTTTATCGTTCGTACGTTTCTGTTCTGTAATAGTATTCGAACGGAGTTTTTCATATCCCATAAATGCTTGTTCTGGTGCAATCACAGAATCATTAAGATGTTCATGGATAGACAAAGATTTGCTATGATGACATAAAAATATGATTATCTCATACAATGCAATCTGCATTGATATATATAATCCTATAGATATTATAAAGACCGATATAAAAATAATATTTGAGCTGAACTGATCAAAGCCTGCATTGATTGCTTCAATGCGTATGGCAAGTGCCATAAGAAGTAATGTTCCAGCTACACTAGAATCTAAAATAAAATATTCAAATTTCTTCAAATACATAAGCCGTATGTTTAACTGTTCGTGAGCAAAGGTAATGTTTACTGATTATGTATTATCAGAAAATGACAAGAGTGACATCAGACTTCATCAAACGTCACTAATTGTCATAAATAGTTTGATTATTATTGGGAAAGTAAGAAGTGTTCAGATGGAATAGGGGCGGATTAATTTATGGGATTGAATATAAGACTTGAATTTATAATTTATCATATAATAAACAAAAGTGGTATCCTTTCTATATTATATGATAAGTTACGCTATAATTCCAATAATTGTTCCGCTAATGGCGCATAATATTTTTGTACTTCTTCAGCTGTTGGAGTATGACCGCCAGGAAAGTGGTATGAATATTTATAATGCATTAAAAATAAAGGCTCATAGTGTGCTAGATGGTCATTCTCACCAAATATTCCCCATATATTTTCTTGGTTAGCTACCTGACAATTATCCCATTGATGCTGTTGAAGTTCTGCGAATTCATCAATCAATGTTTGGTTAATGACAAGCTGCTGATTTCCGTTAGCTCGTGGTGATTTGTATTCATGCGGACCAATACGTTCCATCAGGAAGCGTGTCATTTCGAAATGAGGATTTCCGAGTAAAGCAGGGATATTGTTTTTAGATGCTACTATCTGTGCCAAAAACGAGCCATTACTGTTTCCTACCAATATATCAGGTTGTTCTTGGTTGCACAATCTTTGGATAAAGTCGATAGCTTCCTGTGGATGCAGGGGTAAGTCTGGACTCAAGACTATTGCCTTACCGCTGAAATATTCTTTCAAGGCAAGAGCTGGGATACATGTACCTGATGCAAAGAAACCATGAAGGAAAAGAATTTTCTGTGCCATAATCAACAACCGCTTCCGTCAATATTACATGTTGCTCCTTCATTGATAGGACGTGAACGTAATCCGGCATCTTCTGGACTCAAAGTAACCGTACCGTCTTCCAATACAAAGCAAGGAATTCCAACGGCTCCAACACTTTTGGCTTCATTAAAGGCCGGATGATGATCTCTTAGTCTCAAGAATGCTTTCAAATCTCTTACGTGTTGACCAATATCGATGACTTCATATTGGTTATTACCTTTTACTTGCTCTTCTACATACGTACAATCTGGACAAGTTTTCATTCCATATATTTTTATCATAGCTGTAGTTATTCATTTAAAGACTCAATTTTCTTCAAAGATAGCGATTTTGTCAGATAAAGCAAACATAAAAACAGGTCATATCCGATAGATTTATCAGATATAACCTGTTAGTAGGTAAGATAAGAGCTATATTATTTCAACGAAATCTTATTCGCCGTCTCTCGCTTCTTGGAATTGACCAAATCAGCATAAATCTGTGTTGTCGAAACATTTTTGTGAGTAAGCATTTTCGATACAGTATAAATATCTGTGCCTAAAGAGATTTGTATGACGGCGTACGAATGACGGAAGCAGTGGAAGGTTATGTGTTTTTTGATTCCGGCTTCCGAAATCCATTGCTTGAGAGGCTGATTCGTCATAGCTCTGGTCAGTCCTTTGAATACGCGGCCTGAACCAGGGATACCACATAGTTCCAATGCTTCGTTACTAATGGGGAGAGTGGCTTCAGTTTCTGTCTTTTCCGTACAAATTCTGATGTAATAACCATTGTCAGGACCGACTTCAATATTATCCCATGTAAGCTGTAAAATATCGCTGATACGAAGACCGGTCATACAGGAGAATAATGAAGCTTGTTTCAGTACAGGAATCTTGCATGGTGTAGCGGCCAGTTTCTTAACTTCTGCTAATGTGAGATACTGCTTTTTGACTTCTTTCCATTCAATCTTGTCTATGAAGTCATTCAGATTTTCACGTGGCATCTTCTCTTGATAAGCTATTTTCAGTAATGCACGGAAAGTTGAAAAATAGCCAGCTGCCGAATTCCTCGAAACACTGATATTAGGATGACGGATCTGTTTACAGTTCAGTAGATACTGCCTAAACTTCTGGCAAAGCTCCACCGTTACATCGCCGAAAGTGCAATAGCCGTTTACAAACTTTTCAAAATGCTGGTAAACGCAGTCCCATTTGTGATACTTCAGTTTTGCTTTCTCACGAAAATAGGCAAGGAAGTCAGCTTTCATTTTGTGCTTATCAAGAAATCCAAATTCCTCATTAACGATTGCCTGTACTCTGATACAACGAATGGCTTCAGCCTTACTCAGCATTTCATTGTTGAAATCACGTTCAATCTCATTTTTAGGACGGGCATAGATATAAATGCCAAGATATTCCCTGCGACTCATTTTCATTGTGTACGGATTGCGAATAGCCGGATAATAGTCCAGGTAGAGAGAAATTCTGCCGTTACTGATAACTCTTTGTCTCAATGTTACGTTAGTACATGTAAGTGCCATAAGATTAATGTTTTTGGTTGATAAATTATTATTATCGGTACAAATTAAACTGGTGTTTTCTTGGTGAATACTCACACCAGGAAATAACTTATACCGGGATTATTCAATGATAGGATCTTCGAACAAATTATCGAGCTCAGCTTTGGATATAAGAGTATACTTTCCCTTCTTAATCTTGGGAATTTGATGATACTTGGTATAATGGTATAGCTGGTCTCTTGTTATTTTGAATTTTTCCATAGCCTCTTGAACTGTGTAGTATTTGGGTTCTTCAGCCTGACGTATTCCCTTTGCTATATCGAAGTGCTTTTTTGAATAATATACGGTAATACCAACTTTCTTTTTCGGAATAGCATTTTTATAAACAAAAGAGTATATAGCGTTAAGGCTCATTTGAAATTTGTCCTGAACTTCTTGCACACTGTACCATTCTGTAATGTCTGCATCTGGAGCCTTCGAGGAAAAATAAGCATCAACATGCTTTTTACTCCAGTAAGTCTTACCACGGTTGAATGTCTTTGGAATTTTATTCTTCTTAGACATAACAAAAATCCATGATTCACTTACAGAAAGTGTTATTAGATTTTTTCAGTTTGTAATATGCTGATATTTAGGTTGATTTTGCGACTCGTAAATACTTTGGGGGACAAACTGGGGACAAAAATTTACTGTCCAAAAGAAAAAAAGAGCAAATATAAGGTTTGTCCCTCGGTGTTTTTTACTGCTATTTTTTTTGTCCCTCGAAAAAGCTCTGTTCTCGTTATGCTATTCGAAACGCAATGCAAATATACAAAAGTTTAGTTTGGTTTTTGTATATCTTTCCAAGTTCTAAACTAAACAGCTTTTATAAGCCTCTCGCATCATTTATTTTTCTTTTGGCCAGCGAAAGCTATTAAGGTGGGAGTGCTACGTAGTCCTTCCTGCTTGGTTCTTTTCACCGATAGTTGCTGGAGCTTTATGCTTTGGTGGGTATGTCCTTGATTCCATCTTTCCCTGTTTTAGTCTTCAACTCGCTCCCTCGTTATTCCGCATACCCTCTTTCGGGCTACTTGATGTGAATTGTGTCGCAAAGGTACTCGTCATGCCTTTCTTGTCTGCAAGGTCTTCGCCTTTGGGTTCACGACAAAATCTCCACCTACTGCTTCACAGAGGTTGTATTTTGTTGTGAAACCTTGCATAAAGAGTCATGACACCTTTTGAGGCGACATAATTAAATCAAGCCCGAAAGTAGCTGATGCTACAGGAGGGAAAAAAGAAAATTCAAAGTTTAAGATTATGGCGAACTATGCAACAAACATTTTCCACGCAAGTACGGAATGCGAACAAGACCTCGCTAAAATAGAGGCTTTTTTGGACGACAATTTTAACGGTTTTGTCAATCGGTATAGCAACATAATAGATGCCGAGTTTTCCTCCCGCTGGGAGTACCCGGAAAAAGAAATCGACGGACTGGTAGCGTCGTTGGAAGCTAAAGAGAAAATCTATATCCGCATACTGACCTACGAGTTGGAAGACGAGTACGTGAGCTTTCGGATATTCTCGCAAGGCACATGGAACATTAAGTTATAACCTAAACAGAAACCGCCATGTATGAATATGAAGAACCAACCGATATAATCGGTTTGCATTGTACGCTGCTTACCCCATACAAAGGCTATACGGAAGGCACAATCGTGGGCGACTATGGTAACACCATAGTTGTCCGCCTTGAAAGCGGCAAAGAAATTTCAGAATATCGTGATGAAGTAATTATCTATGATTAGCAATAACAAACGTATGACACAGATAGCAACAAAATTCGTAAAATGGGACATTCCCGAACTGGCGACATTGCAGGGAGACAAGGTTTACAGATTACGAGTACGCTTGAACAATGGAGGCAAGTTAAACCGGGAAGAAAAGAACTGGATTACCCGTAACGTGTGGGAAAGCATCTATTTCAAACATGGAATTGCCTTGAGTGGTTATCATTTTGATTTTTCCGACGTTCTCAAACGGTATTTCGTCAAACAGTACGGAAACATTCACGAGTATTATGCCATTGACAAAACGGCATTACGTTCGATATTGCACGGCAGAATCGAGGATATTGTTGAAGTAACACATTAAAACATAGGACATGGGAAAATACAAATTTTATCAAGACCGTAAGGTTACAAGTTGGGAACGGGATTATTTCAGTGTAGAAGCGGACAGTTACGAAGAAGCCGTGGCTATCGTTCGCTCATGGAACTGTGAAGATGTATCGAACATCACCGACGACCGTCTGCATTATGACGAATGGGGTGGTGCATTGACCGACACTTCAGAATACATGCTTCCCGAAGAAAACGACGACAATCCGACAATGGAAATTTTCAGCGAAGACGGAGAATCAATAATAACCAATGTACCCGAAACACCGCAATCTTAAAATAGTCATGAATGTAACAATCGAGAATTTCTTTTGCCCCTATTGCGACGAAGTAATAGAAATTTATTTCCGGATAATCAATACCATTCTTTTTTCTGGTGATGAAAACGCATTGCGTATAGGCATTGAAAGTTTGAAGCAAAAAGTCCCGCTTGATGAGTATTTTGAATACGGCTATGGCGCACACCATTTTTGGGTATGCCAACGTCGGCCGAGCGACAAAAATAAAATCTTCGAGCACCGGATTATGATTGCCCGCTTCTGATGGAAATGTGCATACCGGCTGAAATGGAAGACAAAACCATTTCGGTCGGTTTCTCTTTTCTGCCGACGGGGTGCTGGCGCACCCGCTATCCTTTTATAATTCGGCTTAACGACTTTCTCCTTTTCTTTTGGCTGTGCCTTCTCCTTTTGTAACGGACGTCCATTCGCACAAGGGAACTGCCTCTCCGCTTTGATAATAAGGCAGGCTTCTGCCATTTTCCCCTTTGCCTTTTCCCCCAGATTTCTACAAGACCTGGATAGAGACGTCCACTACAGATACGGTTATACGCTCCTTTTGTCGGTTCTCGTTTGATAACCCTCTACGCAGCATTTGGTTGGTCTAACCGGCATATCATTTATTGCAACTTCCACTGGCAACAGACGGAATGCTTTCCTTACTCCTGTGTTCTTCCCGGCTTCCTGCCGTAACGTGCCTCCTGTTTGAGTTGGCAGGTGGAGCGACCTTTTGTGTCTACGGACCCGCTGCGATTTGTTGCGCCTCGTCTTTTTCGCGCTTGTTTTCTATTGAAGTCGTCATATCGTTTTCCGTTGCAAAGTTAGTGTGCAGATAGGGTACGCCCCGATAGGGCTTGACCAATGGCGTAGCTGCACAAATCTTCCTTTATCGAGCCTACGGTTTGGGGCTTCGCTCCAAAATAAAGAGTATTTATGCGCTATCCTTGGTGCACCCCTTTACTACACCTACTTTTTAGGCACCGTAAAACTGATTTATTAACTTCAAAAAACAATCGCAATGAAAAAGATCGAAAACAATTTCGCAGTAACCGGATTCGTAGCAAAGGACGCTGAAATCCACCAGTTCGCCACCGCAAGTGTAGCACGCTTTCCCTTGGCAATCAGCCGCCAGGAGAAAAACGGTGAGGAAACCAATCGCATATCCGCTTTGATGAATATGGAAGCGTGGCGCAAAAACGAAAATGCCGGGTCATTCGACCAGTTAACCAAAGGCACGCTGCTTACCGTAGAGGGGTATTTCAAGCCCGAAGAATGGGCCGACAAAGAGGGCGTGAAGCACAACCGCATCATGATGGTCGCCGTCAAGTTCTATCCGCCCGTCGAAAAGGAAGAAACTCCTGCGGAGCCGGCAAAGGAACCGAAAAAAGGCAAGAAGTAACTTCTGCCTTATTGAAAACAAAAGCGGTCTTCGGGCCGCTTTTGTTTTGCTCGTTACCGTAATGTTCCAAACCGTCCTTTTATACAGTCCATGTCTTGCATCCACCTTCCTCCGTGCATTGATTTTACTGTGCAAAGTTAAGGCGGGCGCGAACCTGCAAGGCGCTGTTCCATTCGGTCAACAACCATCAACTCACAAGCTCGTCAATACTTGTTAACCGAATGAAAATCGTCAGAGACTTTCCGCTTCCTCCTTGCATTGTTCTCTCTTTTCCGCCTTGGTATTCTGCACGTAAAATAGAATCCCGTCGGACGAGGTGGAAGCCACCGACAAGAGGGAGAAAAAGTCGAACATAAAAATTCAGAACGTATGAAACAGATGATTTGGTCGAGCGAGGACAGACTGGATGACGCAGCAAGAGTGCATTACCAAGATTTTCAGCGTGAAGTCATGGAAGACGAATCCTACAAGGTCAGCGACGAAGAGTGGGCAGATGAAGTCTATCACTGGCTGGACAACGAGCGAAGCAACCTGAACAGAGAAATCGAAGGCGTTATTATTGCCTTTGCCGTTATTGGTACTTGGCGAGGATCACGGAGAGGTTATCAGATAGTAGGGCACAATATTGCCGGCATATTGCAATCTCAATGCGACGAAGCCGAATGGTACGGCGACGGCTATAATATTCGCGGACGCATGATACATCATGACGGTACTAATTACGCCTTGTACCGAGTAGCCAAGGACAGGGACACCGCGGAACAGATAGCCGAAAAAATATACAACGACGAAATCGACGAGGCAGGATTCCGGCAGAGAACCCGTTCTCTTTATCCGTATGTGGCCGAGGTCTATGGCTGGAAAACAAGAAAGCGCAAGAGCAACTGATTGCCGTAAAATGAATGTCGCAGTACATTCTCAAAAGAAGGCTGCGGCATTTGTATTTTGGGCAACCAAAATACAAGTCTTCGGGCATATCCTTTTGTAAAACCGGTCCGTTTGCCGAATCTCGTTCAATCGTCCGCTTCTTTCCAGTCAATCTGCACTTTTATCTTCAGGAGTTTTAACAAATACCCCACTCCATGAGAAGCCAAGAGCCTTTTATAGCACCTTCGCTTTTTCCCTGTTTTATTCTTCCTGCACATGCTTTCCCCATACACCCATTCCGAAAGCCCGTTATTTTGTCTGCAAATTTCGATTGCCGTCTGTCAGCCCTGTCAAGGATCGCCTTGCTTGCTGCTGGAAAATCTTCCTCTCCAACGTATTGGAGAGCGTATTTTCCGCATCCTCCTTGCCCGGACTGGCCGCCAATCCCGTGGGCAGAAAAAATAATCAACCTTTCGGTATAGGATGTATATCAAAGGGAAAAACAAAAAAACAATTAATCTTAAAATTTAGACGGTATGACATTTAGAGAATTTATGCGTGAGAACGGTTACGAGTTACAAACAACCTTTTGGGAGGATTTCTCAATAGCGGACCGATTTGGCTTGTCAGCTATACGAGATACCTTCAACCGTGCTTTTGAAGAGTGGAAAGGAAACTATAAGTACCTAACAGAACTTATTCTTGTGCTCAACCATAAAATATGGCAGTATTATGAAACGAGACCGGACGTTGCGACACTTTACAATGCTCTTTGGGAGCGGGCAGGCCAATATGCGGTAGAAACCTTGAAAAATGACGAGTTAAGTTATTACTATGAGGTGACGGATTAAGTGAAGAAGTAAAGAGAGCCGGCTTTGGTCGGCTGCTCTTTCGTGCAGATTCCTTTTTTATTAGCACGGATTCCCGTTTATAGCAATATTATACAGCTTTTTCTATTATTTCGCATACGCCATTATCTTCTTCGTACCTATCCCGAAAGCCCGTTATTTTTGTCTGCAAAGTTCGATTGCCGTCTGTCAGTCCAGTAGGATTGCGTTGCTTGCTGCTGGAAAATCTTCCTCTCCAACGTATTGGAGAGCGTATTTTCCGCATCCTCCTTGCCCGGACTGGCCGCCAATCCCGTGGGCAGAAAAAAATAATCAACCTTTCGGTACAGTTAGTACCAAAGGGAAAAAAGAAAAATCAACGTAAAAACAAAAATATTATGAGTACAACAAATCAAACGAACCCAAGTGGAAGAATGACGGTCGATGACATCATGCAACGCGATTTGCAGTTTAGGTATATGCTACTTTCCCGGTTGCAATCGGATTGCGAGTATTATCTTAATCATGGGAACAGACACCCCAAATGCCTATGGGCAGGCAATGAAGCGGAACAAATCGAGTTTATGACCAGACTTTACGACAGCTTCAAGGATGATGAAAAACCGGAATGGCTGACAATGGATAAAATCATAGAATACAGTAAAGAAATGATACCCTTCAAAGAATAACCATGACAAGGCTGCCCTTACATAATCGAATACCGCAACACATCTTAAAGACAGTTGCGGTATTCGTTGGCAAATGGTCGTGCAGACTGGCCTGATGACCTCCCGACGGTTGTCGGGAAAACCTTTTACACGACTATTTTCCCTCTTTTACAGCATTCAAGAATGCTTTTGCCGGTTTGAAGGCAGGGATAGAGTGAGCCGGAATCACGATGGTCGTATTCTTTGAAATGTTCCGGGCAACTTTCTCTGCCCTCTGTTTGATGATGAAACTGCCGAATCCCCGTAAGAATACTTCGTTGCCTCCAATCATCGCCTCTTTTACATTCTCCATGAATGCCTCGACTACGGTCATAACGATCGTCTTTTCCATTCCGGTCTGCTTTGCAATCCGGGTAACAATCTCTTGCTTTGTCATACTGCCTGTGAGTTTTTATAAGTTTTGAATAAAGATGAATATTCCGTTCGTTGGAACAATAGCTTTATTGGGTTTCGAGCCGGATAAATTGTGAAACCGATACACGACCTTTTCCGGGGACTACTGGTCGCGTCGATAGTCACTCTTACTGAATCCACCGAACACTCCTTTCAGGATTTTTCCCACCACCCAAAACACGACGATTATCAATATAATTTCCATACTGTTGTTACTTTTTTATTTAACTATGTATTTACTGAATTATATATTTATGTAATTATGTACTTATATAATTTTATATTTCTGATTTATAAATCATTAAGTCTATCTTCGTTCTCCGAAATATAGGTCATTATAATTGCTGCTGCCAAAGATCGTAAAGGAATGTTGCGACTTGCATTGACGCGAATCATCTCCAGCTTTTTTTTGACATCCTTGGGTAGCCAGATAGCAATGCCCTGCTCATTGATACCGGTATATTGGGCGAGATTGTCCTCGAAGAGTTTCCTGCTGCCTCGCCGGGGTTTGCCCGTGTTTTTGGGCGTGTCCGGTTCTTTGTCAAGGTCTTTTTTATCAACTCCCGCAATGTTTCCGGAAGCGGTTATATTACGAACAATATCATCAAGTCCTATATTTGCCAGCGGATTCTCTATTGCCGGTCTGTCTTTTTTTGCCATAGGTCACTCCTTATTAAGATGAAATACTTCTATGATCTTGCCGAATGCCGGTTCGATTACCGCAAGCTGGCTCTTTTCCAGCGGATACAGTGTCGTGTACCGTTTGACGGATACGCTTTGCTTGACTGTCGGCACGACCGTACCCACCAAACCGAGAAATTCGGTGGTCTGTGTCCTTTGCCGTAGTTCTTCCGACTTTCTTTCAGACGTATTGATGCGGTTAGGTATAAATATAAGTTCGGCAGAAGACACGGTTTTCATGGCCTTGATGAATATTCCCGTCGCATCCACGGTATCCGCATCGAACGAGATGGGGATGATGGCTGCATCGGCCGACTTGTAGATGTATTCCAGGTTACGGTCGTTCAAGTTACCGGGACAGTCGATAAGGACGATTCCTGGTACATCTTTCAATTTATCCATGACGTGCTTGAGGTGTTCCCTGTTGGCTGTATCCAGTAATTCCACATTCCACGGAACTTGTGCTTCGGGAGCGACATCTTTCTCTCGTTGACGGTGGCGAAACAATGACGCCTGCAGGTCCGCGTCAATCGCAATGACAGGATAGCCGTGTTCTGCCAGATAGCTTGCAAACAAGGCGCAAAGCGTGGTTTTCCCGACACCTCCTTTTATATTACTGAATATAACGATTTTATTCTTCATTGCTATACAATTTTTAGACATATTGTTTATTGTGCAAAGGTAGTGTATTTCTCTTGGTTTGCCAAGTATTTCTTATACATAATTATATATTTATTATTTTATTTAATTATATAATTATATAATGCATTTTGCATATTATTGTTTTGTAAATCAAAGATATAAATAATGTGGTGAAAAAGTTTAATGTATTTTTGGGGGAGATGTGTCCGGGTTATATGTGTGTCATGAAATCTGTCTGCGTTACCGAGAAAACGGCATTGCCGTTAGGGAGGATGCAAGGACATTTAAAGCGACAAGAAAACATGGCTGTGATGATGTGGAAGCGGTTGGTTTTATCTGCGGGTGGGACATGTGAAAGTTATTGTCCTGTATTTCAATTTGGGATAAGGTGTTCCGGCGCATAGCTACACTCTTCTTTGATTTCCGTATCGAGAGCGTTCCTTATAAATAGGATCTGTTATTATTTACTTTATCCCGTTGCGGAATCAATCTCAGGGTGGCAATCGTGGCCCGTTCTTTTCAGAAACTATTCCTTCACAGAATCGTCTTTCTCATTTTGTTTCCTTTTTCCCAATGGGCCGCTGAAATTGCCGCGATTCAGTTTCACATTGAATTTGTTGAGTATGCGAAACACCGAACTGCGACTTTTGAACCCGCTGACAGCAAGAATATCGTCGAGAGAATGGCCGTTATTGTACATATCCACGATATTTTTATTGCGCTCCTGCCTTGAGCCGCTTCGTTTCTTTTCCTGCGGAGACTTGATGTTGAGTTGCAGGTTTATGATATGGGCGGATACCTTGCGCAGTGCGGCTGTCTCTTCGGGGAGTGCTCCAACCATTTCCAGCACTTGTGCGACCGTTGTTTCGGGAAACAGCTTTCCCCGCGTATCAATCCCGTCTTGAATGGAAATGATGCGTACCACCTTTATCCGGCACAATTCGATAAACGCTGCGAGTTCGCGTATTCCTCTCACGGCATTGCTGAACTTGGCCACAACGATTTCGTCGCCTCTTTCCAGACTTGCTATGAGCTGTTTCCACTGCGGTCGGAGTATCTCTTGTTCTACCGCTTCTTCTACTATATGTACACAACCGTATTGTTGCATCCACGCCTTGTTCGCGTCGAATGTATCGTCATAATTTGCCTTGAATATGTAACCGACTTTTGCCATATCGTTGTACGCTGTTCATAAAACATTTGCAAATGTATAAGTTTTATTTGAATTAAAATCATACTTGGCGTAAAATATTTATAGAATCATACTTTGTATTTTCTTTTTCTTGCTTTTGCTTTCATTAAAAATCATACTGTTAAGTATGATTATAAAATATGAATAAAATATGATTTTGGGCTGTATCTATCTTGAAAATAATAATTAGATTTGCGGCACTTGAAATAATAAGACATGGTAAAAAACGAAAAATCATACTTGAAATTCATAGCGTTTGCTGCCAGAATAACTGCCGCTTCGGTAGCCGTTATCGTACTTATATCATGCGATGGACAGAATGGCAGACATCAGTCGGAAAACGAGTACGATCCTGCCGGTATATACAGGGAATACCTGTCCGAAATACGAAAGCCGGACGAGCTTCCTTTCGAGGAATTGGCTATGCAGCTCAAAGAGTGGCGAACGGTGCGAGATTCCGTGTTCGCACATATTCGCCGGGACACGATTCGACGATTTCATACCGATGCACGTGAAGAATGTACCCTGTTACATGATTCCATACGTGCGGAGTTTTCCCGGCTGGCCCTTTCGAAGCCGCGTACCTACAGGGAGGTACTGACCTTAAAAGAGAGGTTTTCTCCTTATGTCGGGGACGAAGAACTGCAGCGTTCTACAGAAGAAATACGACCGTTCTTTATCGCCTTGGACAACCGACCCTTTTACCAAGGCGGCAGAACCCGGATTCTGTCGGAATATCGTACATTACTCTTAGAGACTGTCGAGAAAGGCATACATGACCGTAAGGACCTGACAGAATTTATTGAACGGGAGGATGCCGTTTACCGGGCTTTCCTTGCCAGCCTGCATGATTTCGGCGATACGGACTTGTCCGGCATTACCCGCGATACGGAAAAATGCTGCTCCGAGATCTTCCTTGCAGCCGAACGGCAGGAAATCACTTATAAAGAAGTCATGATCTATATGGCCATGCGCACGAACCGCCGGCTGATACAGAATGTACGAACCTGTCTCGATGACGTGCATCGGGGAGAGGTGAAGGCTTTCCGGCAGGCACACGCCTATATCTGGATGATTCTCCAGCCATACGTCTTACTGGACGGTTTCTGTATGGCACTGCTTTCCTCTGATGACAAGGCGGCTCTTGACAGGATTGCAGAGGAAACGCCCGAAGCGTTCAATGCTCTGCACGAACTCCTGCCATCGGAGAACAACCGACTGGACGAACTGCCCGGAATGCTCATGGAGATATTTATCGATTCGATGTAATGAAGTCAACAACGAAATATACGATATGATTATGTTACAACATTTTTTAGACGATTTTATGACGCTTGTTCCCCTGCAACTGCCGCAGTTGCTCGATGTGACAACGATGGAGGAACCGCAGATTTACGGCGATTACGCTTTGCTCACGTTCCCGTTACGGGACTCGTATGATCTGGAGGAGATAATGGACATGTTCGAAGACGACATGGAACTGATTACACTCTACCATCACATTCCGGCCGGAATGGGAAATTTCGGACACAGCACCTGCGCCTATTCCAATCCCGCCTTCGGACACATGTTCAAGATGAATGCGAAGACAGGGGCGGACGGTAAGGTCAGCCACGTCGTTGCGACCGTTTACGATTCGCTGGAGCTGATGTACGGAGACTTATGCCTCGATCTGAACCTGCACTCCGGAACAGGACACTTCAAATACAAGAAAGAGAGAGAAGAAGTATTGATGAACTTCCTGTAATAATTTTCGGATACACCGCTTATATGTTGGACGTACAAAAGACTTTACCATGCGAAATACGATATACCGACAACTGATTTTCTGTATCGACGCATACCGGACATGGATAGAGGTTGCCGATAGCAATCTTTATAAAGAGCATGTCATTTCGAGAAACAATGGTCCTGACTACTTCGTTTCCCGCATGTTAGCCTTACGTGTTTTCAAGGCGCGCGGCGCATACGGAAAAGGCATGATATGGACGATTCCCGAATCCGAATTGGATAAGGCATTGGCTACCTACCGCAAACAGGATTGTTCGTTCAAATCCCGGATTAAAAAAGGCGGAGGTCATTTAACTGCCAATGATGCCGAGACGATTATCCGTCTGGCCACCTACGGCGTTGTCCGGTTGGAACTGGTAGTACGGCCCGTTTCAGTACCCTCAAAACCCTATTACCTGTTATGACTTGGATTATGCTGCAATCTCTTTTTCTCCCTTTGTCCGTTGTCCTGATGATGTCTCTGTACAAAAGCAGGCGTCGTTTCATGACACGGTTTTACGAGGCTATGGCCCGTAATGGCAAGGCTCGCAAACTTTACGTTCAGCTATTGCTTGTCCTCCTGCTTCTGTTTCACTATGCTTATGCAAACGGACACCCCGGCGAGTTCGGCATCGTGCTCTCTACCATTATATGTGCCGCAATGTTTTCTACCAAGAGGACGGACAAATGGTTACGATGGTTGTCCGACCGACCGAGACGCTATGTCGCTTCTGCACTCATGGCATTGGTTTTCGGCTTCGTGCCACATCTGTACACCGTGGCCGTCACCATTGCTTTCATTCTTTTGGGCGCTTTGTTCTATCCTTCTGAAGAAGCCTTGACCGAACGAGAAGAGGGAAAAGAAAAATCAGGTAAGGCGGAACACCCCGGAACTTCTGCCGACACCCCTTACGATAATCATCACGCCGGATTGCCGAATAATGCGGATAACGGCAACCCGAATGAATCCGCACAATAAACAATCAAAAATTGAAACGAAAATGAGAAATAGAAATGAAATGTCCGCCACCATATCGGCGAATGTCGAGGTGTTCGACTACCTCAAAGAAAAAGTCGGAGACCGGAAAACGAAGACGGAAGCCTATTGCGACCTGTTGGACAAATCGCTGGCAGGCTTTGTCTCCCCATTTTTAAGGAAACAGGATTACGACCTGCAGCCCTGTCAGTGTCATGTCACCGTTTCCGGCCTCGCATCGGAATGGCATTGGCATCGTGCTACTGTCCGTTCTTTTTTGGAAACACTGGAAGCGTTCGGGCAGTTGCAGAGAACCAAGCTGGCAAAAAGCGTCATTATTACCATGCCCTTACAGACTGCCAATGTTTCGGCGGAGCGCATCGGACAGGAAGAGCCGGGCTTTGCCATGTCGTTGCAGGAGGTATTGTCCGACTGGGTGATCGGTAAAAGATCCTCGGCCGATGTTGGCAAATCATGCGGACAGCTCTTCCGTCGGACGTTGGCCCAGATGACCGAACGGGATAATCGTTCATATCCGGACAACGGTTCTGGCACGGCATCGGCAAATATTACCCGGCAGGAAGATACGCTCTGGGAAACGATCTTGGGATGTATTACCTACGCCGCTTTGCAACGTGTTCTGCGCAAATCGAGGTTCGATGACAGTACACCGCTTATACAGTTTTTCCGTCTCGACCTCGGAGAGGAATGGGGTGCTTTCATCGAAGTATCGAAAGAGCTTGCAGAGCTTATTCTCAACGAAAAATCGGACGAGACGGATTTCGATACGGACGAGGATACGGAACGCCTCAAATCGCTTCGCAGTCCTTTTATATCGCTTTTAGCGAAGGCACAGGAGGGCGATTGAGCCAGTACCGGAAATAGAGATTGTATAACCACGGGTAATCCGTCCCGGTTCCGGTACAGGCATCCTGCCATTTATAGGAGGCAAACGGGCTTGCCCGTCTGCCACGAAACAGAGGGAGTGGGTAGCCTAATACCCCAAACGGCCTTTCAGCCGTTTGGGAGTGCCACCCGTTCAGCAAGCTGGGGCATTGGGGGCTGTACGACATGCGGCATTCGGAGGTATGGCAGACAGACTGGCGCAACCGTTTCCAGTGCATCGGGATAGTGCCGAAAGATGAAAACAGAGGGAAAAAAGAAAAGCCCTTCTTTCACACGCCCTGATTTCTTTCTTTCCCTGTTATCGTTTTTGCAAAATTCTCGGCATCTTGCTGCGTGCCAAATATGTAACCGCCGTTGCCGTAGTCGCTCCAGTAACCGTGAAATTCACGGACGATCTGGGAGAATTTTCTTTCTCCGGCGACCTCGATTTCATTTGAGAACAACACGGCAAAAATGGTTGCGCCATTCCTTGAATGTATCCTGCGCTCGATAGAATAAGCGGAGTCTCTTTGTCCGTTTTCCGGGACGATAACGCTGTTTTCGGTATGGTTTTCCGACAAGCCTTGCACCACGCCCGTATCGTTCCCGTCAGTATCCGTTTCGGTGATACATTCCGGTGCGGGCTGTGTTTCATTGGCATTGCTGTTTCCGTGCGGTTTGCGTTTCCGTTTCGGGATGTCTTTCGGCACGACCGAGGCCAAGAGCCATGCGTTTATTTCAGAACGCAGGAAATAGAGCTTGTTGCCCTGCTTGCGATAGGGTATTCTATGGTCGGAAGTCATTGCATAGATAGTGGAAACGGATTTGCAGAGCATGGCGGCGACATCTTCCACCGTCATTATTTCCGGTTTGGTATCGGCAGAGGAAATGAACTGCTCAAACATTGCTGTCAGACGGTCGATTTTCACATGAAGTTCGGCCACTGTTAGGGGAAGATTGTCAAAAGACGGAGTGGAATTTTCGGTTTCTGTCATACATGGGAATTGTAAAAGGTTAGTCTTTCACCGCAAGATTGCGCATGATCGCTCTTGCTTCTTCTGAAATCTGTGCTTGTGAGGCAACAGGGTTTTGCCGCAGCCATTTCAAGAGTTCCGTTTTCTCGAAATACACCATTTTGTTGTTAGGCTTGAAATACGGAATGATTTGGTTGTGCGTCATCTTGTAGAGTGAACTTTTGGAAATACCGAGAAACAAGGCCGCTTCCTCAAGGTTAAGGACTTCTTTTGTGGTATAGATAACGCTCTTTACTTTCTCCAGCTCCTTTTTCAATCCGTCCACCGCCATTCGGAGCAAGGCGGTTTCGTTCGGATTCTGTTCTTTTTTACACATAGTCGTTATTTTATAAATATTGCTTTGTTTCTATTTGTTTTTTACTCTTTCCGATTCGATTCGTCAGGACAAAATTAAGTTGAAAAATATCGGAAAACAAGGCTTTTGAAATGTATTAACGCATTATATATTAGAATGTTACAATGTAATGTACGGACATTTTTGTGGCAAATTACGTGTCGCTTTCCGTGCTTTTGTGCCACATGGACAACTGATAATTCTGTCAACCAGTTTTCTATATATGTCGCTTGCGCTAAGGCTTGTAATCCGGCAGAAATTTGTTACCTTTGCCATATCTTTAAGTGTCTGTTTTGCCAGACAAAAATCTGAACTTGAAAGGGAATAAAAAGAAGATTGAAATGCCAGTCAAATGGCAATGACAAAAAATGCAGATTTAACATTTGCACTCCCGAATTTTTGTCTTGGCAAACTGAAAAACACCTCCGAGAACAGACGCAACATTTTATGATATTTTTGTTGCAGATTTGTTGCGTAAGTCTAAAACAATAGCTATTTATATTTGATATACAAATAGTTATAGAATAATACAAGCCTACGAAGTAGAGCATCGCCCCGTAGAAATGGACGGTCAGATAGCGGGTGAGCCATTTCGCCCATGCGCCTTCCCACTTGGGCAGCAGCGAGAAAGCCCACTGTATCGGCCCGAATATCGTCAGCATACCGAGCAGGATCTGCTGGCAATATATCGTAGCCCACTATTCACTATTTATATTTAGTGAGATTCAGTTTTATAGTTTATTTCTATATATCAGTTATTTGCAGATGTTTTCATTGATTTAAATATGCACGAAATTCCACTGTTTTAGAAATTATTGGTACTATTTGGTACTATATTTCAGAGTATATTTCGTACCTTTGCGGCAGTAACCAAAGGTATTCCGCATATGGATTTCATCTTCATAAAATCGTCAAAGGCAGGAAAGGAAGACTTCGGCTCGGTCTATGCCCGTGTGCGTACCGACAAGGCCAACGTGAAAGCCGTGACAGGCTTCACCATCAAGCAGCTTGAATGGGAAAAATACCGCTCCCTGCAATACACCTCGTCCGCCCTCATGTCGAGCATCGGGATAAAGTACGGGCAGTTCGCCCAAGTCCTCGCAAGGATAAAGGCGGCGTTCGAGACGGACGACTTCGATCCGAAAAAGGCGAAGTCGGTCATCGAGAGCGTGAAACACGACGTGTTGAACGGCATGATGCAGGTCGTGGAAGTAAAGCCCAAGGGCAAGATGCTGTTCGAGGATTTCCTTACCTCTTATATAGAGGATTTGGAAACGGGTCGGCGTACCAAGAAAGGCCGTACCGTGAAAGTTACTCCTGCCTACATCAAAGGGTTGCGCATCATCCTGAACCAAATCCGCAACTACCAGAAAGAAATGCGCCGCAAACTCGGATTGGACGACATGACAATGGAAACACGCAACAGCCTTGTAGGTTACTGGAAAGAGCGCGGACTGATGCCCAACGCCATCAACTCTTATATGACAGATGTTCGCACCGTGGCAAAGGCGGCCTATGAAGACAAACTGACAAAATGCGACGATTTCCGTCATTCGGACTTCGTGCCGAAGAAAGAGGAAGTGGACAACATCTATCTTACGCCGGAACAGATACAGGAAATGCTCGCGCTCGACCTTTCCACCAAGGAAGCCGTCAAGGAAAGGCTGGAGACGCTCGACATCGGCGAGGATGAAAAGCTCGCGCAGCTTTCCAAATGCCGCATCACCCACATACGCACGTTGGAGCACGTGAGGGACGTGTTCATTGTCGGATGCCTGACCGGACAGCGCGTGTCGGACTATTCGAGGATCTGCGAGGAGATGATAACCGAAATCAACGGCGTGGAGTTCATACTGCTCACCCAACAGAAAACGGAAAAGAAAGTCTATATCCCGGTGGACAGGCGCGTGAGGCAGATACTTGACAAGTACAACGGCAAGCTGCCGCGCATCCATCCCAACGAGATGAACAAACTGGTAAAGACCGTCGGCCTGCTGCTTGGTTGGACATATGACTGCGGGTTTGACGGCAAGCGGCTCAACCCGAAACGTGGAAGGAGGTTCTGCGACATGCTCCTTTCGCACACGGCGCGGAGAAGTTTCGCCACCAACGCATACAAGGCCGGAGTGCCTTTGTCGTCCATCCAAGCCATCACCGGACACAGCAGCGAGGCGCAACTGCGCCGCTACCTCAAACTGGACGCGGAGGAAAAGGCCGTGATAGCGTTGAGAGATTTTGAGGGTGTGATTGAAATGTAATGGCGGTGATTTATGGAAAAGACGAGATTTGCCATTATCAGCGACTTGTTCAAGCTGTCACGTTGTATCAGCGATAGCCTGAAACTGGCGGAAAGCCTTATTATCGGCACATCCGACAGTCCTGCAAAGCAAAATGACATTCGCAAAGGAATCAAACGTGAAATGAAAACCGTGCCCGTCTTGCTGGAAAGGCTAAGGGAGTACATCGCCGAGCATGACGACAAGGAACTGGCACGGCAATTTGTCCGGCTGCACGGAGAGGCGAAACGGTTGTGCGACTTGTGCTCCGCAGATCAAACGGAACTGGGTAAAGAAGCCTTTTATGCCGGCATCGTCTATACTACCATCGAGGCAATCGACGGGTACTTCTTTCCAGACGGAAGCGGACACGAGACAGTCGGTTGCCCGGTGCGGTCTATGACGCGCACCGAGGTCACAGATTGTATCGACACCATCCGTTCAGCCATAAGGAAATGCGTAATGGAGACAGAAGCGAACAAAGGGAAAGAAAAAACGGGTGAAAAGGCGTTCTCCATGCTTGCGGACGTGGACAGGAATAAAATCCAAGCCGTCAAGGAATACATTGTAAATACCAACGACAAGGATTTGGCAAGGCTGTTCACGGAGGACTTCGCAAAGGCTGTCCATCTTTCCGTGATGTTCCAAAAAGGCAATCCAAGGGCACAATCGGCAGGAATTAAGATGTTCCATATCGCCCTGACGATGAGTTATGTCAAAAGGAACATACTTCACGAGGATATGCTGAAGTTCCAAGCGGAAACTGTTTCCAACCATGAACTGCAAGGCTTTGTCGCCACCGACACCGCGCAGGGCGGAACATTCAACACGACGGCGCAAGTTCCCGTTTTACGGCTGTACCAGTTTCTTACCTCTTTTACTGTTCAGAGCGGCCCTGACAAGGGCAAGCCACTACTGGACGGCAATGCCGTTTCCGACAAGGACTTCATCCATGCCGTCATGCGTGCCGACTATTCTCCAATATATGGGCACTGCGTGAAAGGGAAGCTGCGGTGCGTGGTCACCCTGCTGTCAAAAGCCTATTTCAAGGACTGGAAAGAGTACCGCATTGCCGCAGCCCGTTCCATAGGGCTTACGGCGGAAAGCCTTGCCAAGTACAACGTGGAAAAGCCGTTCATAAGCAAGCTCAAAGAACTGCTTCCCATGATAAAATAGTGGCATACCCCACACGTGGCTACAATTCACCACAACCCACCATATAACACAAGCCGTTAAACATCAAGTGTTTGGCGGCTCTTTTTATATCCGTACATTTCACAGAATCCCACAAATTCACGGGCTTCATTTCTGCCGTACCTTTGCCGCCATAAATTCAAAATCAAAGATTTATGGCAGAAAAGACAGAAATGGTACTGGTATCGCGCGACGAGCTTCAGCAGCTCATCGGCGCAAGCGTGAGATGCGCGTTTGAGGAATACGGGCAGTCACAAATTCCGCAGGACGCATCGGAGTATTACACCATCCGGCAACTGGCGAAGAAATGGGGCGTGAGCATCGCCACCATCTGGCGGCACGAGAAGCTGGGGCATATCAAGGGGCAGCGGATTGGGCGGCGTGTCCTTTTCCCGAAGGAGCAGATAGACCGCATCAAAAACCTGAAAGCCACCAACAGGGACACGGACAAAAACGCCAAGGGATAATTCATAAAAGGAACAACAGGTAACATTCGGACTTATGAAGAATTTGAAACAGCTTGTTTTGCCGTGCTATAAAGTGGAGGTGGCGATGGGTGTGGAAGCATGGTACTTCCTGCACGGAACGACTTGTGGCGTGTGCAACCTCACCTATTTCCTTTCCCTCATTTCGATAATGGCGGTCACGGAAACACGGAATACCAAACGGGGATTGAGTTATGTGCTGCATCCCGGACAGGCAGACGGCTCCATGCTGTCGCTTGCAAAAGACTGGGGTATCGGGCGCAAGGCGGTTTCCCGTCTGTTGGAGGATTTTTCGGAACGTGGACTTGTCCGTGTTGTTTCAAATCCTATGACTTCCCTTATTGACATGGTGTGCGTGAAGTCATGGATGATGGACGGGAGGCTCATGGAAAATCCAACATTCCACCAAACGGTCAAAGCCTACGAAGGGGTACGGATATACCTTTTCAACGGCCAAAGGCTGGAAACGTTGCGCCACAGTTCCGCAAGGAAGAAAGCGGCAAAGTCCGGCAACATGCCACTTGTATTTCCGGCTTCCACCACGAGCAATCCCGTTACGAAGGAAACTGACACGGACGGCGCGGTTGCGGATGCCGACGGAACATCCTTTTTACAAAGCGGAGATGCCTTGTCCGGTTTATCGGAATGACATCATGCACCGGATTGAAACGGCAGGACATGGTATGCAATAGTGGTTTGGTAAGGACGTTTTTTAGGGCTGGCAAGTTAATGTTTTCGTCCACGAAAACCACGCCACCGATGGCGAACCGACCGCAAGGGAAACGGCAAGCCCGGATTACAAGCCCTAAAAAACAGAATAGTAGCAGATAAAAAAACGGATATGACATATCAGGAGAACAAGAACAAAGGAGGCCGCCCCAAGACGGTAAAGGGCAAGGCGCGGACAAAGACCATTTCCACGAGGCTCACGCTTGCCGAATGGAAGGCGGTCATGCGGAGGATAGCCGATGCCGGAAAGAAGCCGTCACATTTCCTGCGCGAACTGTTGCTGTACGGCAAGGTCGTGGCGGCAAGGACACAGGAGGACAGGCAGCAGATAAGGATGCTGGAAGGAGGGTGCAACAACCTGAACCAGTTGGCGAAGATGGCACATCAGCAAGGCTTTCCCGGAACGAAAAGCAAAATCATGGACTTGCTGGACGAGTTCAACAAAATCATCACGAGGATATGATGGGCGATTTGAAGAAACGGGCAAGTTTTGCCAAGTTGGTGAACTATGTGAACAACCCGAAGAAGGCACGGCTCATCGACAGCAAGGACGTGAGGCTTGACGACAACGCCGCCATCGCAAAGAGTATGCAGGGACAGGCAGACGACAAGCCGGGGCGCAGGCTGAAAAATCCCGTGTACCACATATCACTGGACTTTGCCCACGAGGACACGCCCAAGCTGACAGACGACATGATGGCTGAAATCGCCCGTGAATATATGCGGAGGATGGGAATAACGAACACCCAATATATAGTGTGCCGTCATATCGATAAGGAACACCAGCATCTTCATATCGTGGCCAACAGGGTGGACAATAACGGGAACACCATCAGCGACCGTAACGATGCCATTCGGAACGTGGCTGTATGCAAGGCTCTCACAAGGGAGTACGGTCTGCATTTCTCCAAAGGAAAGGTGAAAGTGAAGCGTGACCGATTGCGTGGTAAGGACAAAGTGAAATACCAGATATATGATGCCGTCAAAGCGGCTTTGCCCCATTGTAGCAGTTGGTCGGATTTATGTGACAGGCTGGCAAGACAAGGTATCGGGGTGCATTTCAAGTATGACAGAGGCAAAGGAGAAATGGTTGGCGTGGCGTTTACCAAAGACGGAATTTCATTCAGTGGCTCACGGATAGACCGAAGCATAGGCTTTTATAGGCTCGACAAGTTGCTTGGAAGCCGTATTGCCGAGGGCTTGGAATGGCAACCACGCTCCCAAGATAACGGGGTGAATGAACGGACGCAACCAATCCGGCAGGATGTGGCAACCGTCAATCATACAGCGCACACTTTTATAGGACAACCGTCACCAGTCGGGGCAGCAGACGGCAACGGTGGCAGTCCTGTTGAATCCGGCTCCAACATCGTACAAGTAACCATCGACACACTCATGGAGCTGTGCGTACAGCCGCATCAAGCCAAGGTATCATCCGGCGGTGGAGGTGGAGGAAACGACAACGGCTGGGGTGAGAACGACAACGAAAAAGACAAACTTAAACCAAGAAGGAGAAGAAGATGAACGACAAACAGAATATAGCCGACCTTATCGGGGCGTTGGCAGAAGACATCGAAGAAATCAAGAAGAAACTGGATGCAAAGGATAGCGCGGACAAGGGCGAGGCGTTGAAAAGACTGGCGGTAAGGTTGGAGCCTGTCATACGTTTCTTTGGTGGCAATGTACCCGAAAACATCAGCGGGATTTTCGGGAGTATTGAAGCCATCGGGAACTATAAAAAATCGCTGTGTAAGGAAATGCTTGTGAGCTTGCAGGAACACACCGATGCTGTCAATGAGGATATGCGCAAGCGCGGTGTTCCCACTATCAATGATTTGCTTCATAAGATACTGGAAATACAGGCGGAACTTATGAAGAATACCACGCAACCCCCAATAAAGGTACAACAAAAGCAAGGATTTCGGCTGGCTGTTTGTCTGGGCAAGGCATTACACGCAATAAGGCGGCTATGGGGCAAAGTTCCCGATGGCTGGTACAAGAACCCTTATGTGTGGACTGGCATCGGTTGTACGCTCGTATTCTTTACTCTGTTTACCGTCAGTTGGGTACGATGGCATGAGTACCGGGATGAAAACAGACGGCTGAAAACGGTTGCCGACAAACATCGGGTTACTTCGATTATGCTCAATGAATTACATCCAAAATTGGCGATAACCATCGGGGCATACGAGAAATTAGTGGAAACAGTCGGGGTGGATTCCACACTAAGCATCTTCAATCGGCAGGTCAAGATAGTCAGAGAGGAAGAAGACCAATCAAAACAAAAATAATAATAATGTGTAATAATGGCCATTATATATTACTCACTGTTTAGAAGAGAGTAATCATTTTACAAAGGTTACTCTCTCCTAAAAGTTAAATCTTTATCATTAAGGATGTATTTTAAAGTGGCGTGAATTATCTTTCTCCTAATTTCTTGTAATCAAGGCGACTATCCCAATAATATATTTTGATATTAGCATTCTATCAATTTTATAATGTCAGCAGGAGTCAAAACTGTTTTTTCTGTTTTGCCTGCGTCTGATGATATTTTACCCCATAAAGCCCTGATAAAATCCACACCGGCATTTGCTGCACATTGTCGGTCGTAATCACTGTCACCGATATAAAGGACTTCGGACGGCTGGGCGTTTTCCCGTTGCATATATACCAATAAAGGATCTGCATTGGGTTTCGGACGCGGTGCGTCAGTAACACAAATCACCGTTGAAAAATAGCTGATGATTTCTCCAAGCGCATTGTCGTTATCAAGTTCAGTTGGCAGTCGTGAAGTCACTATTCCAAGTTGAACACCTTTTTGCTGAAGATTGACGATAAGTTCTCGAATACCATCAAAAAGTTGTATGTCATCCCGATGATTTACAAAAAGATTTCCCCAATGGAGAAATGCCTTTTCCGGTTCTCCTATACCAAGACGTTCCATAGAGGTTACACCGGGAATGCCCAAAACAAATCCGAGTTCTTCCAATTCATATTTCTTGCCGAGTAATTCCTCTAACGTTTCCTGCCATGTTAGCAATACAGCATGTTCGTTGTCAACCAAAGTGCCGTCTATATCAAAAACCAAATGCTTATACTTTGCCATATCATTGAAATTTAGTACCTTTGCGCAAAGGTACAGCCTTGACAGACAGCAAACAAGGACATTTGTCCCAACCAAGAATAAATGATTACAACAAACAATGAACTATTGCAACTGCTTGACCGACTTTATCGGGAGGATGCAGCAGAAAATATAACATTGCAGAATTGTGCTCCCGGAGAGTATTTATGCGAGCAAGGGCGCAATGTGCGTAATGTAGTAGTCATTCGTCGTGGGATTGCCAAATCATTTCATATTGAGGAAAACACGAAAAAATACATTCTGTTTATACACGGCATAGGACAAATTTTCGGCGATTGGGAAGCACTTGGGCACATCCAACTTTTCCAGAATAGTGTCGTAACAATGACCCATACCGAATTTTATAAAATGCCTGTCAGAACATTCCTGCATTTATGTGACACTAATCCGAAGTTTTGCCGTGTCATGCTTACCGAGACATCGCACCGTATGGCTCTTTCTCTTATCCGGGCATCCAAACAATCGCTTTATCCTATAAAACACGCATTAACTCGGGTAATCGAAGAAATGCGTGCTCAAAATCTAACATTATCCAAACAAGATATGGCAGATTATCTTGGTGTAGAACTGCGTACAATAAATAGATTGTTGAAAGAAATTGCCACCTTTTAGTCTCCAAAAATGGTCGCCGACAAGCACCGGGTTACTTCTGTGATGCTCAATGAACTGTACCCGGAACTTGCCGTGACTGTTGGGGCATACGAGAAACTGTTGGGGTAGATTCTACATTGGCCATATTCAACCGACAGGTTAAAAAAGTTAGATAAGAAGAGAATAAATCCAAACAATAATTTGACAATCTTATTCAAACAGCAATTGTGAGAAGTACTCCTTAAACCGTTCTGCTCCCATCGTAAGATATTGGTCATATAATTTACGGCACACACTATCAGTCGGATAGCGTAACTGGTCTTTGCCGTCCGTTGCTGCCTGCCAAATTATTTGAGCTGCTTCGTTTGGCAGAGGAAACTCTGCGTTTCCATCAAGCAGATAGGCACGTTGGCGGGCTGCGGCCTGTTCGTATCCTTCTGCATCGTTCAATGGTGTCTGGAAATTGGTTTTCGTACCACCCGGAATCATTGACTTGACCGCTACATTAAAGGGCTTCATCTCATAGTAAAGGGATTCTACCATACCCTCTTGCGCCCGTTTTGCCGCTCCATAGACAGTATCACGGGGGAAAGCAATGGTTCCGGCAAGCGAAGTGGTGGTGAGGATGGCTCCTGCGCGACGATGTTTGAAATGGGGAATGAACTGCTGCGTCACCAGCATTGTCCCGATGACATCCGTATCGAACAGTCTGCGGATTTCTGCTTCCGGTATTCGTTCGAGCGGTGCCATGATGCCATATCCTGCGTTGTTCAACAGTACATCGACATCGTATGTCTCCAATACTTTCCGGCAGGTCGCCTTTATTTGTTCGGAATCCGCCACATCCAGCGGCATGATTACTACATTGGGAAGTTCGGTCAAATCTTTTCCCTTTTCAAGATTACGCATTGTAGCAATGACACGCCATCCGTTGGCAGAGAACAGTTCTGCCGTTGCTTTACCTATACCGGAAGAAGCTCCTGTAATAAAAATCGTTTTCATCATATCATTTTGACTGTTTAATTGATAACTCTGTATTCATTAGGTGAATATCCTGTCAGTTTCTTGAACAAGCGTGAAAAGTGCTGTGGATATTGAAAGCCCAAATCGTATGCAATCTCACTGATTGTCTTATCCGGTATCAGCACGAGATTTTTAGCGGCTTCTATCAATTTCAGATGGATGTACTCTTGCGCCGTTTTGCCTGTTTCCTTTTTTATTAAATCTCCAAAATAATTTGGGGACAAACGAAACTCGGATGCACAGTATTTCACTGTCGGCAATCCCTTTTGTTTGGCTGTCCCGTTGAAGAAATAGTCATCCAGCAAATATTCAAAACGAGCCAGTATATCTTGGTTGTCTTGCGTCCGGGTAACGAACTGACGTTCATAAAAGCGCAAACAGTAATCAAGCAAAGTTTCAATATGATTGATAATAAGCCGCTTGCTTAATCTGTCTATGGAATGTTCTAGTTCATGTTGTATCTTGTCAAGGCAGTCAAGGAACAACAATCTTTCTCGTTCCGATACATGCAATGCTTCATTTACTTCGTATGAAAAATACGAATATTCTTTCATGTTACGACTAAGCGATGTGCCGTTTATCAAATCAGGATGGAAACATAGCACCCAACCTTTCGGTTGATATACCTCTCCTGTATCTGCCGTTCCGATTACCTGACCGGGAGCAAGGCATATAATTGAACCCTTCTGATAATCATACGAACGCCGACCATACAGTATATCGCAATTTTTTTCATCTTTAAGAAATACCGTATAAAAACTGAACATACGCTTTGCATGTTTCATAGGCTTTGCTTTCGATAAATCAACTACAGCTACCAACGGATGCAATGTTTCAAGTTCTAATGAATCGTTGTATTCTGTAATTGTCCTAACGTCCAATACTGTCTTGTCCATATACTGCTTGTTTTTAACACATTGCAAATGTACTGCTTTTCAAAGAGACGGTAAAATGAAACGGTAAAATGGGTATTAAATCCGTAACTTATATACAATAATACTCAATTCAACCACCTACTTTTCCCTTGCAACCATAAAAGAACGGTTGCCCTTCCACCGTAAATGGTGGTAAGGGCATTTATAATAGGTCTTGTATAGACTGACATATAGTCTGTCTTCAAGCATTAGAGCGTTTTGAGCAATTTGATAAGACGTTCAGCGTGTGCTACCGATACATTTGCCTCTCAATATAATCGCAGAACGGCTGAACTTTTCTTCTGTATCTTATTTTAGTCGGTATGTGGTGAAGAGAATGAAGGTAACACCTTCGGAGTACCGGAAAGATATGGGTATTTAACAAAGACGCCTAAAATAAATATAAGTAACAATTATTACCATTACAAAAACTAAAAAGCGATACTAAAATGGTACTAAATCTTAAATTTACCTTTTCTATATAGTAATAACTCACATATTATCATGTAATTATAAAATTTCATATATTGTAGCCCACCACCCGATGCGAAATACGACGAGAGCGATAAGCATGATGATTTTGTCTATCCCGACGACAATTCCCGAAGTCAGCGACGTGAACCAGAGTTTCGCCGCGTCCTTCTCCATGTTGGTAACTTCGTCCACGCCTGTTTGCTCCATTGTCGCCTCAATGAGGTTAGGGTCGGACGTACCCGTGTGGGCGACATCCGCCTGTGCCTGCAAGCTCGTGTACATCGTGTCGCGCACGTGGATAAGTTCCTGTACTTCTTCAAACTTGTCTGCAATCTGTGCGGCTTCTGCCTCGTAGAGGTCGTGCGTGTATGAGCCGATGCAGTTCGGGATATAGGAGAGGAAGTCCAGAAAGCACCAGTTGCTTCCGCTACCGGCCATCCCTGTATCTGCCGGTGGATACCACCAGCACAGGATGAGCGATACGGCCAAAGGGCGGAAGAGCTTCATCACGTCCAGCGGTTCGTGCTTGACCATCATCTTGTACGCCATGCCCGCTGCCATGATGATGGCAAAGAGTGCGGCCAGGGCCATGCACATTTGGAGAATCCACCAGAATGGTCCTTGCGAACCGGTGAAGGTCGCATCGGTCAGGAACTCGTTTGTTTGAAAAATCACATCGTCAATCTCTTCCTCCAGAAGATTGATTCCGAAATCTGAAAGTATGTTTTCGTCTGCCATGTGCACCGTATTTTATTTCCCTCTGTTTACTGTTTCATCTCCATCGCTACTGCCTGCGTTGTTACCCGATTGAGAGCTGCGCACTGTAAGTCTCGATTCGTTCCAGCGGCTCATAGCCTCGCGGATGACACTACTTTTGTCCAAATTCCGGTCGGCGGTTGCGTTCAGCAAGCTACCCGTAATCGTGGCGTTTTGCCGCTTGGCGAGGTAGCCGACCAGAATTTCGTTCTGCCGTACCACATCCTCGTAGATGCGCAGGTATTCCTTTTTCCGTTGTGCGTTGGGCATGTAGGCATTTTTGGTAGCGTCGATGGCGCACTGATACATGTGGTAATATTCCGTCCACCGCTCCTTGTCGTCGGACGAGCCGCCCGCAGGCAATATGCGGTCGATATTGCGTTTGAACCGATCCATCTGACCGTTGACCTTATCTCCTTCGGCGATCCATGCGAGGTCTATCTGCCGGTCGGCCACGTTCAATGCTTCGATTTCAGCCCGTTTGACCAATGCCGAGTCGATGGCTTCCGCCTCGTCCGTTTGGTTGTACAGGTTGACACCCGCCAGAGTGCGGAATGAGAGCTTGTTCTTGCTGGCTGCCGATTTCTTGTAATTGTTGTGCAGCAGCGTGTAGTACAGGTCGGGCGAGAGCGCCCCCGTACCGGTTTCCATGACCGTAATCTGGTTCTGTTTCGGCGAATCGTGGTTGTAGGTGACGGACTGTGCATGGGTCTCCTTTGCCGTTACAGCCGCAATCACCATGAGTAACAATGTTTTTTTCATCTGTCTTTTCGCTTTTATTGTTGTTAATAATCCAATCTCCCTGCGCTTCGCCATCGTCCGAAAGCGCCGTTGATAATCTCCTGTTTGGTGCGTTCGCGGTAAATTTTCGATTTCCAGTAACCGATACGCACCTGTATATACCGCCACGTCTCGATATATGCCCGGTTCAGGTGACGTTCGATGTCGTCCAGCGAAGTGTTGATCGCTTCCAGCACCATCAACAGGTCGGAGGTCGAGCAGGCCGCTGCTCCTGTGGCATACAGCACGAGGTCGCTGACCGACTTGTAGAGATGCTCCCCGTCGTCGGCGATGTCCCGTATGGCTTTCTCGTTTATCATCAGTATCTGTGCATCGGCCAACTCGACGGTTCCCCGTTTCAACACCTTCTCGTTAAAATCCTCCAGCAGTTTCTTATAGTCGGCGATACGTTCGCTGACTGCCGTATAGGTACTTTTCACATTCAGCGCTGTCCGCAGGGACTGGTACATCACGTCGATGACATCAAAAGCACGGGTGTAGCGGTCCAGGTCCACATTCAGTTCCTTGTATTCGCCGACTTCCTTGCGGCTGTATTCGTGCAGCAGCTTGTTGCTGTACTCCAGCGTACTTCGGGCCAGCAGCAGGCTGCGCTGTTTTTTATGGTCAGTGATGTAGGCTTCGACCGACACGATGTCGAACGTCCACTGCGCCTTGACGATGCCGGGCAGGAGAACCAGCAGCGTGACCGTTATTAATAGAGACCGTTTCATGGCTGCGCCTCCTTTCTACCTGTTCTGCTTTGCAGGTTTCGGGCATTCTCCACCCACCGGTCATGACACTCTTCCACGAGCGTGAGCCTTCGTCCTTCGTCCGTATCCAGTTCAGGCAGGACATCTTTCAGCACGTCGATGATGCTTCGCTTGTAGTACATCATCTTTTCCAGCGACACGAGGTCGGCGTATATCTGTGTAATCCGCGAATCCACTTCCCGTGCGATTTCAAGCCGGTCGCTCGACCACAGCAGGTGGTACACGTTGCCGGTCGGAGTTTCTTCCAGCGGTTCGGTGCGGGCATACTCCGTCGTGATCTTGCAGGAAGGGTATTCCCGTGCGATTTCCGCAATGCGGTTGTTCACCAGTTTGGTTTTCTCCTCGTCCGACAGGTTCGGGTCGAGTGTCAGCACGTCGGCTACGTGCGTATCGCTGTATTCCGTTGTCAGTTCCCAACTGATTTGCAGGATGGCACGGTGAATCTTGATACCGAGGAAATACTTGGGTTTCCGGGCTATCGAGAGCGTTGCCTTGAATGTGATGACACCGTTGATGTTCGGCATGGTCGCTTTACGGATATACGAGTAGCCACTCCATGAACCGCCGTCCTGCCATGTCAGGCCGTAAGCCGTCTTGCAGTCCTGCATGATGGCCGGTATGCGGTAATAGTCGTCTGTTGCCACGTCGTTGTCGCCCGCCGCCTCGGCCTTGGCGTCTGCGTACTCCTGCTGTTTTTTTTGCCACTCGGACAGTTCGCTTTTCAGGCGGTCTATCTGTGACTTGTTCTCGTTATACTGTTGACGATACACTGCCGCATCTTCCACGCTCGCCTCGGCAATCTTCTTCAGCAGCGCGTCATTTTCAGACTCCAAGGCTTTTATTTGTGATTCGAGGGCGGCGACCTTGTTGTCGGCTTCCTGCAACAGCCCGTCCAGCTCGGACGTATCCAGTTCGTTGTCCGAAACGGTGGTTTGCATGGCGCACTCCTTCGAGTGGGCATTCAGCGAGCTGCCGCACTTGCGGCACTTGTACTGCGTCGTACCCTGTCCGAGCGTGGCGCCGTCCGAACACGTTACGCTGATGGTCACGCTCTCGCAGCCTTGTAGTTTGGCGGCATCTGTTGCCTGGTAGTAATTCTTTGCATCGGAAGTTATATAATAGGTATAGCCCTCCTCGTTGTCGTTGAACTCCGAGAGGCGGGCGTTGAGTTGCGCCTTGAACGTGTTCAAGTCCATCGAGTAGGAATCGAATACGTCCTCGTAGACGACGATTTCCCGGTTCCAGCTTTTTGTGACGTGTATTTCGTAGGCGTATGCCTTCTTGGTCTGCTTGCCGCCCCGGCTGATGATATAGCCGTTCTGCCAGTAGTTGATAGTATAGGTGTAGCCGTCGTTCTGGTTGTTGAGTTGCTGTACCCGGCTTCTTGACCATCCGGCATACCGTTCCGAGTTGGAAAGCACCTGTTCCCGTTGCGAAGCGTTTGGGTAGAAGTTCGGATCGCTCGTTTCGAACCGTACCCATTCTCCGCCGTTCAGTATGCTGTTGTCGTCGGTCGGCGGGTAATAGTCGCACAACGAAACGCTGCCCTGCTCGCGACGGGCGATATACCACCGCTGGGTATAGTAGTTTCCCGCCGTTTGGTCCAGATAGTCCGTCATCCAACCGGTGAGGTCATACTCCCCGATGTCGAACAGTCTGGCGACATTATCCTCGCCGCCTACCATTTCGATTATGAAATGGCCGGCATCCTGTTCCACTCGCTCGAACAGACCGTTGTAATGGTCGTACAGGTTGATGATTTCACCGACTTTGCCGCCAATCAGCTCATGGAACGAGCTGGTCTGCAGCAGGGCGTCTCCGATATTTTCGATTCCTGCCGTGGCAAGGCCGACACCCATGTCATAAAGATTGTCGATGTCGTGTTGCAGGTTTTCTTTCGTGAAGTTGCCCGGTACGCTGGCCAGATCATCCAGCATCCTCTGCCAGTCGATGTCGCCCACCTCCGAGAGTTTCAGCAAGGGGGCTATGTTCCGGTTGATTTCGAGAAACACGACATCTGAAAAGGTCAGCGTGCTGTTCGTCACCACACTCTCGAACTGCATACAGAGGCTTTTCGTCTCGTCGCAGATTTTCATCAGGTAGCTGCCCCAGTAAATCGCCGTCTGTGGCGAGCGGAGCATTTGTTTTGCCACGACCCAGATCTTCGGCATGATTTTTTCCGCCACCATGCGGTAAATCCGGCGGTAATAATAGTTCTCCGTACTGCTACACCATATTCCGAGGTCCGCAAGCGCCTTGTGTTCCAGAAATTTGGAAGCGAAAATCCCTGCCGTGGCCACTTCTGCCGCATTGTAATGCTTGAGGATGTCATCGACCTGCTCGCGGTAATAGCTCTCGGCCACGGTTTCCGTGCCGAAAGCGGCCGCCATTGCCGCTACGGTACGGGTGTCGTAGTTCACGCTGTAATATTGGGCGTGGACATGCTGCGCGGCGGCGAGCAATACGGCCATGAGGATGAATGACAGCTTTTTCATTGTCAAAGAGATGATTTTATTTCTCTGTTTTCAAAGTGCCACCGCTCGGATTCGATACAATCTTCCGTGGCGAGCAGGCAAAATATTTCATGTACCCTGAATGCGTCTACGATGGCACGATTCATTCGGGCTTTGGGGGAGCAGAACCACCTTATGTACCAAGGTTGGTTCAGATAAGCCACACGCACGGTTTGGTATCGTAGCCATTCCAAATCGCTTATTCTTGTTCCGTTGAAAGGATTGCGGTGAAACTCCCTGTTCAGTTCCTGCCTGAATCTTTCTTCGTCGAAAGCCGGTACTTCTTCCATCGTCGTTGCAGAATGGGAGTCGGTATTCGTATCCGGATTAATTCCGCACATTCTGTCGCATAAATCATAAAATTTCTTTTCTTCGGGATTTTCCTGATAGTATTGGTTCAGGTACGCTTCCAGTTCCGTATCGGGCATGTCCAGCCGAAGGGAGTATTCTGCCAGCAGCCGTTCGATGAAAGACAGCTTGTCCGGTGTCATGCCGTCTGCGGAGAGGATTTTCTTTTTCGTCAGCATACAAAATTCACGAAGGGACAATTCCTTGAGTGCGGGGCTGTCGATTGAAATCTGCTGTTTCGTCAGGCCGCATTCATAGAGCATCACGTTCAGCCCGTAGCAGAGATCCAGAGTGATTAGGATTCGTTTTGTTTTCATTATTCTGTTATTTTACTGTTAAATTCAATACTCGTCCTGCGGAGTTCACCTTTTGGGCGAATGGCAAGGACTTGCCGATGCCGCTGGCATCCCAATCCCGGCAGTATGCCTCGATAGCTTCCTGATGGTTGCATTGCAGTTCGGCCTTATAGAGTTTCAGGGCCTCTTTTTCCGCCCGTTCGGTGGTATAGGTCATGTAGCACTCGTGCGGTTCTTCCACGCCGTACACGCCGCTGGTACTGCCCCGGCGGATAAAGACTTCCCGGAAGAAGCTGCGCCCCTCTTTGTTTTCCAGTCGGTTGATGGTAAATATCTTTTTGCAGTCCACGTCGGTAAGTCCGAGGATAGCCTTGATTTCATCGAACCGCTCGCGGAATTTGCTCTGGTCGAGCAGCATCACCACGTCCGAGTTGTTGATGATGGCTTCCTTGACGATGGGGCTGCCGATGATGTCCTGTATCTCCTGCGTCACCACGCCGACCGAGGCCCAGAATTTACGGGCCGTCTTGTACATAAATTTGATGTACTCGGCCATGAGCGGCGAGGCGATGGCCTTCCACGCCTCTTCGATGACCAAGACTTTTCGGTTCTTCTTGATACGCATCTTCTGTAAGAATACGTCCATGATAATCAGGGTGACAAGAGGGAAAAGGAGAGGATCATCTTTTATACTGTCGATTTCGAAGACGATGAACGTCTCGTCGAACAGACTGCTGTCCATGTTCTCGTTCAGCGTCTTTTCATGGTTGCCGCCCCGATAGAAGTCCTTCATCATGTAGCGGTAAGTCGAGATGTCGATACCCGAAATATGATTCTCGCTGCAGATGTCGGGAATACGCTGCACGGAAAACTCGTAGAATGAATTGAACGACAACTCCGGTACTTTCAGCTCTTTGCGTCTGCGTTCCATCTCGTCGATCATCTGCTCGATACGCCCGGCACGCTCTCCCTCGCTTTCATCCTGCCGGTCGGAACGGTTGCGGTCGTCGATAAGCAGGCTTTTACGCAAATCCTCCCGTTGTAGTGGCGTGAAACCGTCGAACCCGTTGAAATAGGTGTCGTAATACTCCATGATGACCTGTTCTATCAGACGGTCCTCCGTTTTCGTGACCGTACCCTGCGTACCTTTCCAGATCAGCAGCACGAGGTTTTTCAGGAATCCTGTTTTCTCCACGTTCATCTCCTCCCGGTGAATCCGGAATGGGTTCATCGTGATAGGCCGCTCTTCGGTATAGCTGATATATTTGCCGCCCAGGTATTCGCAAAGCCCTTCATAACTGTTACCCGTATCGACCATCACCACGTCCGTGCCCTGCTCGTAAAGTTGGCGTACCACCGAGTTCATGTGGAAGCTCTTGCCGCTGCCCGAAGGCCCTAAACAGAAAAAGTTCGAGTTGTCCGTCAGCTTGTTTTTTCCCTCTTTTCCTGTGATGTCGATAGCCACCGGCACGCCTTGGCGGTCTGTGTAGTAGATTTTCAGCGGCGTTTCCTCATTGTGCAGGATACGTTCCTTGTACATCAGGCAGGTGGCTGCATCGCCGAGCGTCAGGAAACGGTCGTAGTCTTCGTTCATACCGTAACAGTTGCCCGGAAAGGAATTTACGAATAGCTCCAACTGGTTATAGGCTCGCTTGCTGATATGGATGCCCAAACGTCCGAAGCTGTTTTCCAAATGGTTCGTACACTTTTGCAGATCCGTACCGGTTGGCACGGCCACGACCAGATTGAAGTGGCTGTACACGAGTAGTTTGCTTTCACGGGCGATAACTTCCTGTACCCGTTTGATGTCCTCTACGGCCATCTGGTTGCTCGGATTGGGGATACTCGCGTGTCGGTTCTTTTTCTTGTCGAGCATGGCCAGTTCCCGCTTCTGGTTGGGAAGGAAAATAATCTGGTTATAGACCACCGTTTCGGCGTTCGGTATGCTGTCGATAAGGGCCAGCAAATCGACGGGCATGTCAGTATTGTTCACCTCGATATTGGTATAGGGCCGTATCAGCGAGGGCAGGGCAGCACAGTCCACGTCCACAAGGCTGTACACCTTGCATCGTCTGTCGCCCATCGAAACGGTCTCGTCGTCCACCCTGAAATTGGTCATCGAGACGATTCGGTCCTTGAAATTCATGGCGAAATAACGGTCCACATATTCGTTCGCCTCACTCTTGTTCAGGAACTCGGCCTGCACGCCGGCATCGTGTAGCTGGTCATGTACTTTGCGGATCTTTACGAGGAAGTCGCGCCACTTTTTGTTGTCGAATGAGAACAGACGGCTTTTCTTGGCCTCCTGGGTGATAGTCAGGTAACAAATGCTGTCCGTATAATTGCGTCCTTTGAAGTATCGGAAATAGGCGGACGAGAGAAATTCCTGCCCGTCGTCTGCTTCGTTCTCAAACTGTTTTCTGACGAAGATGTCCTGTTTATGAATGGCATATCCTTCGCCGAGAGTCTGTGCCAGGGCAGTGAAAAGGTGTGTGAACTCGTAGTAGCTGTCGATATTGGCCGAGTATTTCTGCACGGGATTCTCCATCTTCAGTACAGCCGAGTATTCGCCGGTCTTGGTGTACAGCACGCCTACGCCGTCTGTATCTTCCACAGAGAAATAGATGTCCTGAAAGATACGTTTGCGCTTGCCGCCCGTTCCGAACGCATAGACCGATATGCCCATGCCGGCACATAGGGTTATAAAAAGTAGAATGATGTACAGGGTCATTTCCAAATAATAAATAAAGGCAAGCCCGCCTGAACTTCAGGCGGACCTGCCCGCGTTCAACATTCAATAGGCCACCCGTTGTCAGGGGATGGTTTTTCTTTCGTCGGTCATAACTTCTTGGCGTAGGCATAGACGTACACACCGTGCTTGTTCTTTTTGGTATGCAGCCCTTTCCGCTGTTTGAGCATGATAAGTGCGATACCCGTCGATAAGACAGCTACCAGTGAGACCAACCCCGCCACGAACCCGATTAGGCAGTAGGCGATGATGAAACCGACGATGGCACCGCCGGCCGCACCCGCCGCCCAGTAGATGTAGCGTCCCTGGATACCCATAAATTCAAGAGGCCGTTGCAGCCCCTTGAACAGCGGGTAGTCGGGATAGCGTTCGTCCTTGCCTTTCATCGTGCGACCGTTTTAGGCACTGATTCCGAAGAACATCGGCAGGGCCTGTGCTGCGGCAATCAGGAAAATGCAGGCACCGACCACCATCATGATCTTCTTCTTCACGTCCTGTTCCTCGTTGTTCATGGCGATATACACCGAGATGGCGCCCACGATAGCTACCACGCCTGCAATGGCGTAGCAGAGTTTCACCATGATAGGGACATACTTGGCAATCTCCTCGGTTACGGTTGCCAGAGCGGTCGTTCCGGCGGAATAATCGCCGGCAGAGTTCTGTGCCATGACGGTTGTCACACCGCCCAGCAGCATCAACATGAGCATCTGCGTCTTTTTTGCAGAAAGCGTCTTTCTAATCAGTCTTCTTAACATGTTTAGTTGTATTTGTATTTTGAATGAAAATTAAGGTTGTTCCATACCGTTGTGCCGGTGACAGGGAGCGTTCCGTCGCCTATATGCGATAGCCGAAAAAGGCAGGGAATACGATGGATGCCCCGATGATGAACAGGCACGCTCCGACAAGCGTTATGATGGACTTGATGATGTCCTGGTCACCGGTATTCCACTTGATATAGATTTGGAGGGCGGATACGATGACACATAGCGAGGCGATAGCGTAACAGATATACAGGACATATAACATGTTGGTCACCACGAAATCGTGCATCGTAGCCAGCGCATCCGCTCCCCAAGTGTAATTCACGCTGCCGCTTTTGGCCATTGCCGAAAAAGGGATGATGGAGCATAGCGTACACAGTATTTTCTTAGTTTTCGACATTTTACAGTTTATCTTTGACAGGTCTCCATGCCAGTTCGGGGCGGTTGTCCAACCGGCCTTTGGAAATCATCGCTTTATACATCTCTTCCGCCGTCATGGGGTCGGACAGGAAGCGTTCGGTATCTTCCAATTGTTCCTCCACCTTGGCTTTCAACCGTTCAAACCGTTTCAGTGCGGCCTCCTCTCTTTGGTCTGTATTGTTATCCTGTGGAGGGACAGCAGTGGGTTGGGCTTCCGTGTCGTATTTCTCGTTTCCGATACTGAAGCCGGTCTCGTTCTCCGAGACCTTGACACTTTCCTCCTTGATGTCCTCCGGGTCGAGTTCGAAAATCTCCTCGCCCGGCTTATCCGTTCCTTTCTTTCCATAAACATCCTGCACGATGACGACTGCGTAATAGACGACGTACAGCACGGTCAGGACGATGGCGAATGTGAAATATGAATCCATATCTTCAAGTATGAAATTGAAATATTATTAAAGTATGATTGCAAAGGAATATATTATGTATGAAATATAAAATAATCTTGTTCTTAAAGTATTATTTAAGAATGAATATTTCTTCAAAAAGCCAAAAATCATACTTAAAAATCATACTTGAAAGTCGTTTAGGCAATTCAGGAGGGTATAAAAAAAAGCCCTCCTGTCGGAGAGCTTTCAGAAAATGAAGGCAGACGGGATTTACCGTTTTCTTCTGCGTAGGTAGTCGTTCAGATCTTTGTATTCGGCATAGCGGACGGCCTCGTTGATCGTTCTGATACCGTATAGCCCGGCAATGGTTTCTGCAGTCTTTTGTCCGGCCATGTCGTTGTCCAGATAACAGTGGATATATGGATACGGTTCCAGCAGTTGCAGGGTGTTTTTCAGGTTATTGACCGAGTTCATCACGATATGGTCGCATGGGGCTTGGACACAGGCGATGGTGTCGCCTTTTCGGAGTAGGGTCTGGTAGGAAAGAAAATCCATGAAACCTTCGTACACGCAGACATGCTTCTGTCTTACTCCGTCCACATGTGCGATGAAAGAGATGTCTTTCTTTCGGATACAACCTTTATAATAAGGATTGCGTACCTCATAGCCGCCGGATACGTTCTCGAAGGCTATGGAGAAATAGTGTCTCCGACGCAACTCGTAATGGATTTCCTTGCAGAACTGCCGGGCGACGCCCGTGTCCACGCATCGGGAGAGCAGATAAGACAAGAGCGCATAATGGGTCAGCGGTACTACTCTCATATCTTTCATGTCTTCCTCGATGTCCGGTTCGGTCGGGGGCATACGAGTGTGTACGGGAGGTAGAGCGTTCACCTGGTTCTCTATCATACGGAGAGCTTCGCTCACGCTGCAGAGCCGGTAGAGCCGCAAGACCAGTTCGATGATGCCGCCGCCCTCCGACAGCCCAAAGTCATACCATTCGTTCAATTTATCATTCACCTTGAAAGAGGGCGATTGTTCTTCCCGGCAGGGAGACAGATACCAATATTGGTTATGGCGAATCCTGATCGGTAAATGACCGAGTGTTTGCAGAAAATCGACGATTCGGATTCGCTTTGCTTCTGATATATTCATGTGTAAGGAGCGTTTAGTGTAGTTTTACTATATATATCCCCAAACTAAACCGGCATGGTTCAGAGATGGAAATTTTCATTGTACGTGTACCCGCGTCCGCTTTTCTGTATGGCGCCGTGCTGGATGAGAAACTTGCACAGATTGACCAGCGTGTTCCTTCCCCTGCTATAGCCTATGCTGTCATACCCCTTTTTCAGGGCTTCGAGCAAGGCTTGGTAGCCTACATTATCCCTGTCCGGGAAAGCCGCCTCCAGAGCGGAGCGGTGCTGTTGCTCCGTCATGTCTGCGTATGACGACAGCCTGTCTTTTTTGCTCATCTTAAATTGGTAGTCTTCCACCAGGTGTGGGAGCGAATCGTCCCCGATTTCAAATGCAAAAGGAATAAATTCCCGGTCTCTTATGTGCATGGCCCTCACTTCGCTGATTTTGCCGTTCTCCACGTTCTTCGATATTTGCAGGATGGTTTCGGCCTTGTTGTTCAGTTCCGTGCCGATATGTCCTCTCGTGTTATCGTCTCCCTTGTTCAGGTGCAGCACCGTATGTATATGCAACTCGTAGTAGCTTGACCATCTCATAAGCTCATTGATGATGTCGAGCGACTCGCTTGGACTGTTTATGTCGTGAATCAGGTCTCGGATACCGTCGATGATGACCAGACCGATGTCTTTCTCCTCATGGAGTGCCCAGCGGATAATGTCCCGTCGTTGGTCAGGCGTATATTCTCGCAGGACGAAGAACTCGATTCGGTCGTTCTCCTGGTCTGTCGGTAGCCCGGCCAAGGTCAGTATCCTGTGAAGGACTTTATGGCAATGGCACTTACTCTGTTCCGTGTCGATGTACAGGACACGGTTTTTGCAGGGAGGCAGGTCTGCCTTGTATTTCAGCACCTCTTTTCCGGAGAGGGCGGACGCCACGATGGCACTGACATTGAATGTCTTTTTGCTCTTGGGTTTTCCGGTTGATGCGCTGAAGTTGCCTAACGTCGCGATGGTCACGCCATCTATCTGCACGATCTCCTGCGGGAAGTCGTATTTCTCCGTGACATTCAGCCTGATGTATTTTAACAGCGACCGGTATTTCTCCTCGTCTATCCGGTGGTTGTCATGTATAGTCATGTCTGCTTTCATCGGTTTCCTCCTTTCTTGATTTGCTTCTGCTTGTTGTCTTTGTCCAGCAGATAAGACATGATGTTCGCCTGTTTCTCAATCTCCCCGTTGGACAGGCAAGGGTTGCGTTTTATCCACTCGTTCAGGTCGTTTCGGAGAATGAAGATGTTCTTTCCGTTAGGCTTGTACACCGTCAGTTCATGAGCGGAGGTCAGCTTGTAAACATAGCTTTTGGATACTTGCAGATAGGCAGCCACTTCATCTATGCTTAGAAAATCTTTCGCCGCGTATGCCATTTTCTCTACCTTTTCGAGATGGGACAGCAGTTCGTCCAGCGAACCGAACCGTTTCAGGAATTTCTCCACCCTCAATATCTCCTGCTGGAAACTCTCTAAGGAGTTGTTCTCAAGAAAGGCTTTGAGACCTTCGATACGTGCGAGCAATAGTTCTGTATCTCTTCTGTTCATAACGCTTCTTTTTTCGTTCGGGTTGTCTGCCCGGTTGTTTGTACTTGATTTCTCATGGCCCATTCGCATAACTCCCGCCGGTTAAAATAGACCAGCTTGCCGTTGGGCTTGTAGTGAGGAATCTGTTTCGATGAAGTGAGCTTGTAGATATAGCTCTCCGAAAGACCAAGGTAAACCGAGGCTTCGGCAGTAGTCAGGATCTCCTTGACTGTCCAGATATGTTCTTTGATTTGTTCGATGTTACCCTCGATGGTTTGTATTTTCTCCACCTCGTCGATTTTCCGTTCCAGCGTTTGGATACGCTCGATGGGTTTCTCCGTCGTCATCATGGAGATTATCTTTTCCATCTGGGCCATGTAGTCGGAAAATGAGTTGTTTCCCGTTGTCTTTCTTCTATGTCCCATTGTTTTATCACGTTTTGATTTGACAATAAGAGGTTTACCCTCCGTAGTAACCGGTTACGGAGGGCAAAGGTATAGGCGTCTGTCCGGCCGTCAATGTTGATAGTATTGAGTCTCAACGCATCTCTCGATACGACTATCAACAAATCAGGTTTCTTTTATTGGATTTCTTTGTCTTTGATTCGCTTTATGTACTCGTCGATGACGGACAGTAGTCGCTTTTCGGAGATGCCGGGCGGTGTATCCTTAATCCGATTGAGGGTAGAGGATAAATCGTGTTGATCGAGGTGCTTCTTGCCCGAAGAACTTATGACGAGTTTTCTTTTTGCGATGAAAGCCTGCCAGTTGTATGGAATTATGCCGTGTGAGGCCAATTTGTCGAGCGACAGAACCAGCCGGGTATTGTTTCTCGACGTGACAGGCTGCAGCGTGTCCGTTTCGTAGCGGGTGGCCACGTCGTTCGCATCCAGTCTTTCCTTGAATAAATTAACCTCATTGGCAAGTTGCACAATGAGGTTAACCTTTTCCCTGCCAAGGGCAGGCTTGAAAACAATGTCAGGTGTTTTAGTTCGTGGAGCTGACGTACGCTCCAAGATGTCCCCCGGAGCGTCTGTTTGTGACAGATCGAAGGTGTAGAACTCGTTGAGCAGACCTGAAATCTGCATGTCATCGAACACTTCCTGTTCGAAGTATTTACGCACCAGTTTCTCGTGGCCTCTCAACAAATCCACGATGGTATGGTAATTTTTCAGATGTTCGTTCTTACTCCATGCGTCGGTTTCATCATGATACCGCTTGGAATGTATGAAATCGAGTACATAACGCCTGTAACTCTTTTGACGAGTTGCGACTTCAGCAGTGTATGACTCTTGGGCTTGCTTGACCAACCGGAATAGCCCTTGTTTACCGGTCTGCGCTGGCATCCGTCGGAAGCCACGCATCGCTCTTTCCAAAAAGAGAGAGGTGCAAAGGAAAATTCTTTGTCATTTTAATTGAATTTGGTGTTAAATTTTTGAATAGGACCGCCCCGTTTGATCGGGAGCGTTCGTTTCTATCATTTTTACACAAGTATAGTTGTCTGCTATCCTTTTCAATTCAATGTCGAATGTGTCTAACAAACCCCTTTTCTTGATAAGGCGAAAATTGCTGTTCATGCTCTCCCGGTTCGGTTGTGTCCCGTTCGGAAAACAAAAGCAATGAACGCATTTTACCCACACATCGAAAGGGTTATCGGTCTTGAACGCCAGATGAACGAAATACATGAGCTGTGCCTGGCTCTTCGTCCATTGGATTGGACCTTTGAACTCTGCTTCGTCAAAGATACCTTTGAACATGGAGAAGGTGGTTTCCGGAGCGATATAGTCTTTTTTCACAAGGCTCGAATACAGCTTCCGTTTTTCTTTATCTCCCTTGGTGGTGTAGAACACGCATTTGCTTGTATGTATTAATCGTTCATGTTTGGTTTCTTTTATTGTTGTACTTTCTTCTATATGGTTGAACTTGTTACATATCTCTTTTAATTTGACATCGTATTTGTCTATCCAGCCGACCCGTTTGAGCCAACTGTACCCCGTGACGAAACTCGCTCTATGAGGAATATTCCCGTTGATACGGAAACAGTATTCTCCTTTTACCCATAGTTCCCTTTTATTGAACCGGTGGAAAGCCGAGTGAACGAAGTAGGCCAGTTGCCGCTGCCCTTTGAGCCATTCCACGGGTCGGCTGAATCTTCCCGTATCGAAGATACCGCTAAATGTTTCCCAAGTCGTTTCCGGTGCTATATAGCCGTATCGAATCAAGGTCTGGTACATGTCCCTTTTGTCATCTTCACTTTGCGGGGCATAAAAGGTTGCAGCCTTGGTGTGTTCCGGTTCAAACATGGAGAAATTCACTTCGGGATAAAGCGCTTTGACAGCCTCGTAGTATTCCGTATGGCATTTCGGAGCACGACAAGTCCCGATTCGAGAGCCGTGATCCCTTTTCCATAGTTTCTCGAAGTGCATGTAAGCACGAGGAAAACCGCAAATGGACGATACGGCAAAGGCAATGACTTTCAGTTGCAGAACTTTCGTTCCGGGCACGGGTTGATAATGACAATCCAGTATTCCTGCATCGACAGCTCTTTGCAGTAAAGCTGCAACCTGCTCGTTGGCCAATGGCGCTATCAAATCCCTGTATGGACCTCTTTCTTCTATACTCTGTTCGTTGCAAAACGACAGTAAAGTCCGCATGTGTTTCACGTAGTTGTTGAGTGCCCAGACAAACGGTTCCTCAATTTCCTGCTTATGCTCCTGTACATACGTCTCCAGCAAGTCGGTAAATCCGATATTGGTGATTTGGTGGGCCAAAATAGGAGAAGGGTTCTGTTTTATATACAGGCCGATTTCCCGTACCCATTCGTCGATATGCAACAGGTCGGGCGAGAGCGTTTCGATTTCCACCTCGTCATCTAAGTCCAACCGGTATTTCCATTCTCCGATGATACGGGTAATTTTGGCTATTTTGATAGCTATTTCCTGTCTTGTCATAAGTTGGTCTCTATATTATTCGATGTTCGGAATCAGAGACACTGCGTTCTGCTTGTTCTTATCCAATACCTTGGCATATATCTGCGTTGTCGCCAGTTCTTTGTGGCCAAGCAATTTCGAGACTGTATAGATGTCCGCACCCAAGTCCAGCATCAGGACGGCAAAGGTATGACGTCCGCAATGGAAAGTCAGGTTCTTCTTCAGTCCCGCTGTCAGACTCCAACGCTGCAATTCGAGAGAAGTCCACGAACCGTATGTAAATCCCACAAATACGAAATCGTCAGGGTTGCCTCTCTCTCCGAGATATTTCTCTGCCTGCGGAGTAATGTCGAGATATTCCTGCCCGCCGGTTTTCTTCTGCTTGAACACGATTCGCGTGTACTCACCGAACTTTTGCACTTCGCTCCACGTGAGTTTCTGAATGTCGCTTTTACGAAGCCCGGTAAGGCATGAGAAGAGGAACGCGCGTTTCAGGATAGGATAACGGCAAGGAGTAGCGGCCAACAGCCTGACTTCCTCCAGTGTCAGGTAATCCCGTTTTACTTCTGCGGCCTTGAACCCTTCTATGCCACGGAGCGGATTGATAGGAATGATCCGTTCATCGAAAGCCTGATTGATACAGGCCCGCAGTTTATTGAAGTAGGACACTTTGGAGTTTTGCGACAGTCCCTGAAACGTGTCCCTCTCCCTGCGTGGTCCGACACGTTTGTGCGTATCCTTTTCCACATTCTCCAAGAACTCCTTGAATCCCATGATAAACTCCGGCGTAACGTCACGGAATGTGGTTTTGTCGTCACAGTAGACTTCGAGATAACGAAGACAGCTTCTCCAGTTGCCCCAGTTACCTTTTGAATCCGGATTCTTGCGACGCTCTTCCACCATATTGCGGTAATACTCCAAGAAGGGAGTATTCTCCTTGAACTGATGGGTGAACGAGTATTCCCCGTTCTGTATCTCAATCAGACGTTTGGATTTTATCGCTTGTGCAGTAGCCAATGTCTGACGATTCTGTTCTTTCTCTATGGGCGTTTTCGCATCTATCAGGTACAGTTTTAAGTATTCCTTGTGGCGTTTACCATTCCGGTAGATGTCGAGAAACAAACTTATGTTGCCGTTCGATAACTTCTTTTCCCGAAGTTTCACGGGTTCTTTTTGCGTTATAGTCTGCTTTGCCATATCTGTTTTCTATAATTTATTAAATACTTCTTGCTGTTTGTCCCTCCTTTTCGGGGGACAGTTTTTTGTCCCTCGCTGTCCCTCCGGGGGACAATCTGGGGACAAAAATAACGAAAAAATATGTAAATGTACAGAAAACACGAAGAAAAAGAGAAAATGAATTTCTCTTAAAAATAGCTGATATAATGCGTTTTACGGATTTATATTTGCTCTTTCTTGGCTTTTCTTTTCATTCGGTTATTTGCCGATGCAAAAGTTTTGAAATATATTTTGCAATGTTTCTTCCGAGGTTATACCTCCTTCTGCAACAATCTCACTTAGTTCGTGGATACATTGTCTTAAATCCTCACTTACCAAATCTCCTGATAATCCCAATTGCAATCCTTCCTGTACTCTATGAATAGAATCCAATGCTCGTGTTAATGCTTCGTAATGGCGTACATTTGTAATGATAATATCGTTTTGGTTGATTTCTGGTAAGGCGGCTGCCTGTACTAACTTTTTTTCCAGGATCGTTATATTTTCCCTTTTCTTTGCTGAGATAAATAGTTTTTCCACTTTCATGTCAGCAAATATAGCTGACAACTCTTCTTTTTGTATTGCTAGTAACAGATCTGACTTATTAAATAAAATAATCATCTTTTTCCCTTCGCAGTGTGGAAGAATTTCGGCTTTTAATTCTTCGAACCGTCTTTGGGCATCTGTAGAGTCTATCATCCATAAAATGACATATGCTTGGTCCATCTTTTGGAAAGTACGTTCTATCCCTAGATTTTCTATTGTATCGTTCGTTTGGCGGATTCCAGCTGTATCAATAAATCGGAATGTGACACCTTGTAAATTGATCGTATCCTCTATTACGTCACGGGTCGTTCCATGGATATCACTGACAATGGCTTTTTCCTCATTCAGCAACGCATTCAGTAAGGTGGATTTTCCAGCATTCGTCTCTCCGATAATTGCTACAGGAATGCCATTCTTGATTGCGTTTCCTACACTGAAAGAATGAGCTAGCTGGGCAATAACTTGTTCGATATGGGTAGCTAGACTGCTCAGTTCGTCACGATTGGCGAATTCTAGTTCTTCATGATCACTGAAATCCAGTTCTAATTCCATTAACGAAGTGAAATGAAGCAATTGGTTACGCAGGTTAGAAAGTTCTTTACTGAATCCTCCACGCATTTGGCTCATGGCTAGGCGATGGGTGGCGGCAGACGATGAGGCTATCAGATCGGCCACAGCTTCGGCTTGGCTCAAGTCCATTTTTCCGTTTAGAAAAGCACGTTGGGTGTATTCACCTGGTAGAGCGGCACGACATCCATTATAGATCAGGAGTTGTATAACTTGCTGCAGGATATAGGATGAACCATGACACATGATTTCCGTACTGTCTTCACCGGTATAAGAATGAGGGGCACGGAACAAAGAAATTAAAACTTCGTCTATTACTTCTTCTGCAGAAGGTATAATTGATTCTTTTTTTTGTAACGTTTCACTTTTTTCTTGCGGAATTTCACTCGTTTTTTGGAAAAGTGTATTATTAATTTTTCGCTTTGGGGAACAAATCTTTCCGAAAGTAAGAGTATATGGTGCTCGTTCTGTCAGTGGCTTGCCTGTGGCGGGTGTAAATATGCGTGACGTTATTTCAATCGCTTTTGGGCCAGATACACGAATTATTCCGATGGCTCCTCCCTGGGCGGTGGCAATGGCGCAGATTGTATCTTGGTTTATCATTTTCATTTGGTTAATAATATAATGTTTTAGCTACGATGGCTGTTACTTCTTCTAAATAACGGCGGTCTGTCTCATCAAAAGAGTTTAATAGATTACTGTCAATATCCAATACTCCCTTTACTTGTCCATTAGCAAGAATAGGAACAACAATTTCGGAGCGGGAAAGAGAACTGCAGGCTATATGTCCGGGGAATTGTTCTACATTGGGCACTATCAAGGTTCGAGCTTCTGACCATGAGGTTCCACATACTCCCTTTCCTTTATGGATGCGATAACAGGCGGTGCTTCCCTGAAAAGGTCCTAAAATAAGTTGGCCGTCTTTAACCAGATAGAAACCTACCCAAAAAAAGCCGAAGGCTTCCCGAAGAGCAGCGGCAGTATTGGCCAAAACACTTATTTCTTCTTTTTCATCTGATATTAAAAGTTCAAACTGAGGGAGGAAAAGACGGTAACGTTCTACTTTATTACTAGTTGTTTGTTTGAAACTGGTTTCCATATTTTTATTTGTTTTATGAGGGGACATCTTGTTGTTTTTTTACAAAAAATGGTCTTCTATGAAGCGATGTCCCCTGTTAGGTAAAAAGAGTTGGCTTATTCTGTAAAAAATCTGTTTATGCCAATCTTCTTCTGGATGATAATAAGAATAAGTATTGATAGATGATCCGGTGAATTTTATCCATATTATATAGACAACTAAATTGGGAATTATATTCTTTCCAAGACTTTTTCTATCAAACCATCAATAGAGTTTTTATAGCCGGTATTGGCTTCCTTTATTAGTCGGTTGGCAATTACTATACATACAGTCATGGCTTTGTGTCCCATCAGGCGTGCTAATCCGGCAAGGGCGGAACTTTCCATTTCAAAGTTAGTGATGCGATAGTCATTGTATTCAAATTTCTCAATCTTTTCATTCTGTTCAGGATCGGCCAGTGGAATACGGAGTTCTCGTCCTTGCGGGCCAAAGAAACCTCCTGCGGCGATAGTTATGCCACGGACCATATCATTTTGCGCGATGCGGTCTATTAATTCCCGGTCGGCATCAATGACGTATGGGTGGGCGATGCATACATTACCTTCCCAACCCATGTAATTTATAAAAGCTTGTTCGAATTTCAGATCGCAAACCTCATTGCGTCCGGCGTAGAAATTGAGTAGTCCATCAAAACCGATAGACTTTTCAGAACAAATATAGGTGCCAACGGGAGTATAAGGCTGTAATCCGCCACATGTACCGATACGTACTAATTCCAATTGGCGTAAGTGGTCTTTTTCATAACGGGTATTGAAATTAATATTGGCCAAAGCATCTAATTCATTCATCACAATGTCTATATTGTCACAACCTATACCGGTGGAAACTACGGTGAGACGTTTCCCTTTATAAGTACCGGTAATGGTCTTGAATTCACGGCTTTCTATTTCACATTCTTTAGTTTCGAAATGAGAAGCTACTAATGCTACACGCCCAGGGTCACCTACTAGAATTATTTTATTTGCCAGCTGTTCCGGTTTGATATGAAGGTGAAAAATAGAGCCGTCGGGATTGATAATCAACTCAGATTCTGCATAATATTTTTTCATAATCTTTTTTTTGTGGTTAATGGTCTGTATAATTGATGTTATATTTCTTGTCTTTTTAATGGGTATACAAACAGATTATTTCTTAGATGTAGATGCCACGGATTTATAAACTTTCATTGATATTAGCATGATAAAGAGAAAAACAGTTTCATTCGCATCCAAGAAAAATACATTAATCGTTGAATACTAGTTTTATTTGCTTAATGGTTCATTACCGAAAGTTGTTTCGGGTTTTGCAATATTTTCACGCATGGAGGTATCTGCTTGTATATTCTTCATGCGGTAATAGTCCATAATGCCTAGGTTGCCACTACGAAATGCTTCCGCCATGGCCTTGGGCACTTCGGCCTCTGCCTGAATTACATTCGCACGGGCCTCTTCTGCTTTGGCTTTCATTTCCTGTTCCAAAGCGACGGCCATCGCACGGCGTTCTTCTGCTTTGGCTTGTGCAATATTCTTGTCGGCATTGGCCTGGTCTATTTGTAAAGCAGCTCCAATATTTCTGCCTATATCAATATCAGCTATATCAATAGACAGGATTTCGAAGGCCGTACCGGCATCTAAGCCCTTGCGGAGTACTAATTTAGAGATAGAATCAGGATTTTCCAATACGGATTTGTGATTTTCGGACGATCCGATAGAGGACACGATACCTTCACCAACACGTGCTAGAATCGTGTCTTCTCCGGCACCTCCTACTAATTGGCGGATATTGGCGCGTACAGTGACACGAGCTTTAGCTATAAGCTGTATGCCGTCTTTGGCTACAGCAGTAACGGGAGGAGTGTCAATAACCTTAGGGTTTACTGACATTTGCACGGCTTCGAATACGTCACGGCCGGCTAGGTCAATACCAGTTGCCATTTGGAAAGACAGTTCGATGTTGGCTTTGGATGCGGATACTAGTGCGTGTACTACTTTTTCTACATGCCCGCCTGCCATATAATGAGCTTCCAATTCATCTCGGGTTATGTTACTTAAGCCAGCTTTATGTGCTTCAATCATTGCTGGGACAATGACATAAGGAGGAACATTACGGATGCGCATTAAGAATAATTGCACCAATGAAATGCGTACTCCCGAAACTTTGGCAGACAGCCAGAGGAAAAATGGTACATAATGAAAGAATAGTACCACGAAAATAATTCCACCTCCTATAAGGATGAAAGGAAGATAGTTGGGTTCGATCATAATAATCAATTGTTTAAAAGTAAATATTTATATTTGAACAGCTCCACATCGAATCTCTGCTGTTTTCACTATTGTCTAAAATATACTTGAATGAGAATGTCAATCAAGAAATTTGATAAAATCGTATTTGTAAGTCATTTTTCTATCATAGGTTGAATTTGCGTACAATCACCGTTCCTTCAACCATTCTTTCTACATAAATGGGGGTATTCTCATCAATCAAGCCATCGGCAGAGCGCACTTCGATGATGTGTCCATTAAAGTTTGCATTGCCTATCAGTGCAAGGCGGGTTATTGCTATGCCTTTGTCTCCGATGCGGATATGGGTTCCTTTTAGGGGATCGATTTTATAATCCAGTGTTTTCTTCAAAGAAAGCTTGTCCATGGTTTTTGAGTGCATAAACCAGATGATAATGGCTATGCAACTTAGGACGGATGCTATCAAAGTAATGAATCCTGCTATCGGTCCTAATGTGTCGAAAGCGTAATAGTTGGCATATAGCAGGCAGATGGCCGATGCTATTCCGGCTATACTGATGCCGGGAATAAGGAAAACCTCTACAATAAAGAGAAGTACTCCTGCCAAGATGAGCGCTATGATAATAAATACTTCCATAAATATCTTTGTATTAGTGTTTCAACTTCTTTATTTCTTCGTTGCGGACGCTGATATCCAGTTGGGCCATTTCTTTCAGAAGTTGTTCAGTACGTTTTTCCAATTCCAAAATGGCGGGTGTCAAATTCTTCTTTCGTGCACTGTTCCCTTGGGCATATTGTTCGCGTTTGTCATCCAGATTTTTCTTCAGGTTGTCATAATCCTTCTGCTTTTGTATTCTTTGCTGATAAAGTTTACGTGCTTCGGCAGAGCGGAAGTCGTTCAATGTGTGGTAAACAGCAGAGTCATCTATTATCAAGGTGAAGTCTTTTTGTTGTTCTCCGGATTCTTTGGCATACATTATTGCCGCTAGGCGTTGCTTGCCGGTTCGTACTTTCTCTTCATCTTTCCAGGTGGTACGGATAGAATGTAGGCTGGCTGCATTTATAATGATCTGTTCGTCTGTACTTTCGTAATTGTATACTTCTTTTGAAGAGTTCGGTACAAACACATAGATACAGACTTTGTTATCAGGCTGATAGCGGTCTGAAGCAAACCAGCCAATATTGTTGAATTCATCAATGGCATACATATAGTCATTGGCGGGAGAGTTAAATGGCATTCCTATATTAGCGGGACGAAGATAATTGCCATTTTCCGAATCATAGCGAGTTACAAAAATATCGTACCCCCCCAAAGAGCCTTCTCCATCCGATGCATAATACAAGGTAATGCCATCTGACATTAAGAAGGGATAGTTTACATTTCCCTGTTCATTAAGGGACATGAGGGGTTCGGGCTCGCTCCAGCCGTCCAACAGACGGATACGGGAGTAGAGTTGCATTTTGCCGTCTGTGCTTTTGTTCCCGTAAAGTACTTTATTGCCCATTTCGGTTTGATAGACAGTCCCGGATATGGTAGGATCGTGATAGAGTGCTCCCGATTCTCTACTGATTTTATATGCTTTCAGAAAATCATTTTTATCGACTACAAAACTATCTATTACAGTAATGTTTTCCACTCCTTTTATCATACGGGCTGCTTGCTTTATTTGTTCCAGCTCTGCTTCAGCCATTTCGGTAGGGCGTTTTTTCTTTTCCAACCATTCTATGTGTTGTTCGTAGTTATCTACGGCATCGTCAAACCGATAGATATCATAATATAGTTTCCCTAAATAGCGGTATGCGTCAATGACTTTGCGGGCGGCGCTTTTTTCAAGGTAGGGCTGTGCTTCTTTTTTTTCTCCTGTTTCATAACAACATGCGCCATACCAATAATTATAATTGGCATTAGAAGGGGCTTGCTTTACCAGCTTTTGGAAAGCTGGTTTGGCTTGTTCAAATTCTCCGTTCAGGAAAAGTTGTTTGGCTTGTGCCAAGCTTTGTGCCGCAGTGTTGCCTGCGCAGCATAAAGTAAATAAACCAATGATATATTTTTTGTACATAGTTAGTTTATAATCCGTATTATTTAGATTCAAAAATACAAAGATTAATTGGAATTCTCATGCTTTAATAATTCTATTTTGTTAAATCTTCCATAAATCATTCTTTTCATGTACTTTTGTGCCCTATTTTTAAAGAAGATGTATGGCACAATTTACGGAAGACGAGAAAATAATGCGAAGGTTGGAGCAACGCTTTAACAAGGGGGTGGTAAAGTATCGCTTGATTGAGGATGGTGATAAAATTTTGATAGCTCTTTCTGGTGGAAAGGATTCTTTGGCTCTATTGGAGTTATTGGCAAGGCGTTCACGTATTTTGAAACCGAAATTTGCAGTGATAGCTGTGCATGTAGGCATGACAAATATTCCTTATCAATCTGATTTGGAATATCTGAAAGGCTACTCAGAGGATTTAGGGGTGCCGTTTGTGCATTATGAAACTTTTTTTGATCTGAGTACCGATACTCGGAAGTCTCCCTGTTTCCTTTGTTCTTGGAATCGGAGAAAAGCTTTGTTCACGGTGGCAAAGGAGCAAGGGTGCAATAAGATTGCTTTAGGACATCATATGGATGATATCTTGGAAACTTTGTTGATGAATATTACTTTTCAGGGAGCGTTCAGTACGATGCCTCCTAAATTAGTGATGCGTAAATTTGAGATGACAATTATTCGTCCTATGTGCTTGGTACATGAAGCGGATTTAATTGAAATGGCACGTATCCTCGGTTTTCGTAAACAGATCAAAAATTGTCCTTATGAAAGTTTGTCGAATCGTTCAAATATGAAAGATGTTTTATATTCTCTAGAAAAAATGAATCCTGAAGCACGGTATAGTTTGTGGAGAAGCATGACAAATATTCAGGAAGAACTGTTGCCTGGGATGAATGAACACGATTTATAGTTGATATGGCTGTTTTGTTGTTGGGGGATTATAACGAGACTGCTTATAGTTAGTTGTTTGTACTTGTGTGCAGCTAACCAACTATCAATATTATCAATGTATTTAGATGGGGAAGAATGTTACAAAGGTATCCTTCCTGTTGTTTGTTGTGCCGGATACAAGGTGATGCACATGTCTGATTTGTTGGGGAAAGTGTAGAAATATTCTACAATGAAAATGTGGACCTTTTTCTTTGAAAATAGTTTGTTCTTAATGTATTTGATTGATAATCAATACCAGTCTGGTTTTGGCATAGGAATTGTTTTCTCTTTATCATAAGAATAACCATTTAAATATATTAGGATATGAGAACGTTTTTTATTGTGTTAGTATGGGGAATGGGATTAGGACTTGCAGCGTTGTTTACAAAAGATATAGTACGTGGGGTGAGGAATGTGATTGCGATAAATCATTTCACCCCTACTGAGGTGAATAACGCTCCAATAGGATGGCATCAAGACTTGTGTTGTTATCTTAATTAATTTGTCGTCATAGAGATTTTGTTCATAATTGAAATTGGAAACAACTGTTTTTTATGGCAGCTGTTTCCAATTTATTTGTATTCAGTTGTCCTTATACTCTTTTCGTCAAGTGATTTTCGTATACAAGTCTAGGACAAATGTAAAATAATAAAGGGGATTGGATGAATGGTTATTAATGAATGTTTTTAATGTCATCCTGCACTATTTGATCCATTTCTTTCATCAGTTTTTGGGGATTCTTTTTGGGGGAGAATCCTTTATCTTTTTCTTCATGCAAAAGATCTGTTTCAGTTATGTCCTCACCCCAGTCTTCGAACATATTCGTTGCCGGTTGTCCTGACAATGTTACATTCTCTTCTGCGATAGGGACATTTCTCTCAATAATTTTTTCCATAATCTAATCTATTTATTGTTTACTAAATGACAAATATTGGGTAGAAATGGTTTAATGATTTAATAAAGTTTGAAGTTTATGATAAATAGAAAGTTCTTGAGCAAGCTAGAAAAACCTGATTTGCGAGCAACTCTTTATCTTTCTTTTTAAACAACTTTGCCTTGTAAAGAGTGCTCCTCTGTCCTTTCAATTGAAAAATAAGTTTTTTAAAAAGCAATTCTTTCGGTCTGTTTGAGGTTTATTTGCAAAATTGTGGGGAGGATTTTGGTTCTTAAAGGATCGTTTTGTTCTCTGATAACTTCCGGAAATGTTCTTGACGTACTTATTAGGAAGTTCGGGTGTTTATGTCCTTATGCCATCACTGCATGTATAACAGGCTAATTATAAACAACTTATATGCAGATGGTAAAAATATTTGTTCTCACTTATGCTCTCATAACGTTCTGAAACATATTTTCGTGTAACATGCTTGTCCTCAGTTATATCTATTTTTTATAGGCTATTCCAGGCTTGATAGGAAGTAGGGTGTTTTCAGGCTTTTTCTCGCAAGAAGTGTGCATAAGGGGTTTGTACTTCCATAGAATAATGGCTTACAAAGTCTTGGCAACGGTAAAAAAGATCAAGACGTTTTTAAAAAAGCTCCTTTTCTTTTTTTAAAAGGCGGTTATCTTTTTTGAAAAGCTCTTGATCTTTTTAAAAAACGTCCTTATCTTTGATGTGGAATTTTATTCTGGACATATAAGATTTCATATACGTCCGCATGAGTTTGTACGTACGTATAACTATATGGGGCGTACGTGTAAAAAACATGTTTTCTGATGTGGGAAAAACATTGTCCTGTTATACTCCCCCTATTTTTACAAGTGATTCTTCTTTGTTTCTGCCTTTTTCATTTTGTTGCATTTTTAGCTGTAACACTATTTGGGGGACTAGGCAAGGAGAAAATAAAAAAGGCTATCTTCCCAGACAGCCAATCTTTTGTTAACCTTAAATCTAATACTATGAAAAACACAATGCAAAGGTACGTATTCTTGAGATAGTTCCAAATTTTAGAAATAAAAAAACGCTTGTTATAACATGGTTTAGCAAACAAACTTTTTTCTTAACAAATAGCAGATTGAAAGAGTGGAGTTGGTTGCTTTTTTGTTCATTGGAAATAAAACATGTTTGTTACGGCAATAACTCATTGTATTATTCTTAATTCGATTATTTCCATTATCTTTGCACTCCAAAAATGCTTGTTGATATGCAATTGTTAAAAGCGTAATGGATATTATAGGCAGATTGTTTCCGGATAAAAAATAGATTAAAATATATGTTGTCTCATGGTATTTATTCAGTAATATTGCTGATTTTTTCAAATGTCTTTATGACGTTTGCTTGGTATGGTCATTTAAAAATGCGACAAGAGTTTAGTTGGTTTGCAGCCCTTCCGTTGATTGGTGTGATTGCATTTAGTTGGGCAATTGCTTTTTTTGAATATTGTCTTCAGGTTCCTGCCAATCGTCTTGGGTTTAAAGATAGTGGAGGACCGTTTGATATTATGCAACTCAAGGTGATTCAAGAAGTTATCACATTGGCTGTATTTACATTATTTTCTGTTTGGGCATTTAAAACAGAACTGAAGTGGAATCATTTAGCGGCTTTTCTTTGTCTGGTCCTTGCCGTTTATTTTGTCTTTAAGAAGTAATGAGTTTTGGTTAATAATTGCTGAATCCTTTTTGATAAGCAAAGTGTCTTGTTTGGGCAATGAATCTTGTTCAGATACTTTGCTGATTCTAGGAAACAAGATAGAATCCTGTCGGGTTGGTACGTAACTTTGATAGATTTTCCAACCTTTGGCACGATTACGATTACGTCGGATGGCACGTCCTCGTTTGGTTAAAGATTCATACAGAAAATTGTCGGCATCCAGTCCTCCTATTAATGGGTTATTACTGGGAGTTACCGTTTGATCCATGCCGGCAGGTAATATTACATAGCCGTTTCGCAAACCGGGAATCAGTTTGATATTTAGTTTCCATGACATTGTCAGAGAGTCTTTTCTTTTCAAGAAAATGGGATCATTAACCGGATCTTCATGCCATGTGGTGTAAGGAGTGTAGGGAGTAAGACGCACAAAGTTAGGGCGTACCCATTTGGTTGTGTCGCCGAAGTTTTTAGGCAAGTCTTTCAGAAACTTCATCCACGGTTTGTCTTCGGACATGAATGGAGTACCTTTTATATTGTCTTTGTCCGATTTAAAGTCGAAATGGATAGACTTTACGGCTTCTGTGTTAATTTTTAGTTCTCCATCTCCATTCAATAGCTCCTGTAAACGAATCGAGTCCTGTTTGTTCCATTGTGCTTGTGCTGTCAGTATACTGATAGTGCAGAATAATATGCTAAAATTTACCCTCTGGGTCATTCGTTTTTTCTTTATGATTATAATTGGTAACAAAAGTAATCTGGAGTGAGTTTAATGCTGGTTAAATTTGAGTTATTAATTGTTTATAATGTGAATATTTTAAATTTTATTTGGTTAATAAAAGGATTCGTTTACACCTCTTTTGTTGTTATGGAGCACACTTCATATAGACATTTAGATAGTTACCTCAATATTTGGTAATAAAGTTTTGTATTTTATCTCCAGATATAGTGACAGAGTTCATATTCATGGTATGTATTTCAATTGATGTCAGTACATTGGTCAGATAGGCGATATAGGTCTATATGGATTTATGGGGTCCATTCTATCTGTGTGATTTATTTTCGGTATAGAATAAAAATAGCCCGTTAATTTTTAATAACGGGCTAAATTAGTGAAAATGATAATATTTATTTGGAGGAGAGTTGTGCATGCATGGAAGCAGCTGCTTTACGTCCGTCACCCATTGCAAGGATAACTGTAGCTCCACCACGCACAATATCGCCACCGGCATAAATAGTCGGGATTGACGATTGCATATTTTCATTTACGGCAATTGTTCCTTTGCGTCCCAATTCCAATCCCGGGATGGAACTGGGAACAATCGGGTTAGGGGAGACGCCTACGCTGACTATTGCCATATCGATGTCAATGGTTTCTGTTGCTCCTGGAATAGCTATCGGACTGCGACGGCCGGAAGCATCTGGTTCGCCTAATTCCATTTTCTGTAAAACGACTTGTTTCACACGCCCCTTTTCATCGGCAATATATTCTATGGGGTTATGCAGAGTCAGGAATTCCACACCTTCTTCTTTAGCATGTTTCACTTCCTCCAGACGGGCAGGCATTTCTTCTTCCGAACGGCGATAAATAATCATTGCGCGTTCTGCTCCTAAGCGGCGTGCTGTGCGGACAGAGTCCATAGCTGTGTTACCACCGCCGATTACTGCTACGCGTTTGCCGAATGTTACAGGAGTATCCGAATCCTCGCTGGCTGCATCCATTAGATTTACACGGGTCAGATATTCGTTGGAAGACATGATATTGATAGAATTTTCACCCGGGATATTCATGAAGTTGGGGAGCCCGGCACCTGATGCTACAAATATACCTTTGAAATCTTCTGCTTCCAAGTCTTCCACACTGATTGTCTTTCCTACGATGCAGTCCTTCATGAATTTGACACCCATCTTGGATAAATTGTCAATTTCTACATCTACAATCTTATTTGGTAGGCGGAATTCGGGGATACCATATTTTAATACGCCCCCTATTTCATGTAAAGCTTCGAATACAGTGACATCGTATCCCTGTTTAGCCATATCTCCGGCAAATGAGAGTCCGGCAGGACCTGAACCGATAACAGCTACTTTTATATTGTTCTTTTCCGCTACTTCCGGTACGGATATTTGACCGCTTTCACGTTCGTAATCAGCAGCAAAACGTTCCAAATAGCCTATGGCAACGGCTTCGTGTCCGGCTTTCAGATGAGTGCATTGTGATTCACACTGTTTTTCTTGAGGACATACACGCCCGCAGACAGCAGGTAATGCACTGGTTTCTTTTAAAGTTTTGGCAGCTTCAAGGAATTCACCGCGTTCGATATTTTTGATGAATCTCGGGATATTGATTCCTACGGGGCATCCGCTCATACAAGTAGGGTTGGGGCAGTCCAAACAACGTTTTGCTTCCGTTACAGCTTGCTCTTCGCTCAAGCCTAGATTGACTTCTTCCTTACGGCTATGTGAACGGTATTCTGCATCCAATTCGTTCATTTTTACACGAGGGATAGCCATTCGTTCTTTAGGCTTCATGGCTTTACGTAAGCTTGCACGCCATTCGGCATCCCGGCCGTCCAGTTCTTTAGTCGCTTCACAAGTCATCGGCTTTTCGGTGTCTAGTTTGTGAATTTCTTCTTTTTCAATATCTTTGAAAGCTCCCATGCGTTTCAGCATTTCGTCAAAATCTACTTGATGGCCGTCGAATTCCGGACCGTCAACACAAACAAAACGTGTTTTGCCTCCTACAGTGATACGGCAGGCACCACACATGCCGGTTCCATCCACCATAATGGTGTTCAGAGAAACGTCTGTGGGAATTTCATATTTTTTAGTCAGCAGGCAAACGAATTTCATCATGATGGCAGGACCGATGGCGAAACATTTGTTTACTGTTTCACGTTTGATTACTTCCTCCACACCTTCAGTCACTAATCCTTTATGCCCGTATGAGCCGTCGTCTGTCATAATGATTACTTCATCAGAACTTTCACGCATTTCTTTCTCAAGGATAATTAATTCTTTGGTACGTCCGGCCAATACGGTAATTACACGGTTGCCGGCAGCTTTCAAAGCCTGTACGATAGGAAGCATCGGAGCAACGCCTACTCCTCCTCCGGCACAGACTACAGTTCCGAAATTTTCAATGTGGGTGGCTTTACCCAGCGGACCAACAACATCTGTAATATAATCTCCTTCGTTCAATTCACAAAGTCGTGTAGAAGAAAGACCAACTTCCTGTACTACTAGTGTGATGGTACCTTTTACGGGATCGGCACCGGCGATAGTAAGTGGCATACGTTCTCCTTTTTCACCGACACGAACAATTACGAAATGTCCGGCCTTACGCGACTTAGCAATCAGAGGTGCTTCTATAACCAATTTAAAGACCTTTTCCGAGAAATGTTCTTTTGAAATAATCTTATTCATTTTGCTATACTGTAAGTTAGTTATTTTTCTGAGTTGATTGTCAAATTGATAATTTATGCAAAGGTAGGATTATATTTTTTAAAGACAAAAGAAAAGCCGCCCTTTTGTGAGGGGCGGCTGGAGCCTATCATGATAAATCTGTTTTTGATTTTGCCGGCAGTTCGTTTTTAATGTGAAAAAAGGATTATTTCTTTGTTCTGATTTTATATCCTATCATTCCATAATATAGAATGAAAAGGAAACAGGGAACACAGATCCAATAGGAGGTCTGGAAACTAGTTGCATCTTGAACTACACCGCGCACCCATGGCATAACCGCTCCACCGGCAATGGCCATGGTTAGCAATGAAGAGCCGGCTTTGGTGAATTTGCCGAGATCCGCCATTGCGAGAGGCCATAATGCGGGCCACATTAATGAGCATCCTAATGCCATAAAGAATATGCAGTAGACTGAAATTTCAGCCGGCATGGTCGCTACTAGTGCAGAACCAATGATGGCTATGATGGCACATATTTTCATTGCGGTAGCCTGGCTCAGATATTTAGGGATTAAGGTTGCGCCGCAAATGTATCCTACTACCATACCGATGGAAGGGATAAATCCGTAATTGTCACCCGGCAGCTCCAATGCTTTGGCATATCCGGTTGCAGTTGCCAAGGCTATGGTTTCCACACCTACATAAAGGAAAAGAGCAATTACTCCTAATAGCAAGTGAGGAAATTGCATGATAGAAGTTTTACCTTCTGCATAAGGACAGGCAACCGCTTCTTCCGCATCTGTGGTGGCATCCTCTCCGGCAGCTTTTACTTCAGGCAACGGAGCCATTAAGGCGATAATGCCTAATACAACGAAAATACCGATAATGATACCAAATGGCTGGAACAAATCCTCCATTTTAATTTGGTCTATGGTTTTGCCGATTACTAAGGTAATAAAAAGAGTAGTAGCAGGCCAAGCCAGTTTGTTGCAAATACCCATGATGGAAATACGTTTTGCGGCAGACTCTATAGGTCCAAGAATAGTTACATATGGATTTACTGAAGCTTGGAGTACTGCATTGGCGGCACCACAGATGAATGAGGCGAAAAGAAACCATACAATAGATTCTGTAGCAGCTGCTTGGATGAATAGTCCAAAAGCGATAGCGAAAATGATGAATGAAAGAGCCATTGTTTTTTTGTAACCGATGGCTTCAATACATTTGGTGGCCGGTATGCCAAAAATTAGGAATGGAACAAACGTGGCGGCAAGCAGAAGATTGGATTCTGAAGCCGACATTTCCATTGACCGTTCTAATACCGGCATCAGGAAAGAGTTAATGCCCAATGCAAAACCAATTGCAAAAAACATCATGCCTACAAAGGCAAGAGGTACCATGAAATTTTTCTGTGAAGTATTCATAATAATAGGTTAAATGGTTAGTAATCAGGTTGAAATAATAAAAAAGAATGTCATTCTGCATACAAGACAGAATCTGTCGGGAAAGATCGGATTCTGAACAATACTCAGAATGACATTCAATATATGTAATTAGCTGTTATTAGTCAATCATCTCGAATCCGCAATAAGGAACTAATGCTTTAGGGATGCGGATACCTTCCGGAGTCTGGTTATTTTCTAATAAGGCTGCAACAATACGCGGCAAAGCTAGTGCGGAACCGTTCAAAGTATGGCATAATTCTGTTTTCTTTTCGGCAGAACGGTAACGGCATTTCAGGCGATTAGCCTGATACGTATCGAAATTGGATACAGAACTTACTTCCAGCCAACGTTGTTGTGCTTCCGAGTAAACCTCAAAGTCAAAGCAAAGTGCAGCTGTAAAACTCATATCACCACCACAAAGGCGGAGAATGCGATAGGGGAGCTCTAATTTCTTCAATAGACCTTCTACATGGTCCAACATTTCCTGATGTGACTGTTTGGAATGTTCGGGTTTGTCAATGCGTACCAGTTCTACTTTTGAGAATTCGTGCAAACGGTTCAAGCCACGTACGTCTTTGCCGTAAGATCCGGCTTCACGACGGAAACATTGAGTGTATGCACAATTCTTGATAGGCAATTGTTTTTCGTCCAAAATCACGTCACGATAAATATTGGTTACAGGAACTTCTGCAGTTGGAATTAAGTACAAATCATCTACTTCGCAATGATACATTTGTCCTTCTTTGTCGGGAAGTTGTCCTGTTCCGTAACCTGATGCAGTGTTTACTACCGTCGGTGGCATGATTTCTTCGTAACCGGAAGCGCGGGCTTCATCCAGGAAGAAATTGATTAATGCGCGTTGAAGACGTGCTCCTTTACCTTTATATACAGGAAAACCTGCCCCTGTGATTTTCACGCCTAGGTCAAAATCTATCAAGTCGTATTTTTTGGCAAGTTCCCAATGAGGAAGTGCATTCTTGGGGAGTTCGGTTTCCATACCGCCCATTTTTTCCACCACATTGTCTTCAGCGCTTACACCTTCGGGCACACTGTCGTAAGGAACATTAGGAATGGTGTAAAGCAGGTTGGTCATGTCTTCCTGTGCTTTGTCCATTTCTGCTTGTAAAGCTTTGCTGGTTTCTTTGATTTCGGCTACACGTGTTTTAGCGGTTTCAGCATCTTCTTTCTTTCCTTCTTTCATCAGTTGCCCGATAGATTTGGAGAGCGAGTTCACTTCTGCCAGGTTTTTATCTAATTGATTCTGTGTGCTACGTCGTTTGTCATTGAATGCAAGCACTTGTTCTATCGTTGCTTTTGCATCTTTAAAGTGCTTCTTTTCCAGTCCGCGGATTACCTCTTCCGTGTTGTCTGTAATTTGTTTAATGGTAAGCATATCTTTTCAGTCTTTTTGATATTTCTTGAATTAATGGACAAAGATAGATAAAAAAATGGTAAGGTGTATGAGTTATTCGTTACTTTTGTATCCAGATTAGAAAATGAAAAGTAAGAAGGATGAATTATCTTGAGATAGCGGGCACTTTAATCGGTCTGCTTTATTTATGGTTTGAATATAAGGCGAGCATTTGGTTGTGGCCGGTCAGTGTTATTATGCCTGCCATTTATATAGTTATTTATTATCAAGTAGGTCTGTATGCCGATTCTGCTATCAGCATCTATTATTTGTTGGCTGGAATTTATGGTTGGGGGATGTGGTTGCGCCATACGCCGGATAAAGGGGAGAAGCCTGTATCTGGCACACCGTCTAAGTTGCTGCTGCCTATGTTTGTTGTGCTGCTTGTGGTGTTTGTGCTGATAGGGATTATTCTCAAAACTTATACGGATAGCACAGTGCCCTGGTGGGATAGTTTAACAACTTCACTTAGTATTATTGCCATGTGGATGCTTGCACATAAATATGTGGAACAATGGTTGGTATGGCTGGTTGTTGATATTGTTTCTTGTGGTATCTATATTTACAAAGATTTATATTTCACTTCTTTTTTATATGGACTTTATACGGTAATCGCTTTTTTCGGTTATTTGAAGTGGAAACAATTAATGAATTTATCTTATGAAAGAGTATAAATTGCCGATAGGATGTGATGTGCCGGAAACAATTATTCTGGCTGATGGTGATTTTCCTTCCCATCCGTTGGCGTTGGAATGGTTGAGGCAGTGTCCTTATGTAGTTTGTTGTGACGGGGCAGCAAATACTTATATTCGTTCAGGTAGAATGCCGGAAGCTATTGTTGGCGATGGTGATTCTTTATTGCCGGGTATTAAAGAGCGATATGCTTCGTTGATTCATAGTGAGACAGAGCAGGAAACAAATGATTTGAGTAAGGCATTCCGCTTCTGCTTATCACAGGAGAGGAAGCGTATTACTATCATGGGGGCTACAGGGAAAAGAGAAGATCATACAATAGGGAATGTCAGTTTGTTGGCAGATTATATGGAGAAGGCGGAGGTTAATATGATGACAGATTACGGTATCTTTGTTCCCATAAAGAAGGACAGTATGTTCGAATCTTATATCGGTCAGCAGATTTCTATTTTTAATATGAATAGTACGGTTTTATTTGCCGAAGGGTTGGCTTATCCTTTATCTGTGTTTACCAATTGGTGGCAAGGGACTTTGAATGAGGCATTGGCCAAGCATTTTATAATCCGGACCGAAGGTAAGGTTTTAGTGTTCAGGACATTCTAAAAGAAAAGACTCTTCATTCTTTGAAGAGTCTTTCAATTTTTTTTATTTTGTAACTGATTATGCTTCTACAGCAGGAACAACAGAAACAGATCTTCTGTCATCGCGACCTACTTTGAAACATACTGTACCATCTACTAAAGCGAAAAGAGTATGGTCACGTCCCATACCGATGTTTTCACCCGGATGGAATTCTGTACCTCTCTGACGAACAATGATGTTACCTGCTTTACAAGCCTGTCCACCAAATATCTTAACGCCTAATCTCTTACTTGCTGATTCACGGCCGTTCTTAGAACTACCTACACCTTTTTTATGTGCCATTTCTTCTTAAATTTTAAATGATTAAGCAATAACTTGTTTAATAGTTAACTCTGTAAACTGCTGGCGGTGACCATTCAGTTTTCTATAACCTTTTCTTCTCTTCTTGTGAAATACAAGTACTTTATCGCCTTTTACTAGCGGAGATACTACTTCACAAACTACCTTGGCACCTTCTACAGTAGGAGCACCTACAGTTACTGTTCCATTGTTGTCTACCAACAATACTTTTTCAAATTCAACAGTTGCGCCGTTTTCTACGTTCTGAATGTGGTGTACAAACAGTTTTTTACCTTCTTCAGCTTTGAACTGCTGACCGTTAATTTCTACAATTACGTACATCTTTTTATAATATTAAACGGTTTTCTCCGTAAGGTGGAATGCATCACTGCCTTCGCTTTTTCTACCTCATCGGACTAAATCGGGCACAAAATTACTATATTTATTTATATCTGCAAAGAAAAATCATCTTCTTTTTTCTTGTACTCAATGTTTTTATTCATATTGCATTTTGTGGATGTGCGATTGTATAAATAAGGTTTGTGTGATTGTACTTTTATTTACCCCATTGTATAATATAGGCTATCAATACGATGATGCCTATAATGATAGAACAGACTAGCAACAGTCCCAAAAAGCAATACCAAAACATGATTATTGTACGGCAGAAACTTTTCCACCAGGAAAGTCCAAACAGTTGGCGGTAATCCCAGACAAATAATATAAAGATTGCTTTGTAACTTAAATCAAAAATATCATTCAAGTGTGCTGTCCCGGTAAATGGCAGGATCAGTAAAGAAATCCATAAGATTTGGCAAGCGATATAAACTTGTGCAAAAAAGTTTTCTGTCAGGTTTAGTCGACGTCCGATAGAGGTCCGGCAGAAGCTTAATCGGGTGCTTATTGTGAAAAGGGGGAGCAAAGCAAGGATGCTGAAGGCTTTGTTGCCATGTATCCAACTTTTCATCAGATTACCGACTGCAGAGAGAAAACTATTTTCTGTAAAATAATTGTTTGTCATTTCGTTGAAAACATTTTTTATTTCACTTCCGGCTTCGCTCAAATCATTCCAGATATCTTGATCTTCATAGGGATTATCTTGTTGGGCCATGTTTGCCAATATGTTTTTTCTTATTTCCGATATGGTTGAGTCTTGTTTGTTGGCTTCTCTTCCTAAAGTGGCTATCCGCAAGCTATCTTGTTTTGCCAAAGTCGTACCAATTTCTTTCATCAGGCCTCTCCAGTCATCAATCTCTCCATTTTTTGCTTTTATTTTTTGTTTAAGCTCCTTTTTTATTTGTTTGCTTATTTCTTTTTTTAGCTCATCTTGGTCTTGATTGCTGAATTTTGCATCGATTTGTGCTTGTATTGATTCTGATAAACTGTGGGTTTGAGCCCACCGTGCACTGTCTGCATAAGTAATACTTTGTCCTAAATAATATTTGGTACAACTGTCTGATGTCTGTTCCTGTTGATATTTGATGTCATCCATCAGGCTGGCGATAGTAGGCTCTTCTTCCATTTCCTTTTCCGATAGTTTTATCGCTGTCGGGTCAATGAGCTGTACACCCATGATATATAGAGCAGCTAGAACGAACAAGGTTTGAAATGGTTTATAGTAATGTACACGTTTCCCCCTCAGATAATCCCGTATCATGTATCCTGGTCGGTAGAGTAGTTCTATCAGGTTACGGCTGAAACCATTGTCTATGTTAAAGAATCCGCTCAAAATATTCTGAAAGGCATTTCGTATGGTAAAACGTGGTGTGTGGTGGTTTTGTCCGCAATGGGGACAATAATTCCCTTGAAATGTGTTTCCGCAGTTCTTACAGACGCAACATGTCGGATTCTCTTTTATTTCATGTTTTCCTCTTATTTGTTTTTGATGGAACAGTTTGTAGAAGGCTACTATCTTTTGAGGAAAATAGGAAGAATAAAAGAACTTTTCCGGAAAATGTTTGTCTGGTTCGTAAGGGGTGAATTTATGAATTAATGGAAGTAACGAAAGATTGTCTAATATCTGCCGATGTGGGTATACAATCAGTTCTTCACGGGTTGTCATGCCATTGAGTACACCTACAAAGTCTACTTTGGCTGCTTGGGCGGTTTCAGCGTCCACTGTGCTGTCACCGATGTAGAGTGTTTCGTTTTTCTGGCGATGCAGTCGGCGTAGTGCTTTTTTTATACCTTGAGGATCTGGCTTGGCTTGCTTTACATCCTCTCCTCCGATAATAATGTCAAAAAAATCTTTCGGAAAATGTTGGTCTACCATTTCGCGGATACGAAAACGGAATTTAGTGGAAATGATACCTATTTGGGCGCCTTGACTTTTCAGTGTTTTCAGTACGGTAACCGTTTCAGGAAAAAAGAAAGTGTTGACAGTCATGTATGTATCTGCTTCCTTTACATATTCTTTTTTATATTCGGCTAATGTTTCGGGAGCAGTGATTCCGCTCAAAAGACTGAATGAATCTTCCAGTGTTTTTCCAATGGTGCGTTTTATGGCTTCATCACTGATGCCCGTATGCCCATGGCGTTCCAGTACATTACGAAAACAGATAACGATGCCGCGTGAAGAATCGGCTAGTGTGTAATCAAAATCAAAAAGGTATGTTGTGTATTTCATTCTTTCAAATTAAACTCATTTTAATGTAATGAATATATTGCCCGGAAGGATCTTGTCAAGGACGGCCTCCACTTAACCAGTGTTTACGATAATAATCTTCATTCAGGCTGCTGATTATGACTCCCCGGCTGGTACTGGCATGGATAAACTTATTATCTTTCAAATAAATACCTACATGACTGGCAATCCGTTTTTTTCTACCGTTATGGAAGAATACCAAATCTCCTTCGCGCAAGTTTCTCTTACTTACTTTATGGCAATCTTGGGTACGTTGGTCATCTGAGTTACGTTTCAGCTTTTTGTGGTATACCTTTTTATATAAATGTGAAGTCAGTCCGGAACAGTCCACTCCCCGTTTGCTGTTACCACCGCCACGGTAGGGGACTCCCAGCCATGCTGCTGATTCTACGTACAGTTGGTGATTGTCTTTCATGTCAATATCCATATTCAGACGGATGGAGGCACGCGCCAGTTCCTTGTAGTTATAACGTGGGGCAGAGGTACCGCATGAAGCCAACAACATGGCCAGTGTACCTAATACCAGCAAATGGGATAGTAGTTTTTTCATTCTGTTACATTAAAATAGTCCTCTAATTCCTTTTCGGCGGAATTCCCTTTATTGTCAATATCTCGGATAATCTTTCCGTTTTCCAACAGAGCGATGCGTGGGCATATATCTACTGTGTGGTTCAGATTATGGCTGGATACCAGTATGGTGGCTCCGGTTTCTTCATTATAAGCTTTCAGTAAATGCTTGATAATGGACTGCGAACTAGGGTCCAGAAAGTTGAACGGTTCATCTAGAATCAGTACCTGCGGTTGGTGCAGCATAGCCGAAATGATACCTATTTTCTGTTTGTTGCCTGCCGAATAGTTACGAATCAGTTTTTTTTGTCCGATGACTTCGCCATTCATAAAACGTTCAAACCTAGCGACACGTTTATCTACTTCTTCTTTTGTTAGCCCGTACATTTTTCCTACAAAGTAGAAATATTCTTCGGGGGTAAGATAATCTATCAGGAAACCTTCGTCAATGAAAGCTCCCGTTATATTTTTCCATTCCTCACTCCGGCTCACATCGATGTTTTCGATATGTACACTGCCTCCGTCGGCTTTCAGCAAGTCCAGCATCAGGCGGAACAGGGTCGTTTTTCCTGCTCCGTTATTGCCCACCAGTCCCAACATGTCACCGCTTTGAATGGAATAATTTTCTATGTCTACAGCCACTTTCGGGCCAAAGTTCTTTTGTAATTGGTTTATTATGATATTCATACGCAATTCGTTTTAACGTGAGTCACGGAAGCCTTCCATATTCTCATAACGGCGCTTCATGAAACGGTTATAGATATTTTTTATCCAAATATTGTGGGTTGCAATCAGTAACAACCCTATAATCATCATGATGATGCAGGCTGTATCCTGTTCAAAGAAAGCCGTCAGAGCTTTGTTGATAATCAAGGGCAGGAAAAAAGCACATGAGATGATAATGGTCTGGAATAAGGAACTTCCCCGATTGCTTCGCATGACATTGGCGTTTAACGGGAGTGTCTTTTTATTGTACACAGCCAGTTGCAGCATCATAGCGAATACGAATCCTGCTGTAAACAGCATATAGGATAGAGCCATGAGGAAGGGTATCTTGCCTTTAGCTACAGGGATCATCATAATCAGGAAAGGGATGAACACGATGATGCAGTTCAGGTAATACTTGGCACGAAGCAAGTTATAGATAGATTCCTTACGGCTCATAAGACCGTCTAGATAGTTGCCCTCAAAAGACATCACTTGCCCCAGGGTCATGATACTTAAAATGGCAAAATTGTATATGCAGATAAAATTTATCATTCCTGTTCCGTCATACACATCCGTGAAGGCAATCAGTGCCGAAAAAGCAAGCATGATGATAAATCCCATGCGGAATTGTGTCTTTACGGTTTTGTTACGGAAACACAGTTTTAGTTCCAGACGTAGATATTCACCTACGTCACCATAGCGGTCCAGGAATTTATATTCGGATACATGCTTCATCTTGGTGTCTTCCACTTTAGCTATTTCATTATAGATGAAGTGTAGCTGTAGCTTGCGATTTACTAGCAGAAGCAACAATATGGCTGCTATGACACCTAGAAAGGCGAGTATGTTTCCTTCTATAAATCCTTCTCCTAGATTCATCATGAACGTGGAAACCGGATTTCCTTCGGGAATAAATTCAGTTCCCGCTAATAATCCGTATACTCCGATCGGGAGAAGTATATAAAGCAATTTCTCATTCAGTAAAGTTTTGCATATCAAATACCAATAACTGTTCATAGCCATCAGAAGCCAAATGCCGCACAGATAGCATAGGATGCCCGTGAATTCATAGAAACGGATAATCGTAAGCAGGGCAAAAGGTACGATCAGGAAAAACCAGAAGAAGTTGTAACTGCTGATTCCGGATTGTAGTAACAGGGTATCCACCAGCTTATTCTTTTTTATTGGCATAAGCAGATAGGGCTTGATTTCTTGCGACATGGCCGGTTGCAGCATGAAGCGTAGCAAAAAATCAAGTATCAGAAGATAAATCAATCCTTGGTTCATGATATGGTAAGGTTCCATGCTGGGAAAGATATCTTCAAAAGCGAAGGACAGCATGACCCCGATAAAGATGAGGTATGCTGCCCAAAATGCGACCATAAAGTAAATTAAAAACTTGGCAAAGCGGTTCCTGTCGAATGCAGGATTCCGCTTGGCTGCAAGTTTTTGATTCTGTCTTATAATAGATAGAAGCATAGGCTTGGATGGGATTATTTTGTTTCTTCCGAAGTCATGCTTACTTCTATACGGTTATTCTGCTCCAACAAGGCTTTGGTAAATTCTTGCAGATCTTTAGCGGTAATGCTGTTTACTATGTCTGCGTAGCCGGTGTTCATATCTGTTCCTTCCCAGAAATATTCATCCAGCATATTTACCCAATAACTGTTTTCTTTGGCATTTTCCTTGTATTTCTTCAGCATGAATTCTTTTACCTTGTTCAAGTTTTCGGTGGACGGACCCTCGTTGGCAAATTGGTTCAGTTCATTCAAAATGATATCCGTCATTTTGGCGCGTTTGGCAGGATCTGTATCGAAATAGATTTGCAGAACCGCTTTCTCTTTTGGATATTTGGTCAGACTGCCGAATGCACTTACACCGTATGTCCCACCTTCTTTTTCGCGTACGCTTTCAGTATACATGATATTCAGTATCTGTGAAAGCATACTCATCATGATTTGGTTTTTCAATGTGTATGCGCATTGCCCGTTGTTGATTACCAATACGGTGGCTTTAGGAGTTTCCAATTTCTTGTTGAAAATGTTCTTATAGTCACCTTGGCGCATATCAATGTGGTTGTCACGGAAGGTTTCTTTGCGATTGACGGAAGGCAGAGCGCCTAAATAAGTCGCAATCAGTGGTTCCGTTTCTTCTGGTTTGATATTTCCTACAAAGATGAAAGTAAAGTCGCTGGCATCTTTGAAACGGTCTTTGTACATCTCCATAATTCTGGCATAGTCAATCTTGTCCACCATGTCGGCTTTCATACGGATAGTACGCGGATGTCCCATATAGAGGGCTTTTTGTAATGTATCCTGTAAGGCAGTCATTGGGTTGGCCTCTTGATTTGCCAAAGATGCTTGTAGACGGTTCTTGAATGAAGTAAATGCATCGTTATCCATTCGTGGAGCCGTGAATGACAAATAGACTAATTGCATCAAGGTCTCAAAATCTTTGGGTGAGCAGCTTCCGCTCAGCCCTTCTGTATTACCACTGACGGAAGCACTTACACTAGCTTTTTTACCTGCCAATACTTTCTCTAGATCAACATTGCTGAAGTTACCCAAGCCGCCGATACTTGCCACATCATTCATGACATTGATATTGATAATTTCATCATTCGGGAACAAGGAACTGCCACCCGGACTGAAAGCTCTCATTCTGATTTCATCCGCTTTGAAGTCGGTTTGCTTTAAGATAACGCGTACTCCATTGGACAGAGTCAAGATAGTAGAACCGAACGGACCATTTTCCTGTTTTGTAATCTTTCCGCCTTGGGGCTTTTCAGGAATCAAAGGTTCATCAGAAACTTTGTCTTCATAAGCAGTCAGTGTTTCAGCTTTTACCTTATTGATAGCAGCCAAAACTTCTTTCTTGGATGGAACTTTCAATCCTTCCTTTTCAGGGAAGAATACGTTTACTACCAGATTGCTGTCGGTAACCAAGGCTGGAATCAGACTGTTTACCATTTCCACAGACAGGTTGGGGACGATCTGATTCATAATGGCGTATTCATTTTCAATACCTGGAATTGGTTCGTTGTCAATGAAGTGGCGTACATATTCATCCACGTATGCACCGTTTTTCACTTTATTGCGTTCGTTGTATGCAGATTCCAGCATACGCAGATAGTCCGCTTTGGCGCGGGCATATTCGGACGCGGTGAAACCAAATTTGTGGGCCCGTTCAATTTCACGTACAATGGCGGTTATTGCACTGTCAATTCCGTCTTCCTTGCTTGCTACTATTCCTGTAAAGGCATCTTTTGTTTTGGAAATCAGAAATTCTTGGTCGCTGACTTGAGCGAAGATGAAAGGAGGATTGGCTGTTTGGGTCAGTTCGTTCAGACGGGCGTTCAACATATTTTCTATCATGGATTTCATGTAGTTCACTACCAGATAATCCATGTTTCCCTTTTGTTCATTAGGAATTGCTTCATGTTTGTAGCATAAATAAGCTACTGGGTTTGCCTGTTCTTTATCCGTTTCTATTGCTACAATAGTTTCCTTATTGTCGGGAACTTGGAAGTATTCTCGTTCTGCTGGGGTTTCTGGCATTTTAATAGGAGAGAATATCTTCTTTATCTTTGCCTCAATCTTGTCTACATCTATATCGCCTACTACGACAATACCCTGTTGGTCCGGACGATACCATTTTTCATAATAATCGCGTAATGCCTGATAAGGGAAATTGTCTACTACTTCCATTATGCCGATAGGAAGCCTATAGGCATATTTACTTCCCGGATAAAGGGTAGGGAGGGCTTTTTCGTACATACGCATCATAGCGTTTGTGCTAGTACGCCATTCTTCATGAATCACACCGCGTTCGCTGTCTATTTCCTTAGGGTCTAGTGTCAGGTCATCGGCCCAGTCATGCAAAATTAGCAAACAAGAATCTACAACGCCGTCACGTATCATGGGAACATTGGAAATATTGTATACTGTTTCATCTATGCTAGTGTAAGCATTCAGGTTTTCACCGAATTTCACCCCTATGCTTTCCAGATATTGGATGAGGGTTTTGTCCGGGAAATTTTTAGTTCCGTTAAAGCACATGTGTTCTAAGAAGTGTGCCAAGCCTCGCTGGTTGTCTTCTTCCAAAATGGAACCTACTTTTTGAGCGATGTAGAAATCGGCTCTTTTTTCGGGGAGTTCGTTGTGACGGATGTAATAAGTTAATCCGTTGTCCAATTTACCGATGCGGACGTTAGGGTCCGTAGGGATGGGAGGCGTTTGCTGTTGTGCAAAGCCCACCGACACGCTGCCTAGAATAATCCAGGCAGCTGCCATCTTCCTTAGAAAATGTGTCATAGTGTTTGTTGTGGGGTTAGTTTATTTTATTATAATAAGTCATTGGCAGATAGGTATCTTTCTGCTTCTATGGCAGCTTTGCAGCCACTCCCAGCAGCAGTGATAGCCTGTCGATAATGCGGGTCGGCCACATCGCCGGCAGCGAACACACCGGGGACTTTCGTACGCGGAGTACCTGCTTCTGTAATAATGTAGCCTACTTCGTCTGTGTCTAAATAATCCTTGAAAATGTCTGAATTGGGCTTATGGCCGATAGCCAGAAAGAATCCGTCGATGGGCAAGTCATAACATTCTTCGTTGCATTCACCCTGACGCTTTACCAAATGAACGCCTTCTACGCCATTCTCTCCGTATAAGCCGACAGCGTTGTGTTCGAACAGTACCTTGATGTTAGGATGGTTCATAACACGTGCTTGCATAATCTTGGATGCGCGTAAGAACGGTTTACGTACAATCAGGTAAACCTGTTTGGCCAGTCCTGCCAGATAGACAGCCTCCTCACAAGCAGTGTCACCGCCACCTACTACAGCTACAGTTTTCTTGCGATAGAAGAAACCGTCGCAGGTGGCGCAGGCACTTACACCCATTCCGGCATATTTTTGTTCGTCTTCCAGACCTAGATATTTGGCGGTGGCACCTGTGGATATAATTACAGTTTCTGCCTCAATCACTTTTTCGTCATCAATGGTGATGCGGTAAGGACGTTTGCTCAGGTCGGCGGAAGTTGCAATACCATTGCGGATATCCGCGCCAAAACGTTCTGCTTGTTTGCGCAAATCCTCCATTAGCTGGGTACCGCTGATACCTTCGGGATATCCGGGGAAATTCTCCACCTCGGTAGTGATGGTCAACTGGCCTCCGGGCTGTAAGCCTTCATATAAGACCGGAGCGATGTTAGCGCGTCCTGTATAAATGGCTGCGGTATAGCCGGCAGGACCTGAGCCGATGATAAGGCATTTAACTTTTTCTGTACTCATAATACTTATTTCTTTACTTAATTTAATTTGATGAATATTATATTATCTCTCTATCTTGAACTCTGTTTGCTATCGTAAGTCTATCACTTCAGCGTTTGGGAATTTCTTTTTATCAAACTTGAATGTCGCATTGTCCAGCGGCTGGTTGGTTTGGTAAGAAGTGACGATAATCTCGTTTGCCGATTTATTATTTTGTTCTACCTTTATATATAAAGGCTGATATGTTTGGGAAACGAACAAGGTGATGGATGTGATATCTTGTTTATTCTCCGGGGTCAGTATCACTTCGAACCCTTGTTTGCCGTTACGGCTTTTTGTCCCCGCATACTTATAATTATATCCGTTTTTGTAAATGGATAACAGTGCGTATGGGTTAATGGTTTGCAATTCTTCCGGGGTAGGATTGCTCACATTCACTTCTTCGCTGCTTTCCAGATAACTCCATTGCGTTTTTCCGTCAAACCAGCTTTGTATTCCGCCACTGTTCAGATAGAACTGGTTGCCTTTTAGCAATAAGGTTCCATTGCCTGTCCCCCCAAAGGTGGCACGGATGCCTCCGGCCTGTTGCAGGGCATTGGCGGTTTTGTCCAATATCTCCCGTGCCTGTTTGTCCTTTTGTGCGGACAGGCTGACCGAAAGGAAAAGGATTAATACCAGTAAATATGTTCTTTTCATTTTTATCATAACATTATTAAACAACTTATTGTTGTAGATTGTTCAATTTCATTTCCAGGTCTGTTTCATCCATGCAGAGTACGTCACGCGCCTTGCTTCCTTGAGTGGGGCCAACAATTCCTGCTTTTTCCAGTTGGTCCATGATACGTCCCGCACGGTTGTAACCGATAGAGAACTTGCGCTGGATTAGCGAAGTAGAGCCTTGCTGATGAATCACTACCAGTCTGGCTGCGTCTTCAAACATAGGGTCCAATCGGTTCATGTCCACTTCCCCTACACTGCTTTCACTCTCTTCGCCTACGTATTCGGGCAACATGAATGCGGTGGTGTATCCTTGTTGTTTACTGATGTAATTGGCTATTTTCTCCACTTCAGGAGTATCCACGAATGCACATTGCACACGTACCGGATCATTACCTTGCAAGTAAAGCATATCTCCTTTACCAATCAGTTGTTGTGCTCCCGAACGGTCCAGAATAGTACGTGAGTCCATCATGGCAGCTACACGGAAGGCAACACGTGCCGGGAAGTTAGCTTTGATAGTACCGGTAATAATGTTCGTTGTCGGACGCTGGGTCGCGATAATGGCATGTATGCCTACTGCACGTGCCAACTGGGCGATACGGCAAATAGGTAATTCCACTTCCTTACCCGCAGTCATAATCAGGTCACCGAACTCATCAATGATAATCACTATATAAGGCATGAAGCGATGGCCTTTTTCCGGATTCAACTGTCGGTTGATGAATTTCGCGTTATATTCCTTAATATTACGGCAACCGGCTTTACGCAGCAAATCGTATCGGCTGTCCATCTCTATACATAATGAGTTCAAGGTTTGTACCACTTTGGTAACATCGGTGATAATTGCGTCTTCTCCATCCGGCAGTTTAGCCAGAAAATGCTTCTCAATCGGAGCATAGATAGCGAACTCCACCTTCTTGGGGTCTACAATTACAAACTTAAGTTCTGCCGGATGCTTCTTATATAATAAAGAGGTCACGATGGCATTCAATCCCACGGACTTACCTTGTCCGGTAGCACCGGCTACCAACATGTGGGGAGCCTTTGCCAAGTCCACCATAAAGACTTCGTTGGTAATAGTCTTACCTAATGCCACAGGCAGTTCGTAGGTGGTCTCCTGGAACTTTTTACTATTCAGGATAGACTTCATCGGTACGATACGTGGGTTGGCATTCGGAACTTCAATACCGATAGTACCTTTACCCGGTATCGGGGCGATGATACGGATCCCTAGTGCCGACAAACTTAATGCGATATCATCCTCCAAATTTCTGATTTTCGAGATACGAACTCCTTCTGCCGGAGTGATTTCGTATAATGTGATGGTAGGACCTACACTTGCCTTGATAGAGCTGATTTCGATTCCGAAACTGCGTAAAACTTTGATGATGCGGTCTTTGTTGGCATTTTGCTCTTCCATGTCAATATTGGGACCATCATCTTCGTATTCATTTAGCAAATCCAAACTAGGGAATTTATAGTTTTCCAAATCCAGACGGGGGTTGTATGGTGAAAGTACGGGACCTTTGTATGCCTCGTCTTCCTCATTTGTTTCTTCACTGATTGAAAAATCAGGTTCATCTGTATCTTCTACTTCCTCTTCTTCAGTCACATAGGCAGGCTCCTGTTCCATTTCCGGTCCAGCAACCTGGTTGTTCTCAAAAGGGAAAGGGACCTGGTCTTCCACTTCTTCCTTTATCTTTTCCGGCTGTTCCAGTTCGAAATCTACAATGGCAGGTCCGGGATTGGAGAATTCCTTCTTGTTCTCTTCCTTTCGGGGAGTTTCTTTGACCGGACTTTCTTCAGTTGCAGAAGAAGCTTGCTCTCCTTTTTTCTTCCGTTTGAAATTAGGGTGCAAAGCCTTGCGTATAATTTGTATGGTTTCATTGCTTAAATATACAAAGAACAACAGTGCTGTGATGAACAATAACAATCCCAAGCCAGGTATACCTACTTGTGAAATCAGCCAGTTGCTTACATTGTATCCGTGCAGTCCGCCCGGATAGATGAAACTATTTCCGAAAGTGCCGTCAAAAATAAAACCCAGTGTGATGGAGAACCAGATGAGCAGGATGGAACAGGACATGAACCATTTCCAGATGCGGAACTGATAGGCTTTCATTAATTTCATACCCACTACTGCCAGGAACAAAATGATAAAGTAAGCTGCCAGTCCGAAACATTCATTTATAAGGAATTCGGCAAGCTGTGCGCCGCGTGCTCCGGCATAGTTCTTTACATGGTTGGTGGTCTGCATCAGTTCACCCGGCTGCTGGTTGTCCAAAATACTTTGGTCCGCTGCTCCTGTAAAGAAGAAAGAGGTAAATGCCAGCAACAGATAAACAGCAAAAATAACACTAATCAATCCGATTACAAAATGCGTTGTTTCATTCTTAAAAAAAGCGGAGAATCGTTTGGTTGATACCTTTTTAGGCTCTGTCTCCTTATCTGATTTTTTCTTTGCCATACGTCTTCATTCTATTTATTATTTCGCAAATGTACATGAAAAACATTAATTATTGCCTTATTTAATCTCTTTTTTCTTAACTTTGCGATTCAATTTTAATGTTTATGGAAAAGTACAGTCAGGTGATATTTGACAAAAATACAGTAGAATTTGTGACGGTGGCCGCCGAATATTGTGGTTTTCTGGAACGTGCCCGTGATATGAAACGCTATGATTTTGTAGATACTGCCTTAAAAATACTTCCGTTGCTTTATTTGAAAGCGACTTTGTTGCCTCCATGTGAACCGATAGGAGAGGATGAACCTGAAATCTTCGTTACAGAAGAAGATTATGAACTGATACGTAGGACTGTGGCCGGTGTGTTGGGGGCGAAGGACGATTATCTGGAAGTGTTCTTGCCGGATATGGCATACAGTGACACGCCCATCAAGAAATGTATTTCAGAAGATTTGGCAGATATCTATCAGGATTTGAAGGACTTTATCGGCGTATTCCAACTGGGACTGAACGAAACGATGAATGATTCGTTAGTAGTCTGTAAGGAACATTTCAGGGAATTCTGGGGGCAGCGTTTGGTAAACACCATGCGTGCCTTACACGATGTAAAGTATACTCCTGCCGATGATGACGAGGAGGAAGAAATGGAAGATGAGAATTCATTATTATGAAACAAATAAAAAAAACGATTACTAAAGCCGAGATAGCAGCAATGCCCAAGGTGCTTTTTCCCGGACGTATCTTTGTAATTTATACTGAGAGCGAGGCCGAGAAAGCAGTAGCCTACCTGAAAGATCAGCGCATAGTGGGGGTGGATACGGAAACACGTCCGTCTTTCAAGCGAGGTACTACCCATAAAGTGGCTTTGTTGCAAATATCTACGCAAGATACCTGTTTCTTGTTCCGTCTGAACCGGATAGGTATGCCTGATTCTCTGCAAGAGTTTTTGATGAGCGATACCTTGAAGATAGGTTTGTCGCTGAAAGACGATTTTAATTCGTTGAGGAAACGTGAGAATGTGCATCCCGACCGGGGTAACTGGATAGAGTTGCAGGACTATGTAGGACGATTCGGCATAGCTGACCGGAGTCTGCAAAAAATTTTCGCCAATCTGTTTGATCAGAAGATTTCGAAAAGCCAGCGTCTTTCCAATTGGGAGGCGGATGTGCTTAGCGAGGGACAAAAACTATATGCAGCCACAGATGCGTGGGCTTGTGTGGAAATTTACAATTGCCTGACGGAATTGGAACGTACGGGTGATTATGAGATAAAAGAGGAAGAACCAATAGAAACAACAGTAAATACAAATGGCTTATAAAAAAGTATACCTGAAACCGGGTAAGGAAGAGTCGTTAAAGCGTTTCCATCCGTGGGTATTCTCCGGAGCTATCCAGCGCATCGAGGGAGAACCCGAAGAAGGCGAGATAGTGGATGTGTACACTTCAAAGAAAGAATTTATAGCTTGCGGGCATTTCCAGATAGGAAGTATTGCCGTGCGTGTGCTCTCTTTCAAGGAAGGTGAGATTGATCATGAATTCTGGAAGCATAAACTGGAAGTGGCCTATGATTTGCGTCGCAGTTTGGGTTTGGCTGGTAATCCTGCAAATAACACTTACCGTCTGGTTCATGGCGAAGGGGATAACTTGCCGGGTTTGATTATTGATGTATACGATCATACAGCCGTGATGCAGGCACATTCGGCCGGAATGCACGTTTACCGTATGGAGATAGCCGATGCCTTGTCTGAAGTGATGGGGGATGTAGTCCGGAACATTTATTATAAATCAGAAACTACGTTACCTTTCAAGGCAGACTTGGGACCGGAGAACGGTTTCATCAAAGGAGGAAGTCCCGAAAACATAGCGATGGAATACGGATTGAAATTCCATGTAGATTGGCTGAAAGGACAGAAAACGGGTTTCTTTGTGGATCAGCGTGAGAACCGTCATTTGTTGGAACGTTATGCCAAAGGGCGTAATGTATTGAATATGTTCTGTTATACAGGAGGATTCTCTTTTTATGCCATGCGTGGAGGCGCGAATCTGGTGCATTCGGTAGACAGTTCGGCAAAAGCTATTGATCTTACCAATATGAACGTGGAATTAAATTTTCCGGGTGATACCCGTCATAAGGCGTATGCTGAGGATGCTTTTAAATACCTGGATCGTATGGGAGATCAATATGATTTGATAATTCTTGACCCTCCTGCATTTGCCAAACACAAGGATGCTCTCCGCAATGCATTGCGTGGCTATACGAAACTAAACGCTAAAGCATTTGAGAAAATCAAACCGGGAGGTATTCTGTTTACTTTCTCTTGCTCGCAGGTGGTAGATAAGATGAATTTCCGCAATGCGGTATTTACAGCTGCGGCACAAAGCGGACGTAGTGTACGTATTCTGCATCAATTGACTCAGCCGGGAGATCATCCCGTAAATATTTACCATCCTGAAGGAGAGTATTTGAAAGGGCTGGTGCTGTATGTGGAATAATTCGATTTATTTATATATTATATAGTACAATGGTGTTTTTACAGGATTTGAATCTGCAAAAGCGCCATTAAAGTTTAAATGATGTTAATCAGAAGCGAATAGTTGTAGTATTATTATGTTTGATAACATAAAACTCCTTATCTTTGCACTGTGTTTTTCATGGTATTAGATTTAAGGTTAATGAAGATTGGGTGTCTGGGATAGATACCCTTCTTTTTTTATATATGATATAGACCGTTTTTTAAAGCTTCTTCCTGAAAGAAAGATTTGCTCTGTTTTTTTCTTCCACTCCTTACATTTTCTCTTTTGGGGTGACAGGCCTATGCTTGTTTTTCCGTTTATATCCATTGTGGGATTTTTCTTGATAGGATTCGTTCTTCTTCAATCCAGGCAGCATAAAGTTCGCTCTGCTTGGTCCTAAAGCTTTATACACGCTTTCCTAAGCCTTTTCGGGCTGATGATTAAGGAGATTTTTGCGGTTATGTAGTACAGATTCCGACAGTGGACTATACAGTCGCTTCGAATGGACTATGCAGTCTATTATAAGCGTCTGTATAGTCCACTGTCGGAGTCTGTATTAGGTGGCTGGAAGAAAGAGCTTAATGTAATGGAAGAAAAAGCTTAGATAACGGGTAATGAGCAGGAATGCTTCAAAATGTCAATAATAGAAAGGTTGCAGGCTTTTTAATGAAGTTGTAATACTACCATCTCACTCTCGGTTCCTATTCTGAAAGGAGGTCCCCATAAAGATAATCCGCTGGAAACATATATATGGCTGTTTTCCCATTGGCGATAGCCGTGACTTTGTTCATAAAGATGGTCTGTTACCCAATTCATGGGCCAAACCTGTCCATGGTGGGTGTGTCCGCTGAACTGTAAGTCGATACCGGCTGCCTGACTCTCTGCCAATTGGTAAGGCTGATGGTCCAACAGAATAACCAGTTTGCTTTTATCTATACGGGCCATTAACTTTTGTAATGGAAGTCGTCTGGCATTGCTACGGTCGTCACGTCCTATCAGTTGTATGCCGCAGGGAAGTGTGACAACCGAGTCGCGCAGTAGTTGTATAGGAGTATTTTGTATAAATTGGATACTTTTGTCTATCCCACTGATATATTCATGGTTTCCGGGGACCATGTAGATTCCCAGTGGTGCTTTTAATTCCGTTAGTTCTTCAGCCATGTTTTCAGCATAAAGAGGTATTACGCTGTTATCAATTAAATCGCCTCCAATTAGGATTAAGTCCGGATTCTGTCCGTTAATCATTTTCACATATTGCTTCAAAGACGTTTTTCCTGTGCCGTTGCCCAAATGTATATCGCTCACTGCAACTATTTTTATAGGACGCCGATTATCGGTCAGCGGTTTGGTGAGCGTGATGTTGACAGTATTTATCTTGGGATGGCGATAATTATAGTATCCATATCCCAACAAGACGAATGTGGCCAGTAAAGAAGTCATGAAACTCTGGTTGAAAGAAATAGAGCACAGTTTCAATAAATCAAAGAAAAGTAAAAACAAGACCATATATAAAGTGAATATCAGCCAGCCTGTCCCGACCTCATACATTGTGTGGGATAAGTAAAACGGTATCTTCACATTGCGACTTAGCATCGTTCCGAAAAAGGACAGTGCAGCTAGCCAGAATAAAATAGTCAATAAAATCTTGATTCCGTATGGAAAGCCGGATAATGTTTGCAAACCTCTGTAAAATATGTAGGCATTTCCTCCAAGGTATGTAAAGATAAGAATGATGAAAAATGTCGGCATAAAGTCAATACATTAAATTTGGATTACAAAGGTAGTCCAATTCTTGATAAAAGAGAAACAAACTATTGATATAAACATGAAAATAGTATAAATTGGTTGCCTTAAGGATGAAGATCACGGTGGCGTGTTATATAGAAACAGGAGGTGCTGAAGTAATTTCTGATGTGTTTTAACTGTGCCAGTACAGGATATAATTTTCGTGGCCGCAGATGGAACTTCTGTTGGTAGTGTGGGTTGATGAACCATAATTGTCTGTCGATTATTTCGTATCCATACTTTTCAGCAAGTTGTTCAAAGGCATCTATGGTCATGCGGCAGCGTTTGATGTCTGATAATTCTTCGATACATGATGGTGTTTCATGGAAACATCTGAGCAGAAACCGATAGAATATACCGGGACATAAATGGATGAAAGGAAGAGAGGAGACGAACCGGTTGTGACAAATTTGCTGATGTCCGCCAAATGGCATTTGCCAAGACGGGAATCCCCAGAATATGATGCCTCCCTTAGCTAGAAGAGGAGAGAGGCAACGGAAGAATTCTTCTTTGTTACTGATGTGTTCAATGACATCGTGTATCAGGATGAGCTGGTAACGGGAAACTGAAGAGAAGTTGAAGAAATCCATCGTCCTGAATTCTCCTTTGTAGCCGGAGGCGGCGAAGAAGGATTGTGCCTGGTGTATGCGGCTGGCTGCACGGTCTATGCCTGTTACCTTGCAGTCTAGTTCGGCAAAGGGGAGCAGGTTACCTCCTTCTCCGCAACCTATTTCCAGTATGTGGGTAGAAGAGCTGAGGGAGATAAATTGCTTTACATAGTTTATATAGAAACTGCGTGATGTGTTCGCTAGTTCGTTAAAATAACATTGTCTGTCTTGATGTCTTTTTTGCGTGGCTGTCTTTTTATCCTATAGATACAAGGATGGACAAAAGACTGCATGAAGTTTCCTTAATAATTCCAGCGCACTCCCAATTGTAGGTTGAAATGGAACGGGTACTCGTCACGTATTGTGTTTTTAAAGCTGCCGTCCTTGAAATAAAAAGCTGCTCCGGGTTCTATGAAAGCCCCTAGGGTAGGATTTATATTATATTGTATTCCCAATGCGGCGTGTATGGAGAATTGGAGCGGTTTTATTTTCAGACTCTCTGTACTGGAATAGATTTTTTCTTTCTGAACGATGAAATCTTGTTCCAGTTTACCCGATACGGATTTGTCTATCGTGCCTCCTCCTGTGGTATAAAAGGAAAAGGTACGGGTGGTATAAAGCCGGCGGTCTAGTTTCACAGACAAGCCTATGTAGTGGAACTTTTGTCGTTTAACCCACTTGGAATCTTCTCCTATGGAACTTTCGGACGACAGATAGGTATATTGCAGACCTGCACTGACTCCCCAATGCCTGCTTATGGATTTACGGAACGAAAGCGCAAAACTGACGGGGAGATTATAATGGGTATATTCTGTCATGAGGCGTCCTGTGTTGTCATTTGCTATTTGTAGCAGAGCTCCGTAAGCTTGTGCATCGGGAAAGTCCGAGGGATATTCCTGCAAATAGTTTTTGAAGTCATTCCAATACATAATTTCATCCTTATGAGAACTTCCTATGTCTCCCCGGGAAAAAGTTTTGTTTATGAAGCCGGTGCTTGTTCCATTATTGCCGGCAGATATGGCAAGTGCCAAAGTATATTCGGAACGTTTATGCGGTAATGCAAAGTGGTTATGTCCGGAAGGGCTCTTGTGTACAGATTCTGTGTTCCGGATTGTATCTTGTGCCGGGAGAGTGCATTCTATTCCTATATTATTTGCCGTATCGGTATTGATACTTGTTTGGATTGGTGGTTTTGTCAAGGAAGTTGTCTTTGATTGGGGCCTGTCCGGTAATAGTTTGTTTTCAGGCATAATGGAAGGATTGCCTGTAATGCTTCTTGGCTGGTGTGCCGGTAAGGATACGACGGGCGAGGCTACTTTGTGCTTTTCTGTCTGTAAAAAATAAAAAGTGATGGCAAAAGGTATAAACAGCAAGAGGAGAACGGCTGCTATACGCATCGTTCTTATCCTTTTTTTCTTATGTAAATAGGGGGTGAAATATTTCGTTTGAAAATGATTCCAATCATTTTCGGGGAGGGGCTTTTCGTATTCGTTAACCCGTTGTTTCAAGTGGTCTATCCACGGTTCTTCTTCCTGTTTCATAATGATTGTCGAGTTAAGTATTCTTTAATTTTTTGAGCAAGTACACATTTGGCGCGGTGCAGTTGTGAGGAGGATGAATGTTCGTTAATGCCTAATGTCTTCGCAATCTCCTTATGAGGCATTCCTTCGAATACGGCCAAGTTCAGTATGGTGCGATAGCCTGCCGGTAATTCAGTTATGAATTTCATCAAGGTTTCAATAGGAATCGAAATCATATCTTCTTCGTCCACAGGCTGCATGTCTTCTTCCAGATCATCTACAGAAAGGAAAAAGCAGGTTTTCTGTTTACGGAGATGATGCAAGGAGGTAGTTACCATGATACGGGTGACCCAGGATTTGAATCCATGCAGGTCGGTAGCATGTAGTTGGTCGATGGCGGAAAATACTTTGATGAATCCATCGTGCATGACGTCCAAGGCCGATTCTTCGCCTACATAGCGACAGCACACTCCATACATTTGGCGGGAGAAGAGTCTGTATATGGTTTCCAAAGCTTCCCTCTTTCCGGCTTTACATCCTTCTATTAGTTCTGCGTCATTCATTTTTCTTTTGTCATGTTATTATATAAAGATACAGGGGAGAATAAAAGACTGCATAAGAACAGGAGTTTTTCTATAAAATAGATGTGAAATAGAAGATTATTGCCTACATTTGTTAGGTTAAAACAAAATAGATGAGAAACATGAGAAAACAACTTTATGCAACATTGGCTTGCTTTCTTCTCACTTCGGTCACAACTTACGGGCAGGGCTGGAAACTTTATGAGGAAGCTGCGAAAGGAGAATCGTATGCCAAGTTTGACTGTGTGGCGTTGCTGGACAGTACATCGGTGTCAGTGCAACCGACAGGGCAGGGATCATTTGCCGTATGTAAGGTTATCAAGGTGCAGACTCCTAAAGGAGCAGTAGCTAACCGGGTGATTAAATATGATTATGATCCGTTGACGGCCCATGCCGAGTTTAAACGTGTGACGATATATCATGCTGACGGGCAGATTGAAGAGGTGGATGTGAAGAAGACCTGTGACTATGCGGCTCCGGCCCGTGCTATTTATTGGGGAGCACGACAGATTATGATAGAAGTGGGGGCTTTGAACCCCGGTGATGTCATAGATTATGAAATAGCGAAAAAGGGATTTACATACGCTTTGCTGGGAGCTGTTCCTGAGGATGATTCCCGGTTTATACCTCCCATGCGTGGCCAGTTCTATGACATTGTTCCATTTTGGAGCAGTGAGCCTACCGTGCGTAAAGTGTACAAGGTCAGTATTCCTATGGAAAAAGAGATGCAATTTCAATTTTATCAAGGAGAATGTACATCGTCCATGCGTTATGAAGACGGACGAAAGGCTTATACTTTTGCTATGGAGGACATGATGCCTTTCCGGCGGGAGCCGAATATGGTAGATTTGTTTGATGCAGCTCCTAAACTGATGATGTCTTCTACTCCTCATTGGAAAGACAAGTCTTTGTGGTTCAATAAGGTCAATGAGGATTATGGAAGCTTTGCTCCACTGCCCGAAGCGCAGAAGAAAGTGGACGAACTGATAAAAGGAAAGAAAACCGAAATGGAGAAAATAGCTGTACTGACCCATTGGGTAGCGGATAATATCCGTTATGCAGGTATCTCTATGGGAAAAGGAGAGGGCTATACGTTACATGATACTAAAATGAATTATACGGATCGTTGCGGCGTGTGTAAAGATATAGCAGGAACTTTGGTTTCTTTTCTGCGCATGGCGGGGTTCGAGGCCTATCCGGCCATGACGATGGCGGGCAGTCGTGTCGAAAGTATTCCTGCGGATCATTTCAATCATTGTGTAGCTGTGGTGAAACTTGCTGATGGAACTTATATGCCGTTAGACCCCACATGGGTTCCTTTCTGCCGTGAGTTGTGGAGTAGTGCCGAGCAACAGCAGAATTATCTGCCCGGTGTACCTGAAGGTTCCGATCTCTGTCTGACTCCTGTTTCTGCTCCGGAAAATCACTATGTACGCATCAAGGCAGACAACCGCTTGGACGCTAATGGTACTTTGCGTGGTACATTTACCATTCAAGCCGAGGGACAGAGTGACAGCAATATACGCAGCATCTTTACAAGAGGTTTTCAGAGCCAGTGGCGTGCGACTATGGAAAGACAATTGCTGGCTGTTTCTCCTAAAGCCAGATTGCTGAGTGTAGATTATGGCAGGAATCCTAAAGATTATCAAGCTGCTCCTATCCAAATCATTTTCCGCTACGAGATTCCGGATTATGCCATGCAAGGGGAGAAGGAAATGTTGTTCAAGCCTTTGGTAATGAATAATCTTTATAATCAGGTACGCTCTTATCTACGGATTGATACAGAAATGAAGGAACGGAAGTATGGTTTTAAAGACGCCTGCTCCCGTTTGGTGGAATTGGATGAAACCATCCAATTGCCATCAGGCTATAGGCTGATAAATGGGCCAAAGGAGGATACCATGCAGGGAACGGGAGCCGATTTTGAAGGCTCGCTTCTACAAAAAGGAAACCGGGTGGTCCTGCATAATCGTCTGGCTTTGAAAAAGCGTGTATATGAAGCGTCGGATTGGGATAGCTTCCGTAAAGCGGTGGAAGCTCATAAAGCATACGGTGATTATTTGGTGATTAAAAAGTAAAGCGACATGAAAAAGATTTATTATATATATGTATGCTTGGGAGTGTTGTTATTGACAGCTCTTCCGGCAAAAGCGGCTTCTGAAGCAGAATTTGGGAAGTTAGCCAAGACTTATACATTACATAAGGACGGTAGTCAGGAAATGCGGGTATATAAGGAGTTGACTTTATTTACACATGCAGCGATGAATGGTTTGTATGGTGAAAGCTTCATTGTTTACAATCCGGCATATCAGGAATTGAAGATACATGAATCTTATACTCGCCAGAAAGACGGGAAGATAGTAAAGACTCCCGAAAATGCATTTGTAGAGGTTCTTCCTGCTGCGGCGGCTGATGCTCCTGCCTATAACGGACTGAAAGAGATGGTGGTGGTACATACGGGACTGGAGTTGGGAGCGACTATTTGTTTGGATTACTCGGTTATCACACGTCCCGGTTATTTGCCCGGGCTGGATGTATATGTGCCGGTAGAGGAGTTATCGCCCGTCAAAGAATATATCTGTAGTGTGTCGGTTCCTGAGGACAAGCCTTTGAATTATGCATTGATAAACGGAAAAGCTGCGCCGGTAGTGAAAAATGAGAATGGAAGTAAAGTTGTTACTTGGATACTGAAAAATATTCCTGCTTATTATCCTATGGAAAGTACTCCTGCTTTATCAGGAAATATACCGGTTATTTTAGCAAATACGTATCCGTCGATGGCCGATGCTTTGAAAGTGCTGAAATCTCAATTTACGGCAGCTCATGAAAAAGAGGTCATGGCTTTGGCACAAAAATTATTGCAAGGAAAAAATGCGGATGAAAAGGAAGCTGTCCTGATGAACTATGTACATGGATTGGGCACGTCCCGGTTGTCTTTGTCCGAAACAGGATACCGGATCCGTCCGGCAACTGAAGTAATCCGTACTGCCTATGGCACGGAAGCGGAAAAGATAAATCTGCTTGCAGGATTGTTGCAGGCGGCAGGATTACAAGGTGAGGTTAAGGTTGCTTTTGGCGTAAAAGCACCGGATAATTGTTTGGGATTGGGCGCTATCAGCCAGTTGTTTCTGGACTCTCCTGTCATAGCGGGCATACAGGAATATCAGCCTGTCAATACGTTGGATGGTAAGAAAGCGGTTTTGGAAGTGAAGAATAAACCGGTTTATGAAACGGATACGATAACAGTCACTTCTGAAACAGGTAAAACGTTGGCAGGGGGCTATCGTCTGATAACATTGCCTCGCGCTAAAACCGGAATAGCCATGAATGGTTATGGCTTTGGAAATACAGAACGTACTACGAACCTGTTGCTTCCTGGTATGACGGATGAAACCTATATTTGCATAGTAAATGTTCCGTCGGATATGCAGGTATGTACTCCGCAAAAGGCAAAAGAAATAGTCAATGCGGTAGGGAAATTGAAAATAACCGTACAGACTACAGAGGATAAGACGGAAGTAACCCGTTCGTTGCGACTGAACAAACAATGGATAACTCCCACCGATTATGCAGATTTTCATCGGTTGATGTCCGAATGGGAGGATAGTCATCATACTACTCTATTGCTGAAAGAGAAGAAGTAATCGGGTAAAAATTGGTTGAAATAGTTGAAAAGTTGGTCATCCCTTGAAAAAGGAAAGGCCGGCTTTTCTTATTTTCCATCGGAGGATTTACATTTGTGGCATTTAAAACCTATAAAATGAATGATATGAGTGGAAAACATGGTATAGTTTGTATGGGCTTGTTGATGCTGCTTTCTTCTTGTCACGACGACAAGCAGGTCACTGCTTCAGGATTACAACGTAAGGATTTTCAGACAGAAGTGAATGGGCAGTATACCGATTTATTTACTTTGAGTAACAAAAAAGGGATGGAGGTCTGTATCACGAACTATGGGGCGCGAGTAGTTTCTATCCTTGTACCCGACAAAAATGGAAAAAGGGAAGATGTAGTGTGTGGATTTTCCACGATTGGTGAGTATATGGAACAACGGCAGAATTTTGGTTCTACGGTAGGACGCTATATAGGACGTATTCTGAATGCGCGTTTCACACTGGACGGGGTAGAGCATAAGCTGGTCCCTAACAATGGGAAGTCCGGACATATATCACATGGGGGGAATCCCGGTTTTGCCGATAGAATATGGAAAGTGGAACAGGCAGATACATATACGGTTCGTCTGTCTTATCTCTCCCCTGATGGAGAAAATGGTTTCCCCGGAAACCTGAAAGTGACGTTAGTCTATAGTCTTGGTGAGGATGAGAATGCACTGGATTTGACATACGAGGCAACTACGGATGCACCCACGGTACTTAATCTTTCTCATCATTCTTTTTTTAATATCTCGGGAGACTTTACAAAAAGCGTGGAAGACCAGCAACTTTGGGTAGATGCAGATCGCTTTACTCCATACGATGATAAGAAATGTGTCACAGGAGAATATCTCCCGGTGGCCGGTACTCCCCTTGATTTCCGTATGCCGCATACTATTGGAGAACGTATAGATGCGGATTATCCGCAATTGAAGGTAGTAAACGGATACGATCATACTTGGGAATTGAATACGAAAGGAGATGATACAAGGCCGGCTGCTTGGGTGTATGATCCAACAAGCGGGCGTAAGATGGAGATCTTCACCACCGAACCGGGAATACAAATCTATACCGGTAATGGACTGAAAGGAAAAATGACTGGTAAAAGGGGGATAGCTTATCCTTTCCGTTCGGCGGTATGTTTCGAAACGATGCATTTTCAAGATAGCCCCAATCAGCCTGAATTCCCCAGTACTGTACTCCGGCCGGGAGAGGTTTTTCATAGTCATACGGTTTATAAGTTTGAATAATTTGCTAATCTGTCAATTTGCTGATGTGCTAATTAGGGGTGCTATATATGCCCACACGGTTATTGGTATATTAGCAAATTGACATGTCGGCAAATTATTTTTCATTTTGATGTAACGTTTCCCTACCTCTATGTGTCATACTAGTGAACATGGAACAAAATAGATTTGAAATAGAGGCAAAACGAATGCGGCCGGCTTTGTTAAGAATGGCTATCCGTTATCTGGAAGACTCCGATGAGGCAGAAGATGCAGTACAAGATGTACTGTTGAAACTTTGGTTTCTTCGCGACCGTCTGGACCAATATCGTAGCGTGGATGCACTGGCTATTGTTATAACCAAGCATTTGTGTATTAATCGTTTGCGAGGTATTCGAATAGAGAAAGTCGATTTGGAGCAAGGCATCAGCATTGGTGGAGGTGAAAACCCTGAAATGAAACTGGTAGAGGAAGAGAATATGCAGGAGATACTGGAAGTAATAGGTACTTTACCTGACTTGCAACAGTCTATTCTCCGCATGAAGCACTTGGAAGGTTTCGAAGTAGAGGAGATAGCCCGTCTCACAGGAAGTACGCCGGTGGCGGTACGAACCAATTTGTCGAGAGCTAGAAAAAGAGTAAAAGAACAATTTATGATACACAGTAAGGTATGGAATTAGATAAGAGGAATATAGAAGAATACATTAACCGTTTCTTGGAAGGGGAAACTACGAATGCCGAGGAGCAGGCTATTTATCGTTTCTTCCATACAGGGGATGTACCTTCTCATCTGATGGGATATGCTCCGATGTTTGCCTGGTATGAGGGAGGTATGCAGGGAGAACCGGGTATGTTGCAGCCAGACGGACAGAAGGAGGTTGCTGGAGGAAAGAAATCAGAAAAGGTACCGGTGGTTGGAAAAGAAAGCTTTTATCAGCGTATTCCAATAGCTGTCTGGAGTGCCGGTATAGCGGCAATGATGGTCATTGCGCTGGGGTTAGGTTTTATTTTCTATTCGGAAAACCAAGCAGACGGAAGTGGTGAGTGGTCGTGCTACGAAGGTAGTTATGTGGAAGTGGGAGGCAAGCGCATTTCGGATGTGAAACAGATTATGCCTTGTATTATTGAAACATTGGAAAAGGCGGAACGGGTGGAGAAACTGGCCCAGGAACGTGTGGAAGAAATTCATCGTTCCGAGAAAGAGATAGAAGAAAAGGAATTATTGGTAAGCGAATAAAAAACATAAAAAATAAGATATGAAAACAAGGTTTATTTTAGGAAGTGCATTGGCGGCTGTTTTGCTGCTGTGTGGTGGAACAGGCAAGGTTATGGCCCAGAAGAATATTGATAAAATGGCGGCAGAATTGGAAAAGCGGGATGATGTGGCTATCAACTCTGTAACGAAACGTGACTCTAAAACCCGCAAAGTGGTAAAGGTGGTGAAAAGTTTTTCGTTAAAGGATGAGAAAATAGGCGCAAGGTTGATTGAGGCTTTCGAGAAGGATGAGGAATATGCAGAAACTGCCATTAAGGATATGCCGAAGGGAAGGGGCAAGGCGCAGAAAGCGAATTTTACATTCATTTATAAGATGGATAATGAGAAACGTACTTACACCCTTAATGTCAATGAAAACGGAAATGTAAGCATGACCGTTATTATCAGTCCGATGAAGGATGGGAAAGAAGTGTATTCTGCTGTCCTTGATTCGGAATATTGGGATTCGTTCAATGAGCAGATGGCTGAATTGGGGAATAATCTAAGAGATTCCGGTATAGAGGTGCGCCAAATGAGCCGGGAAGAGATGGAGAAGATGCAGAAAACTATCCGCCAGTCATTGAAAGGACTGGATGCTTATGCCATAGCTGAATAGATAATGGCATTATTTTTCACGAACACCAGATAATAAAACACTCTCTTTTAGTTAGATTACAAAAACTTTTTAATTGTCTTGCCTTTCCGGAAGTTGTGAAACCACCGGAGAGGCTTTGTTTTTTAAGATGAATCTCCATGAAAAATCGAATTGTTTTATATCTTTGCAAGTAATATAAAAAACACACATTAAAGAAGAAAGATGAAAAACGAAATTACCGGAATGAAACTCAGACTGATAGTCATGAACTTCTTACAATTTGCCGTATGGGGGGCTTATCTTACTTCCATGGGGACATATTTGTTTAATATTGGCTTGGGTGCTAGGATAGGCCTGTTTTACGCCATGCAGGGGATTGTTTCCTTGTTTATGCCTGCTGTAATGGGAATTATTGCCGACAGATGGGTGCCTGCTCAAAAATTATATGGCTTCTGTCATTTTATGGCTGCCGTGTTTATGGTGGCTGCCGGGTGGTATGGCTACGTGGATGGTGAAGCGGTTAATTTCAGTACTTTATTTACATTTTATTCTTTTAGTGTAGCTTTTTATATGCCAACATTGGCATTGACAAATTCGGTAGCCTATACCGCACTGGATAAAGTAAAACTGGATCCTGTCATCGCTTTTCCTCCTATCCGTATTTTTGGAACGATTGGTTTCATCTGTTCTATGTTGCTGACGGATATCTTGGGATTCCAAAATAATTATATGCAGTTCTTTTCTTGTGCTTGCTTTGGAGTGATATTGGCCATTTATGCGCTTACTTTGCCCGAGTGTCCTGTAAGTCGTGGTGGAGAACAGAAATCGCTGGTAGATGCTATGGGATTGCGGGCGTTTACACTGTTCAAACAGAAAAAGATGGCTGTTTTCTTTATATTTTCTATGTTGTTGGGGGTTTCTTTACAGATAACCAACGGTTTTGCCAATCCGTTTCTCAGCAGTTTCAGGGGAGTTCCAGAGTATGCTGATACGTTTGGAGTGAATCATGCTAACGCATTGATATCTTTGTCTCAGGTGTCGGAAACGTTGTGTATTTTATTAATACCTTTTGTATTAAAGCATTTCGGAATCAAGCGCGTTATGCTGATAGCCATGTTGGCATGGGTACTTCGTTTCGGATTGTTCGGACTGGGGAATCCAGGGCCGGGTGTCTGGATGTTTGTACTGTCCATGATTGTGTATGGTGTGGCTTTCGACTTCTTCAACATTTCAGGTTCGTTGTTTGTTAACAATGAGACTGATTTATCCATTCGTTCCAGTGCTCAGGGATTGTTCGTGATTATGACAAATGGTATTGGCGCTACAGTGGGAACGTTGGGAGCTCAAGCTGTGGTAAATCGTTTTGTTGATATGAACAGCACTGCTCCGCAGATGGAGGGATGGAGTATGACATGGTTTGTTTTTGCAGGATATGCCTTGGTGGTTGCGGTATTGTTTGCTGTCATATTCAAGTATAAGCATAATCCCAGGCAAGTTTAATAAATTATTTTTGACCATATCCGATGTAAACAGGAGTGGTAGAAGGGAAGTTAAAATTATGGATGAAATAGAATTGAAGGTACATGATATGTCCTCTACATTGCAGCCGGCGGATGCATATGCGCTGGTGTTGGAAGAAGTGAATGGTAACCGTAAGCTGCCTATTATTATCGGTTCGTTGGAGGCGCAGGCTATTAAGGTGGTAATGATGGAATATAAGATGCCCAGACCATTGACGCACGATCTTTTTCTGACAGTGACCAAAGAGTTGGGGGCTGCTTTAAAGAAAGTGTTGATATATAAGGTAAAGGATGGAGTCTATTATTCCTATCTGTTTTTGGAAAAGGAGGGTGAGGTATTTAAAATAGACTCACGTACTTCCGATGCGATTGCGTTGGCTATGCGTTGCGGATGTCCTGTTTATACTACTAATGAGATCATGGAAAGTGAACAGTTGCATGAAGTTGGGAATACGGCATTTTCTGTCAATGTAAATACAGTTGATGTGGTGATGCTGAAAGAAGCATTGTCAAAGGCTATAGAAGAAGAGAATTATGAGCAGGCATCCCGTTTGCGTGATGAGATAAAACGACGGGAACAAGAGGAGGAGAATACGATAGTTTGATATATAAATTGAAAAACAAGAAGAACTATGCATGTTTTTTATACCCCTGATATAGCGAGTAACCTTGAACTTCCAGAAGAGGAAGCAGGACATTGTTTACGGGTTTTGCGTCTTTCCATAGGCGATGAGATAATGTTGACTGATGGAAAAGGTTGTTTTTACAAGGCTGTAATCAGTGCTGCAAGCGGTAAACGTTGCCAAGTGAAGGTAACGGAAACGATTCCGCAGGAAAAAGGGTGGAACGGGTGGTTGCATATTGCCATGGCTCCCACTAAAAATATGGATCGTACTGAATGGTTTACAGAGAAAGCGACTGAAATAGGCTTTGATGAACTGTCTTTCTTGAACTGCCGTTATTCCGAGCGGAAAGTAATCAAGAAAGAACGTATTGAAAAAATTCTGGTATCGGCAGTGAAACAATCGTTAAAGGCGACTATGCCGGTACTGAATGAAATGACGGACTTTAATAAGTTTGTTTCACGGGATTTTAAAGGGCAGAAGTTCATCGCCCATTGCTATGAAGGGGAAAAACTTTTGTTGAAAGATATATTGCGTTCCGGAGAAGATGCTTTGGTGATGATAGGTCCGGAAGGGGATTTTAGCGAGGAAGAAGTGGCTAAGGCTATAGCGGCAGGTTTTCAGCCTGTTAGTTTGGGAAAGTCCCGTCTTCGCACGGAAACAGCCGCATTGGTAGCCTGTCATACACTGAATTTATTAAACCAAAAATAAGAATATGAGAAAAGGTATTTGGGGATTTGCATTGGTGGCGATCATGCTGCTTATGGCTTCCTGTTCGTCTAAAAGTGAATATGCCAATGCTATTCCTAAGGATGCGGCAATGGTCATGTCATTCGATTTCAAAACAATGGCAGAGAAGAGTGGCATAAACGGTAAAGGGGGAGAAAAGGTGGTAGCCAAACTGACGGACGCATTAAAAAGCGGTCTGGAAGGAGAGGCCTATAAAACTGCCGAGAAGATTATTAAAAGCCCGTCTGAATCCGGCTTGTCTTTTACTGATAAAGTATATATGTTCATTACTCCTCATTCTAATGCTTTTGCTTTATTGGCAAAAGTAGATGATGAAGGTAAAGTGGAAGATTTGCTGGAGGCGTTGAAGGAGGAGCAGATATGTACGGAATTGAAAAGCGAAAGCGGATGTACATGGACACAGATGGGTACGGCGCTGTGCGCTTTTAATAAGGGCACTTTCCTGTTGATGGGAAGTAATAAAGGAGATGCTCTCAGCTTGAAAGGAAGTTTGCTTTCATTGATGCGCCAGGATGCTGAAAACAGCTATGTAAAGACCACAGACTTTGGTAAGTTGGCCTCGTCGAAGGGTGAAATTGTCACTGTGATGAATATGTCATTTATTCCTAATGATATTACCATGCAGATGCGAATGGGAATGCCTGCCTATTTGAAATTGGAAGATATCAAATATCTGGTTTCCGCTACTTTCGAAAAAGGTAAAATTGTAGTGAAGATGGAAACATTGATTGAAAATAAGGATTTGATTGCTATGTATGAAAAGCAGTCGGCTGTTTCCGCACTCATCAAAGGAGCTTATTTGGAGTATTTCCCTGCTAATATGTTGGTTTGGGCAGGTGGTAATATCGATGGAAAAGGAATTTATGATTTACTTTGCGAAAATCCTACCATCAAGCAAGCGTTGGATAATCCGATGTTGCCAATAGATATTGAAGGTATATTCTCTTCTATTCATGGGGATGTTGCTGTTGGCTATAGTTCTTTGTCAAATAATGACTTGCTGATTTATGCTGATGTAACGAATAAAGACTTTTTGCAGTCCTTCGAAGACCTGAGACCTTTGTTGGCTATGACCGGTGGGCAGATGCAATTGAACTCTACGGGCAAAGACCAATATGAGTTCCGTATGTATCGCCAGAGCATTTGGTTTGGTGTGAAGGATAATCTGCTTTATATCTCGAACAATGAAAGACTGGCAGATGAGGCAGGCCGCCGTTACGGAGTTTCTTTGCAGAATACTCCTTGGGCCGGAGAAGTGGTGAAAAACCGTTTCTTTATGGCGTTCAATGCGGCGCAGTTGGTGAAGGACGTTCAGGAGAATCCTCGGTTAACCCGTATGCTGGGTAGTGATGCCGCCGTGTTTAATGCTATTTTGGGATCTTGCGACTATGTGGATGTGATGGCTCCCGATTGGAGAAGCGGTCGAATAAATATTGTTATGAAAGATAAAGAAGTCAACGTGCTACAGTTGATCGTACATGGATTAGAGAACTTATGAATACTATAGAATTACAACGGACCCTTCCTGCTGTTTTTGCAGGGAGGGATTCTATTATATCCGATGTCTGGCATCAGTTGTTGACCCTGCAACGTGGGGAAGCCTATTTGGTGGAAGCAGCATCCGGCACTGGGAAATCATCGCTTTGCAGCTACATATACGGATATCGTAACGACTATCAAGGTATCATTTGTTTTGGCGAGAAAAACATCCGTAGTCTTTCGGTGCATGACTGGGTGGAGATTCGGAAACGTTCCATCAGCATGTTGTTTCAGGAATTGCGTTTGTTCACGGAGCTGACAGCGTGGGAGAATGTGCAGTTGAAGAATTCGTTGACCGGATTTAAATCTAAAAAAGAAATCAAGGCTTGGTTTGAACAGTTCGGTATTGCCGATAAATGGGATACACCGGTAGCTAAAATGTCTTTCGGGCAACAGCAGCGTGTGGCGTTGGTCCGCGCACTTTGTCAACCTTTCGATTTTATCTTTCTAGATGAACCTATCAGCCATTTGGATGAAGAAAACGGATGGATTATGTCCCGGATATTGGTGGAGGAAGCGGATAGACAGGGGGCAGGTATCATTGTGACCTCTATCGGCAAGCATTTGGAATTGAACTACACAAAAACGTTGAAACTATGAGGTTGGTTTGGAAATTATTACGTCAGCATATCAGTTTCCCACAATTGGCGGGTTTTTTCTTTGCCAATCTGTGCGGCATGGTCATTGTGTTGCTGAGTGCCCAGTTTTATAAAGATGTGTTGCCTGTTTTTACGGAAGGTGACAGTTTCATGAAGAAAGACTATGTGATAGTAAGCAAAAAGGTAAGTACATTGGGCTCCTTTGTCGGAAAAAGCAAGACTTTTTCCGAACAAGACATTGCTGAAATCAGCGAACAGCCGTTTACCAAAGGAGTAGGGGCTTTTATGCCTTCCCAATTTAAAGTGTCGGCAGGCATGGGGATGGAGAACGTGGGGTTGCACATGTCTACAGCCATGTTCTTTGAGTCTGTACCCGATGAGTATGTGGATGTGAACTTGGATAAATGGGAGTTTGATGAAAATGAACGGGTTGTTCCTATCATTATTCCCCGTAATTATCTGAATCTGTATAACTTTGGTTTTGCACAAAGCCGGAGCCTGCCGCAATTGTCGGAAGGGGTGATGGGTATGGTTAATTTGGATATACGTATTACTGGTGCAGGGCATACGGAAAACTTTAAAGGAAAAATAGCAGGTTTCTCCAATCGCCTGAATACGATTCTTGTTCCGGAAACATTTATGGCGTGGGCTAATAATGAGTTTGCTCCGGGGCAGAAAAGCGAACCGTCACGACTGATTGTAGAAGTGAACAATCCTACGGACGACCGTATTGCCAAGTTCTTTAAAGACAAGGGATATGATACAGAAGATGACAAGTTGGATGCGGGAAAGACTACCTGGTTCTTGAAAGTGATTGTAGGAATTGTGCTTTCTGTAGGTTTGCTTATCAGTGTACTCTCTTTCTATATTTTGATGCTCAGTATTTACTTGTTACTGCAGAAGAATACGTCTAAGTTGGAGAATCTGTTATTGATAGGTTACAGTCCGGCTAAGGTGGCGCTTCCCTATCAAATGCTGACATTGGGCCTCAATGCAGTAGTGTTGTTTTTATCGGTGGGAATTGTGATCTATGTGCGGAATAGCTATATGGATATGATAGAAAAGTTATTTCCACAGTTGGAAGAAGGAAATCTGGGACCAGCCATGGTTATAGGTATTTTGCTTTTTGTGGGTGTATCTTTGTTTAATATAATAGCAGTACGTCGTAAAGTGGCATCTATATGGATGCATAAAGGTTGATAATAGTTATGGTATCTCAGACAGAATTTACGCTTCGTCCCCGTACTAGGGGATTTCACCTGATTACTGATGAAGTGGTGCGCAATTTGCCTCCACTTCCCCAAATAGGTTTGCTTTATTTGTTCATCAAACATACCAGTGCGGCATTAAGTATCAATGAAAATGCTGATCCGGATGTTCGTACGGATATGGAATCTATTTTTAATCACTTGATAAAGGAACGCGAACCCTATTACGAACATACTTTGGAAGGTTGGGATGATATGCCTGCCCATGCAAAGTCAACCATTATAGGAGCTAGTCTTACTATTCCTATTACAGATGGTCGACTGAATATGGGTATTTGGCAGGGAATTTACCTTTGTGAGTTCCGCAACCATGGAGGCGGTCGCAAGATTGTGGCTACTGTAATGGGGGAATAACTCTTTCAGATATTCATCCGGGTTATTATTTATTTAAAAAAATAGATTAATTTCACTTTAATCAGAACTCTTTTTTTAACTTTGTACCAATTCTTGAAAACAGATGAATATTCATTTGAAAACAAGAAGGGACATATATAATTAAGAGCGTTTAAAATATTACCTTGTCTTAGAAAATCCCCAATTTTCAAAGCTGCACAAGTGTAATACAACAAGCGCTCACGTCTTGTGTTTATACTCCTTTACAGGATTAGTATATTCATAAAGACGTGGGACACTGTTGTTATTATTTGTGCAGCTGGTATGGGGATACCTCTAAGGCAGATAAAATATTAAGCAGGTCCCACGTCTCTTTTTATGTTTGTACCATAAAAATGAATGGATAAAACTAGCCTGAGTGATGAAAATTATTGTTTGGAATTCGCAGGATAAATGTGTGGCTGATTATCATAGGTTGATAAGAGGTTGCGATGTATTGTGCCTGTTGGATTGCGGGCAGTGGACGGTTCCGATGTATGCGCTTCAGATACAGAAGGGTCTGTTTCATTGGAAAGTTGAGCATGAAGGTCTTTCCTATGATATATTTTATTGCTTGGAGAAGGTGGCGTTTGTATGTCGGGATGGTTTGTATAGTGGAGAGTCTGTTCTATATAGCATTCATTCTAATATAGGATCTTTGATAGGTATTCGTTTGCAGGATGATTTTTGGTTATTTGCACACCATGAGCCTAATCTGGTTAATGCCTATCATATAGGTGAGTTTTATTTACGTGAAATCTCGGACCGTTTCAGAAAAGCGGCGTTTATAGCCGATTTTAAAAAAAAGTCTTATTCTTGGGTGCAGGAAACGGTAGGTAAGTTATATTGCATCGCTCTACCCGAAGGATATTATCCACATACTGTTAATTATTTATTCACTATCCATGTGGCCTGTACAGATTTATATCTGTTGGAAGGCTATAGCGAGACCTCCAATCAGCCTACTTTCTTTGAATTGGATATTTAATGTCCAGATTAGAACCTGTCTTACTGAAAGAAATCAATTAAAGTTCGGTGAAACTGATGACAATGCTGATGAAAATTAAACGAGTTCTTATAATTTCTTGTTTTTTCCTTTGATAATAAAAGAATTAGTGTATATTTGCATGTGAACAATTACATTTTCTAAGGAAATCATCTTATGGGCAGAGAACTTATATTTGACCGGTTTTCACAGCAAGCTCTCCAGACCTTGCACCGGTATCGTGCCGTTATGTTCAGTCCTACGATGCTCATGTCTTTAGTTGTTACCTATGATTTTTTTTAATCCTTAATTCTTACACATTAACATGAGTTTACTATGGACAACAGACCGACTATCGCCGAAGTACAAGAATGGGTACTGAAGCTTTATAACACGTGTGAACAAACCATCACTAGTGAGGAACGTAAAGAACAGCATAAATATGCCGTTATGGTACAACGGCCACAGGACAAAAAGTTCTTGGTGAAGATGCTGGACGAATCTTCTCAAATTCGTGATCGTAAGAAATTGGCAGAACGTATCAAGAAGCTGATAGACCGTTATGGTGTACCTGAGTTCTTGAATAAGCGTGATGCTTTCCTTTTTAAGATGTACCAGGCTTTTGGTCATCATTTTGATTTCATAGCCATACCAATCATAAAGAAGCGTCTTCGTATGGATACTTCTAAAGTAATTCTGAACGAAGCGCGTCCTAAATTGACAGATCATCTGGCTACCCGTTTCAAACAAAAGATTGGTCAGAACGTGAATTTGTTAGGCGAGGTCGTTTTAGGAAACGGAGAAGCGGATCATCGTTATTTCCACTATCTGGAAGCCTTGGAAGCTCCTGATATCAATTATATTTCTGTGAAAATATCGGGTATCTACGCGCAGACTCATGCGCTGAATTATGAAGAAAGCTTTCCGGAGCTGGTGAAACGTATGTGTGCACTGTATCAGAAAGCAATTGACTTTCCTTACGTGGATGAGAACGGTGTAAAACGCTCCAAGTTTGTCAATCTGGATATGGAGGAGTATAAGGACGCTCACTTTACATTACGCTTGTTTAAAGAAGTGTTGAGCAGACCGGAGTTTAAAAACTATTCGGCAGGCATCGTTGTGCAGGCTTATCTTCCCGATGCATACGAATTTCAGACTGAATTATTAGAATTTGCCAAAGCGCGTGTGGCTGATGGGGGTGCACCATTAAAGATGCGACTGGTGAAAGGCTGTAATTTGGAAATGGAAACGGTTATTTCTTCCCTTCGTGGCTGGCCTAATCCTGTAAGGACATCGAAAACTGAAGTGGATGCCAATTATTTGCATATTCTGGAACGTGCTTTATTACCCGAAAACGCAAAGGCGTTGCATGTGGGGGTTGCTTCTCATAATTTGTTCACTATTGCATACGCCTATCTGTTGAGTCAGAAGCTGGGAAGCGCGGAGTACATGACTTTTGAGATGCTGGAAGGTATGGCTGACCATGTATGGCGCGCTCAATCCCAATTGGGAAATCATGTGATTCTATATGCGCCGGTGGTAAAAGATGAGCATTTCCTGAATGCAGTATCTTACTTGGTCCGTCGTATGGATGAAAATACGGCTCCGGACAACTTCCTGACCCATTCGTTCAATTTGAAACCGGGTACGGATACTTGGCGTTTCTTACAGAACCAGTTTGAGGAAGCTTATAAGATGAAAGATGTTATTACACATACTCCTGCCCGTACACAAAACCGCTTGCATCGTTATACTCCCGTTCCACCAGCTGATGTAATGAAGAATGAACCTGATACTGATTTTGATTTGGCTCAGAACCAGGAATGGGTTCGGAACATTTTTGCGAAGTGGAAGAAGTCGCCGACGGATTCACCTGAAATTATTCCTTTGCAGATAGGAGCTGAAACGGTGGTTTGTGAGAAACGCCATAAATATATGGACCGTTGCCAGGATGATGAAGTTTGTGTATGCGAAATGTCACAAGCTGATGCCGGACAGGTGATGAAAATTTTGGATATAGCCGAAAAAGATCCTGCCGGATGGAGAAAGACTACATTGCAGGAACGGCATAAAATAATGTATGAAGCTGCCAACAGACTGGGTGAGATGCGTGGTGATTTGATAGGTTGTATGTGTGCCGTGACAGGGAAGACAGTAGTGGAAGGGGATGTGGAGGTGTCGGAGGGTATCGATTATGCTCGTTTTTATAGCACTAGCATGAAGCAGTTTGCAGAACTACCGGATGTGGACATTGCTCCTAAAGGGACTATTTTGGTTATTTCTCCGTGGAACTTCCCGTGTGCTATACCTATTGGTGGTATTGTGGCAGGACTAGCAGGAGGAAATACTGTAATTTTGAAACCGGCGACTGTTGCTGCCCCTGTGGCATGGTTGTTTGCCAAGGCATTTTGGGATGCAGGTGTGCCTAAAGAGGCTTTGCAGGTTATCATTACAGACCGTGAGGCATTAAAGGTATTAACTACGGCTCCGGCTGTCAAACATATTATTTTGACAGGAGGGACAGATACTGCTCAAAATATTGCACGCAGTAATCCGGCTACTCCATTGTCGGCAGAAACCGGTGGTAAGAATGCAATTATCTTGACGGCTTCCGGTGACCGTGACCATGCTATTATGAATATTGTGGCTTCTGCTTTTGGCAATGCCGGCCAAAAATGTTCCGCATGTTCTTTATTGCTGGTAGAACGCTCAGTTTATGAGGACAAGAACTTTCAGGATAAGTTAAAAGATGCCGCAACTAGTATGAAGGTGGGTAGTGTATGGAATCCAGGGAATGTGGTAGGTCCGATGATTACCAATAAGAATGATAAATTATTGAAAGCTTTGGAATTGGAAAAAGGGGAGTCCTGGCTGGTTCCACCTCGTTTTCTTGATAAGCATAAATATGTATTGGCTCCTACAGTGAAGTGGGGGGTACGTCCCGGTAACTATTCATTCAGAACCGAATTATTCGGTCCGATGCTGAGTGTGGTTTGTATTGAAAATTTGCAGCAAGGCATCAATTGGGTAAACAGTTTGGATTATGGTTTGACTTCAGGCTTACAGAGTCTGGATGAAGGTGAACAGAAATTATGGAAAGATTCAATTATGGCAGGTAATCTTTACATCAATCGTGGTATAACGGGGGCCATTGTAAATCGTCAGCCGTTCGGTGGAATGAAATTGTCAGCTTTTGGTGGCGGTGTGAAAGCGGGTGGTCCTAACTATTGTGCTTGTTTTGTAAAGATTACAGATAAACTAGGCAGTACCACTGACTATACACAAAGTTATGTGAAGGCATACGAGCAGGAATTTGCGCATGCGCGTGATGTCAATAATCTGTATGGCGAACAAAATGCATTCCGCTATCTGCCTTTAAAGAATATGGTTTTGCGTCTTTTTCCGGGAGATAACAATGAAGATGCAAAGATGATTGCTTTGGCTGCCAGAATTTGTCATACTCCATTGAGCATTAGTTTTGAGCCCGGTGATGATCGTACAGCTGCATTGGCTTCCTTGGGATGTCCTTTAAAAGAAGAAGCGTTGGCCGGATTCCTGAAATCAATGAAGAACTATGAGCGTATCCGTACTTGTGGGGCGGATATTCCGATGGAAATGTATGAGGAAGCTGCACGTATTGATAAGTATATTGCTACAGCTAAACCGGTGAAAGATGGACGTGTGGAATTGATTCATTACATCAAAGAGCAAAGTATTTCATTTGAATATCATCGTTATGGTAGTATCTTGGAGGTGCCGTCGGTAGAATGATGAAATACTTTTATTAGTATGTCTTTTGTATAACTTTATTAGGAGTCTCGATTTGTATGGGACTCCTAATTATGTTTTAGAAATTATTATTAGAATTATTTGGTGGAGAAGAATGAATGTGTATATGTTCAGACGTGTTTTATCAATAGAGGCAATAAAAAGGGTAAATAATCTTTTAATTCAATACGTAATTGTTTTAGTGCCTGTTGAATGCGGTAGTCTATGGTTTTAGGTGATACTCCTAAAATTTCTGCTATTTCTTTATAACTCATATTTTTAAAGCGATGCATTACGAAAGCTTCTTTATAGGATTCAGGAAGTGTTTCTACTGCTTCTTGGATACGTATAGTCAGTTCTTCTATAAGATAAAAATTAGTGTCATCTATTAGGGATTGCATCTCTTCATAAAAATAGTTTTCGACCCGGCTTTTTACTTCTTGCTGTTTGATACGGTTTATAGCACGATGATGTACAATAGAAAATAAATAATTACTTAATGAAGACTGAATGACTAGCATATCTTTATTTTCCCAAAGCCACAGCATGGCATCTTGTACACATTCTTCTGCATCTTCTAATTCTACGAATTTGTTTCCGTATGCACATAACATGGGATAGTATTTCCTAAAAAGTGTATCAAATGCTTTCTCATTGCCATTTTTGATGGCTAATAATAGGGATTGGTCTTCATAGTTATACTCCGTTTTCATTATTTAAAGGTTGATTTGTGTGCAAATATAATCTTTTAAAACTAAAAAAATATATTGTATTTCAGTAATTCTATTCTATGGAATACTATTTTAGAGGAAGTCTTGATTAAAGTCGTTTGTAGTGTGCCCTTGGGTATTATGTATGCCCAAAGGGCACATAGGAAATATATTTAATTATTTTTTACTTTGAAGCATAATACTATCGGTTCGTTTTTGAGGTTACGGGGTAAGAACACCTTTGTCTTTGGTATATTTTATATTTTTATTGCCTTGTAGTGGAATCATTTTACCGTTAGGAATATTGCCGGCCCATTTATTGTTTCTGGAAGTTCCTCTCCTTCTGATAAAGCGTAAATAGCATATAAAGTTTTTCCGTTTTTGTCTGCAGTGAACCATATATTCTCATTGTTATATATAGGAGTTGTACGAGTGGCATAAATGGCTTTTCTGTTTCATGTAAACGTTTTATTACTTCGTCTTTGATGGCGTCAGACCTACTCCTAATAATAAACAACCTCCTTTGGCAATGATTCCTATTAAAATATTAATAATTTTTTGTGGTGATTTAAAGGGAGCATTAGGTGTCCATCCCCAATCATTGCTTAGTGGTGGACAACTTTCCCAAGGATAGTTAAGCTGTGTTTCGGAGATACCGCGTTCTGGTGTCTGGTAATTTTCGTTTTTACCACGTATGCTGCGGTCTACTGAAATGAGTCCTGGGTGTTTCTTGCGTGCTTTTGACAATCTTCTGTCCAAGTGAATATCTTCACCTGTAATCCATCCTCCGTTTAACCATAAAATATCAAAACTTCCATACTCGGACATTTTATAACGGCTAATGATTCGTATGTGACACCGGTTCCTTTCAAACATTTGCAGAAGTAGGGAGTGCTGACTTTAAAAGAAGATATCACCGAAAGCTAGACAGATATCCGCATTCAGAAAAGTGATTTGTTTGAAATTCCTCTATCATTGAATACTCTTCAGATAGACAATAAACTTATTATATATAACAAGATGGAAAAAGAAACTGACTTCTTTTTATTGAAGGATTGCAAAAGGGGAGCTTTCATGACAAAAGCGTCAGATCATTCTTCAAAAACTCCTTTATATAAATTATCTGATCATGTCTATAAGGTATTTTTCCGGGATTTAGCTTTACAAGATACATTGGCAGACCGGATTGCCGATTTGATGAATAGGATCGGCTTAAGTCAGATTTCTTTTGATAGATTGGAGGGATGTTCCTATACCGGGCATGACGAATACGCTATTTCCCGCTTTGCGCCCCGTTGTTATACTCAGTTTAATTATAATTAATAAATGACGCCAGTCGTTTGAATCATAATTTATGGCGTATTCACACAAGAATGAATTGAGGTGAGCCTTGGGGAGAAGTTATGCGTACGGAACAAATGGCTAATAAAATTAAGAACCAAAATTTTTTTCAAAGGAATCTTTTTCCACGTATGTTTGGATGGTTTCTTATTCGATTGGTCGACCGGGAATTTGAATGTTCTACTTTGGAGGATGTGGAGGGGCTTTGTCCGAGGCGGCAGGTTTTGATGCCGGTTATGATTAATACCACTATCTTAAATCGGTATGGGCAAATAGACCGATTGCTACAAGCTATCAAACATTAGGATATACTACATGAGGCTTAAGTCTTCACCGAAAAACAAAAACAGCGTTTGAAAGATCTGCAGTTCGAATGGCATTTGCAAAAGGTGGATGAGAAGAACTATCAGCTCTATCTTTTGTTTGTGTCTAAACTTATTATTGTAATTTAACAGAACTTCAGCCAGGTCAGCCGGAAGGAGCTGACTGGATATGAGAAAATAAATATCCGGGGCGATGTAAAATTCAAGTAAAACTGGAAGGAGAAGCGACTGTTTCCAATCTGTCGTTTACTACTTCGGCTGGTATTGTTAAATTTCCGTGTGAGTTGGAGGGTGGACAATATCTGTTATATGATTTCGATGGAAATGCTGCTATAACTGATAAAAAATATAATGTAATAGAGGTGATCGGTGTAGAGGGTGCATTTTATCTTTCCGAAACTTCTTCTCTGGTATCTTTTTCTTGTGAACTAGAAGTGGGAGAGGCTCCTGAAGTAGTTGTACGGTATGTAACTTGTGAAAATCCTGAAAAAGTTTCTCTATGAAAATATATTTTTGAAAATAAATGCATATTTGTTTAGGAATGTGTTTTTCTCGCTTGCCATATAAGTAGAAGGACTTAAAAACATACGTATGGAGTATAATGAAACGAATATAGAATTGTTACTTCCCCGTTATTGTGAGGGTATTGCAACGGTAGAAGAGCAGCGACTGGTAAAAGATTGGATGAAGGAGTCTGAAGAAAATCGCCGGATAGTAAAGCAGATGGAAATACTTTATTTAGCGGCTGATACCGTTCATGTAATTAATAATGTAAATACAGAAAAGGCTTTAGTTAAGGTAAAAGGTAAAAAGACTGAAAGAAGGAAGGTGGCTTGGTGGGAGTGGGCACAGCGTGTTGCTGCCGTGTTATTTCTCCCACTGCTTGCTACTTTTTTGGTAGAACATTATGGTGGAAAGGATGCAGATGTACAAATGTTGGAAGCTAGGACAAACCCGGGAATGACTACTTCAGTAGTGTTACCCGATAGTACGGTGGTTTTTTTGAATTCAGAATCCTCTTTGCGATATCCTTCTTCTTTTAAGAATAGCAAGGAGAGAAAAGTTGAGTTGAAGGGGGAAGGGTATTTTGAAGTAACTAAAGATGTGGAGAAACATTTTATTGTGTCTACGGTTCACCGTTCACAGGTAGAGGTGTTAGGAACCAGTTTTAATATAGAGGCTTACGAAGAGTCTCCTGAGGTATCTACTACTTTAATCAAAGGTAAAGTCAACTTCAGTTTCCAAGAAGGTGTCCGCAAAAAACAGATTGTGTTAAACCCCGGTCAGAAAGTTGTGTATGATTCAAAAAAAGGTACAGCACGTTTACTTGAGACTTCCGGTGAAACGGAAACTTCATGGAAGGACGGCAAGATTATTTTTGATAATACTTCTTTGAAGGATGCTTTACGGATTTTAGAAAAGCGATATAATGTGGTGTTCATTCAGAAAAATCCTGCACGTAAGGCTGCTTTTACCGGGACTTTTACCAGTCAGCGTTTGGAGCGTATTCTGGAATACTTTAAATTATCTTCCAATATACACTGGAAATATGTAGACGGTAAGGATGCGTCGCAAAAAAAGACCCATATAGAGATTTATTAATCAAATAACCTTAAATTGAATATAATATGAAAGAACTGTCACCTTAAAGTAACAAAAAACATACGGGAAAATATTGGCGTATCTTCCCGTATGGAAAATCGGTTTTCAAATTAAAGCTTGTTTGGCGACAAGCTTAATCAACTAATTTTAAAACTTAAGTCATTACAAAAGTATGAAAAATAATTGTAGTATCCAATTTTCGAGGATACCAAATCGTCTATGGCTCTCCTCGAAGAAAATCCCAAGAACTATGAAACTATTTACTCTTTTCTTTGCTTGTTCCCTAGGACTGGCTCATGCATCCGAATCGTATGCGCAGAAGGCTATAGTCAATGTGGAGGTACAGAATAAGACTGTAGGGGAAATTTTGAAAGAAATTGAGAAACAATCAGAATTTGATTTCTTCTTTGATAATACGCTTATTGATTTAAATCGTCGTGTATCAGTCACTTCCCGTAACGGTGATATCTTTAAGGTGCTGGAGAAGGTATTTAAAGGTACAAATGTGAAATATTCCATTTTGGATAAGAAGATTGTCTTGACTACTAATGCTGACAATACACAGACTGTGCAGCAGATTACTTTTAAAGTAATCGGAAAAGTAGTGGACAATATGGGAGAAAGCGTGATCGGGGCTACTGTGTTGGAACAAGGGACTACAAACGGTACTGTGACTGATATGGATGGAAACTTTGAATTGGTGGTTTCTAATAAGGAAGTTACTTTAGAGATTTCATATATAGGTTATAGTAAGTCTGTTGTGAAATCAAAAGTAGGTGTCCCTGTCACTGTGACTTTAAAAGAAGATACAGAAGTGTTGGATGAAGTGGTAGTAGTAGGGTATGGAACACAGAAAAAAGTGAATTTGACAGGTGCTGTCAGTCAAGTAGGGGAAAAGGCTTTAGAATCTCGTCCTGTACAAAATGTATCTCAGGCTTTACAGGGATTAGTACCGGGAATGACCTTTGGGGTTGACGCTAAAGGTGGACAGTTGAATAATACTCCTTCCGTATCTATTCGTGGTGCAGGGACAATCGGTAAAGGCTCCACTGGCTCTCCATTGATTTTGATAGATGGTGTAGAGGGTAATATGAACTTGCTTAATCCGTTGGATATTGAAAGCATTTCTGTATTGAAAGATGCATCGGCTTCTTCTATTTATGGTTCTCGCGCTCCGTTTGGGGTTATTTTGATTACAACTAAGCAAGGAAAGACTGGTAAACCGGTAGTAAGCTATAATACTAATATTCGTTTTAATAGTCCTCTTACTGATTATGATATGATGGATTCCTATCGCTTCATGCATTATTATAATGATGCACGTACTAATGGTGGACAGGCAGCTTATTTTAGTGATGAGCAAATAGCTAATGTTTTGGCTTATCAGCGTGGAGAAGTAGGAAAAATTATTCCGGTTACAACTTCAAATACATATACACACAACTGGGCAAATGCTAATACCGATTGGTATGATGTATTTTTCAAAGACCATGCCATGTCTCAGGAACACAGCTTGAGCTTGAGTGGTGGTACGGAACGTTTTTCTTATTATCTGTCCGGCAATTTTATGGATCAGGAAGGCTTGTTGAATTATGCTGACGAAAGTTATTATCGTTATTCTGTAAATGGGAAAATCAATGCGAAAATAAACAAAAACATAAGTCTCTCTTATAATACCAAATGGTTTCGTACTAATTATGAAGCTCCTTCTTATTTGAATCAATTATTTTTCCACCAAATAATGCGTAAATGGCCTAATGCGTTTGTTACTGACCCACAAGGATATTGGGCGGATAACAGTGAGATTATACCATTAAAAGAAGGAGGACGAATGAAGGAAGATTTGGATCAGAACTTCCAACAATTGCAGTTGGATGTCACTCCATTGCCAGGATGGAATATTCACTTACAGGGCAATATGCGTATTACAACTAATTTTACTCATACTGACAGACAAGCTGTTTATGCCCATGACGCCAATGGAGAACCTTATGCTATAGCTATCACTAATGCGACGCAGCCAGGTCAGTCCAGAGTAATTGAAAAAGGAACAAAGAATGAATTTTATACAGTCAATCTTTTCTCGGATTACTCTCGCCAGTTGGGTGACCATTATTTCAAAGTAATGGGTGGATTTAATGCCGAGCATCAAAATGTGAGGACTTTAAGTGCTCAGCGTGATGGCATTATTGTACCAGATTTACCTACAATTGATACTTCTACTGAGCAGGACGTAGCGGGGGGCGGTTATAACCATTGGGCTACTGCCGGTTTCTTTGGGCGCTTGAATTATAATTATAAGGAGAAATATTTGCTGGAAGTAAATGGACGTTATGATGGAACTTCCCGTTTTATGAAAGATCAGCGTTGGAACTTTTTCCCCTCATTTTCTTTAGGTTGGAATGTGGCCAGAGAAAATTTTTGGAAACCGCTGGAATCAGTTGTCAATCAATTTAAACTGAGAGGCTCTTGGGGTGAATTGGGAAATCAAAATACATCGAATTTGTACCCATTCTATGAAATCTTACCCGTGAAAAGCAATTCCGGTAATTGGCTGGTGAATGGAGGAAAAACAAATACGGCAGATATTCCTTCATTGGTTAGTACATTATTGACATGGGAACGTGTGCGTTCTTTTAATGTAGGTTTTGATTTTGGTGCTTTCTCTAATAGATTGACAGGTTCTTTTGACTATTTTGTACGCAAGACTGTCGATATGGTAGGTCCTGCTCCACAATTACCCTTAGTTTTGGGTATTGCTCCTGCTATAGTAAATAATGCTGATATGAAGTCTTATGGTTTTGAAATAGAACTTTCATGGCGCGATAGAATAGGAGAAGTAGATTATGGAGTGAAGTTTAATTTGGCTGATGCCCAGCAAAAAGTGGTGAAATATCCCAATACTACAAATGCTTTCAGTGACTGGTATGCAGGAAAAATGAGTGGAGAAATTTGGGGGTATACTTCATTAGGTATTGCAAAAACAGATGAAGAAATGAAAGAGCATTTGGCATCTTTACCTAATGGTGGCCAAAATCAATTAGGAAACAAATGGGGTGCCGGTGATATTATGTATGCTGATATAAATGGTGACGGCAAAATAGATGGTGGTAAAGGTACATTAGCTGATCCGGGCGATCAAAGGATTATTGGTAATTCTACTCCCCGTTATAATTTTGGATTGGTTTTGGATGCTTCTTATAAAGGATTTGATGTTTCTATCTTCTTTCAGGGAGTAGGTAAAAGAGATTATGCTCCGATTGTAGGAACTAATGGTGCTGTTTTTTGGGGAGCTGTAAATAATATCTGGCAATCAATGGCGATGGAAGAACATTTTGATTATTTCCGTCCTGAGGGCCATCCTATGGGAGCTAATCTGAACGGGTATTATCCGAGACCGGACTTTACCAGCAACAAGAATCATCAGGTACAAACTCGTTATCTGCAAGATGCGTCTTATATCCGTTTGAAGAATTTACAGATTGGTTATACATTACCTAAACAATGGATTAATAAATTGCACATTAATAGATGCCGTGTATATGTGTCTGGTGATAATTTGTGGACTGGAACCAGCCTGGCCAGTATGTTTGATCCTGAAACACTAGCTGCCGGAGATTGGGGATCAGGAAAGACTTATCCATTATCTAAAGTGATATCTTTTGGCTTGAATGTTAATTTTTAAATAGAAATACAATATGTCTTACATAAAAAATACAGTAGCTTCTGTAGCCATGTTATTTACCTCAGTGGTATTGACATCCTGCAATGATTTTCTAGATTGTGAACCGTTGGATAAAATAACCCCAGATGCTTATTTTAATTCAGAAAGTGATTTGGCTGCCTATTCTATTCAACAATATAAATTCCCATCCTATCTTAATTTTGATATCTCTTTAGTAAAAACTGATAACAATTCGGATGACCAGGCCGCAACGGATGCTTCTACCGCGTTGTGGGTACCGGGAGAAAAACGTACTCCTGCTGATAAAGGAGCATGGGATTTTACAGAAATCCGTAAAGCGAATTATTTCTTCCAACAAGTATTACCCAAGTATGAGGCCGGAAGTATAAAAGGCGATGGAGTAATGATAAAACATTACATTGGAGAAATGTATTTTTTGCGTGCCTACCAGTATTTCAATAAATTGGTAAGTCTCGGTGATTTTCCTATTGTAACGGAAGTATTACCTGATGAAACAGAAGTGTTGAAGGAGGAAAGTAAAAGACAGCCTCGTAATAAAGTGGCTCGTTTTATTATAGAGGATTTAGATAGAGCTATTGAATTGATGTCATTGACTACCGATAATGGTAAGAATAGATTGACAAAAAATGTGGCATTGTTGTTTAAGTCTCGTGTAGCTTTGTTTGAGGCTACCTGGTTGAAATACCATAAAGGTACAGACCGTGTGCCGGGTGGTCCGGGATGGCCAGGAGCACAGCAAGAATATAATGCTGGCTTTTCTATTGATATAGACAAGGAAGTAGATTGGTTTTTGGAACAGGCAATGGATGCTTCTGCTCAAGTAGCCGATCGTATTTCATTGACAAAAAATACCGGTATATATAATCCGGACTCGAATCCTTATAACTGGAATCCTTATTTTGAAATGTTTTCGGCTGTTGATATGGAACCGATAGATGAAGTCTTGTTTTGGAGAGCATACAGTTCTGTGCAGGGTGTTACTCATAGTGTAAGTTCTTATCTTTGCAAAGGAGGAGGGGATTTAGGATATACTCGTAGTTTAGTAGATGCATGTTTAATGAAGAATGGATTGCCTATTTATGCGCCAAATTCTGGCTATGCTGGTGACGTGACGATTGAAAATGTTAAAAAAGACAGAGATGACCGTTTACAGTTATTTATGGGTGCTCCTAGTGATTGTTCAAGGCTTGATCCATATGAGACATATAAATATCCTAAGATATTGGAGCAGACCAATGATAGATGCCCGACAGGTTATACGGTTCGTAAATTCTTGACTTATGATCCAGCTCAAGTTGTAATCGGTTCTGGTGCAGTCAATACGTATGGATGTCTTCTTTTCAGATCTGTTGAAGCTAACTTGAATTATATTGAAGCTTGCTATGAAAAAAATGGAAGCTTGGATCCAAAAGCGATAAAGTATTGGAAGGAGATTCGTAGTCGTGCAGGTGTGTCTGATAATATCGATATGACAATTGCTGCTACCGATTTGTCTAAAGAAAATGATTGGGCTAAGTATTCTGCCGGTCAGTTAGTAGACCCCACCTTATATAATATTCGTCGTGAAAGACGCATAGAACTAATGAGTGAAGGTACCCGTATGCGTGATTTAAAACGTTGGCGTGCTTTGGACCAAGTAGAAAATTATCAAGTTGAAGGATTTAATTTATGGGGTGGCGAACTGGAAAAATTGTATGTTGATGAAGCTGGTAATAGTTTGTTGATTCCAGAAGGTGCTTCAGATAAGCAACCTAATGTATCCAACAAAGAAAACAGCAGTTATTTGCGTGTTAATCAGATTGTAAAAAAGAATAACTTGTTATACGATGGTTATACCTGGATACCAGCCAATTACTTAGAGCCTATTTCTGCTATCAACTTTACACTTACCTCTTCAAATCCTGATGACTTGGAAAGTTCAACGATTTATCAAAATCCGGGTTGGAGTAAAATAGCTAATGAACCGGCTATAGGATATTAATATAAAAAAGAGAATCATTTTTAAGGAGAAGATATAAAAGAGAGTGTGTAAGGAACCCTTCTCTTTTATGTCTTTTCTGTTTGTGTATGTAACATCTTTTATTTTAGATAAGCACAGTTGTATTCTGTAAATACCATGAATATGAAAAAACTGATTATGTTGTATTTCTTTCTTGCCGGAGGAATAGCGGCAAATACGAAAAATATAGATTATACTTATTTGAAAATGCAGTCTGCTCCTTTTGAGGTAGATGACGATTACCTCTCCAAACATGATATCGTTTATTTTTCACCTACGCAACTGGAGGCGGAAGGCTTTCCGATGGGTAATGGTGATATAGGCGGCATGGTGTGGAATCATGACAATGGCATCGAATTGCAAATCAATAAAAATGATTTGTGGACAAAGGCACAACCAGAAGAATACGGAATGTCATTGTTGAAGCATGCGGCTCGTCTGAAGATCGATTTTGGTGCACCGGTATTCAGTTGGATGCATTTGGAAGAGTTTGAGGGGCGGTTATCGCTGGCAAATGCCGAGAATACATATCGTGCGGTTACGGGTTATTCTGCTACAACTATTCGTACTTGGTTGGCGCAAGATCGTAATGTATGGATAGTGGAATGTGAAAATATACCTGATCCTGAAATGTTGGGAAATCATTCGGTAGCTACGGTTTCGTTGGAAAGACTGGGGAGCCGTTCCTTTACCGGATGGTATGGAGGTTGGTTTGCGAAGAACCCTTCAGTGGGGCTTGGTAAGATGCGTGCAATGGCTGATGCTCGCGAAATGATATTGGAAGAAACGGATGGTGGACTGCACTTTGCTGTAGCTTGCAGGGTGGTAGAGTCGTCCGAGGAACCGGAAACGGTGAATATGCGTCGTGCCGAATGGCGGACAAATAAATGTAAGTTCACAATTATGGTCAGTGTAGTAACTGATCGCGAAGATAAGGATCCGGTAAATGCAGCAAAGAAATTACTTGATGAGGCAGAAGCGAAGGGGGTAGATGAGTTGCGTCGCGAGAAAGATGAGTGGTATCGCAATTTCTGGTCCAATTCGTTTGTGAAGTTGGGTGATGATTATTTGGAGAATATCTATTACTTGCATCGCTATCTGATGTCTGCTGGTTCGCGAGGTGAGTTTCCGCTGGCTTTTAATGGGGGACTTTGGCGTTGGAACCGTGATGTACTTAATTGGGGGACACCGCATCATTGGAACCAGCAGCAGGAATATTGGGGATTGTGTGCGCAAAACGATTGGCGGCTGATGAAACCTTATCTCGACACTTACTTCAAGATGATACCGTTTGCTGAGAAACTGGCAAAGGAGTATGGAGCGGAGCATGATGCATTGCTCATTACCGAAGCGCATAATTTCAACGGTGTACAATGGGGAAAGGACAAACGCTATCTGAGGAACAATTTTACTCCTGCTTCACAGATAGCTTCTCTCTTTTGGGATTATTACGAATTTACGGGAGACGAGGAATTCTTGAAAGAAAGGGCATATACGTTTATGAAGAAAGCTTCTCATTTTTATTTAGACAGGTTGGAATGGGATGAAGAAAAAAATGAATATTTTTTGAAAGCTTCTTTGTATGAGTCGGCCCCTATCGCTTATGTGAAGAATCCTATCAGTGACCGCAATTGCATCGAAAGGCTTTTCAAAGATTGTATCCGTGCGGCGGAAATATTGAACGTAGACAAAGATGAGGTGAAACAGTGGCGTCACGTACTCAATCATTTATGGGAAAGAGGCTATCAGCAGTTTGGTGAATGTGGCGAAGTAATCTCTCCTGCCGAGGAGTATTATACGGAAAAGCGTTATTCTCCATGGATTTGGGGTAACGGTGGTGCCGTAGCTTTTCCGGCAGGGCTGATTGGTATTGATGATAAAGACACTCGCTTGGGAAAAGCTGTTGTGAATCTGTTGAAACACGATGACGAGTGTAACGCGCATTATCCTTATCCGCAGATAGCCGCTCGAATGGGAGAAGGAGATGTGGCCTTGAAGTATATATGGAACGGGGTGAATGTACATCAGATGTATCCACAAGGATTGATGCACAATGTGACCGGTTATCCTGACAATATTTACGATCTTGCTTCTGTGCACAATCTGTTGAAAGACACGTATATGATACGCTCACATGATTTCTTTCAGTGCGGTATGGAACCCATGAGCAATTATTGCACGGGCATAAATGAAATGATGCTCCAAAGCAACGAGGGGAAAATCAGAGTGTTCCCTGCTGTGCCTGCTGCATGGGATTCTATTCCTATGGCATTTATTTTGTTGGCAAGAGGGGCATTTCTCGTTTCTGCAAGTAGGAATAATTCGGCTGAGGTTACACAAGTAGGTGTGAAGAGTTTAAAAGGGAATCTTTGTCGATTACAGAATCCTTGGGGTGACAAGAAATGTGAAGTGTTGAGATGCAGAGATGGCAGGAAAGTTTCCGTAAAGACAGGAGGGGATGGTGTATTGGCTTTCTCTACCCAAACAGGTGAAGAGTATGTTGTTCGGCTCATTGGTACGGAAACTTTGGTTAAAGAAGTGTATTTTGGCAAGCCTAATATGAAGGTGAAACAATTGGGAAAAAGAAGATTGGGAAAGGTTAGTGGCTGGAATGATTTTCAATGTGGAGGTGAAAAATGAATCTTTACAGTGAAAGTGAAGGCTGAATATGATTATGCACAGAAAAATAAAGCTAATTATTTGTTGAATATTGCTCTTCGCGGAGATGGGTCTATTCATCCTGCTGACCAATCCACTTTGCAAGGTTTTGCTGATCTAAAAGATTGATAGTATACGTGACTGGTTTTGAACAGATAGATTCTTCTTTCTTCCTTTCATCTACTTTTGAAAACGCCCTGCTGACAGGCGTTCCGGTAGTGACAGGACTTCCCGTCATCCCCTTTCAGTTTCCTCCACTCTGTATCTTCACTCCTTCCTGTGAAGGGAGGAGAATCTACAGATGAAACGGGAATGAGGGGAGATCTTACAGTTTTTAACCAATTGATAACTAGTGTGTTTTAAATGAAATGACAGAATGAGAGGAGAAAAGTGAACACCTGCATAGTGAGAGGATAGTGTAATGAACCGACTTGGCTGGTTTGCCGGACATGATAGGCTTGTCCGTCGGACCAGCTAAGCTGGTTCATGAAACATGCCGGCCTTTTCATCAAGACATGCTGACCTTTTAAGTAAAGGTGCTGGCATTTACCAAAAACATAAGGACATTTTAAAAAAACGACCGGTTCTTTTGAAGTAAACGACCAAAGCAACACATCCGGTAACATTAGTAACATGTGACCTGTCACGTTACTGACGTATGAGTCTACACGTATGTATGTGTCGGGCTGTACATACGGTAGCGTATGCCTATATATACGTATGTACTGTGTATCAAGTTCTACCGCAACTTGTACTAAGATGCACTATATCCTGTACCAAGATTCGCCATAACTTGTGCCAAGTTCCGCTACCTTTGCTGAAAATGGTAAAGGCAACTTGCAGGATAACAAGAATAGTTTTTCAGGAGAAATCCCGGCAAAAAAGTGGAATCAGTCCTTTCGACAGCTTCAGCCAGAAAAGCAGAGGAGAATTCTGCTCACTTGAAAGACGTGCAGAAGAAGGCTAAGCCGCATTCCTTGATGCAGGAAGTGACCACCTTTCTCACCTCCCACTACCACTTCTGTTTCAATGTACTGACCGAGGTAACCGAAGTGGCATGTCTGGAAAACGATGTGCCCGACCCCCATCTGCACTATGCTAAAGTTCTACAAACACGTACCCGAAGAGGAGTATTCCGCCTCTGCTTCCGCTTCGCTATGGTAGAGGATGATCTGCAGAAGGTACTGACCTTTTCCGTCACCCAGTTGTTCGGGCGTATGAAATCCATTCATCCTTCGGTCATAAGGAGCATGACCGCTTACAGTCTGAGCCGCATTCTGCCTCTGTTGGGCGGGTGCATACTGTCAAAGGGAATGTATATAGGGTAGTGGAATGCTAGATACCCTTAATTACCACATGGGATAGGAGAATTAGAAGTCCTTTCTTGAAAGTTCGTGAAAAAGCGAACTTTATTCGTTAAATTATGCGGAAAGTTCACAATAAAGAGATTCCTTGATTTAGGAATATCCCCCGCACAATTGCCATTAAATAAAAGACTTTTTGTTTTGCTGTTATTGAAAGCAAAGTGGATATGGACTATAATCTCTATTCTGTTTCCGGTCTGAAAGCAACGTGCGCAAGGTGAGGGATAAGGCATGAGGTTATGCTGTCATCGGTGTGTATAAATCGGATGAATGGAGATAAAAAGCAAGACTTATTCTAAAAATAAATCAATATGAAAAAACTGTTATTATTATTTTTATTCTTGTGCTCGTTGGAAGTAGCACAGGCACAACCGGGTATCTCAACTGCAATACCTTCTGAAAAACCTTCAAAATACCAGAAAGATCAGATCAAGCGCAAGTATGGTATGTTCATTCATTTTGGTATCAATACATTCCATGATGTGGAATGGTCAGACGGATCTTTTCCGGTGGAAACTTATGCCCCTGCGGAGATTGACGCCTGTCAATGGGTGAAGACAGCGAAAGATGCCGGTATGAAGTATATCATCTTGGTGGCAAAACATCATGAGGGCTTTTGTCTTTGGGACAGTAAATATACTGATTATGACGTGGCAAGTTCGGGAATAAAACGAATGTGATTGAAGCCGTAGCTAGGGAATGTAAGAGACAAGGCATGAAGCTGGGACTGTATTACTCGTTGTGGGACAGGAAAGTCAATGCGGATGTTGACAATGTGGAGTCGGACAGGAAGTACAATACATACATGTTGAAGCAATTGGACGAACTGATGGACATCACGGAAAAATATACTAAAATAGTGGAGTTCTGGTTTGATGGAAGTTGGGTGAAACCCGGTTATCGCTGGCCGGTAGAAGGCATATACAGAACCATCAAAAGCCGTGAGCCGCAATGCCAGATCGGAATTAACTGGACGATAGGCGAGGATGCGGATCCCCATAATCCGAATGCGCCGGAGAAATCATATAAAATTATTCCGGAGGAACAGAAGGAAGGGGATCCTATCCGTTATTTTCCCAGTGACTTCCGCTTGGGCGATCCGCTTCTGCCCGCAAGTCTGATAAGAGAGCTTGACTTCAAGAAAAACCGGATGGAGCTGGTGGCCCTGCACGCTACAGGTTTCGGAAGGCCCAGCCAGGCGGCATGGACGGAAATCTTTGCGGATGGCCAGTCTCTGCGAATAGCCCGTTGGCCGAATGACTCTACGGTTATGATTGGAAAAATACAGGAATCGGGGATGGCTAAGGAAGGGAAAGAGGCTCCTTTCCCTGTATTCGGATATCAGGAAGAGCGCCCTTCGAGTTGGAAATCGGTAGAGAATATGTGGATAAGCGGATACTTTGCGCACGGTTATGCCGATGACATGATTTGTGTGGAAAGCATCGACACGATACATAAAATGATTCATACAGGGTAGCATACGGTATATGGATTTATGACAGGTGCGCCTTGGCGTCAATGGTTTGCCTTGAACCTGCTGGAGGAACTGGATGGGCCGGGCGAATACGTGATTGATGCCGGGAGAGGGAAGATGTATGTATATCCGCTTGCCGGAAAGATGGAAAATTGGAGTGTTTCTTTATTGGAAGGGCCCTTGCTGGCTATAGAGCATTGCAAAGATGTGAAGGTACAAGGCATCACTTTCGAGTATGGCAGGCATATCGGTGTCTATATGGAGAATACCCATCGTGCTTTAATTAAGAATTGCATTATACGCAATATGGGCGGAGTGGGCGTATCCATCGGAAAGGGAACGTTGAAGGCTGGTAACCAAAGAGGGCACGAGTCGGGAGGCAATCCAGCTTCGCGTGTCGTGGGTGATTTGATGGGAACGGTTTATCAGAACATCCTGTTCAACCGCGAAGGAGGAACGGAAAACGGAGTCGTGGATTGTCATATTTATAATGTAGGTGCCGGAGGTATCAGTCTGGGAGGAGGAGACAGAGCCTCATTGACCTCTGCCGGAAACTATGTGGAGAATTGCCGGATACATGATTATAACCGGATTGAGAAATCCTATCGTCCCGGAATATGGATGGATGGTGTGGGTAACCGCATCTCTAAATGTGACATCTATGATGCGCCCAGCATGGCTATCCTGTTTCATGGAAATAACCATGTGATAGAACTGTGTGACATAACGAATGTGTGTTCTGAAGTCGATGATCAGGGAGCTGTTTATTATAGTCGTGATCCTTCGGAGCAGGGAAATGTTATCCGTTATTGTTATTTTCATGAATTGAGTCCGCGCCATCGTGTAACGGCTACTTATCATGATGACGGAGCTTGCGGAGCGGAAGTTTATGGTAATATTTATCACAAAGCAGGGTCTTTGCCGGTACTAATCGGTGGGGGACATAATAATCATTACCGGCATAATATATTTATAGATTCTCCTGTTGCCATTCATATAGATGCGCGTATGCAGGGCTGGGGCAAATTCATGATAGAGAAAGGTGCGATAATTGACCAGCGTTTGCAAACAGTCAATTATAAAAATCCTCCTTACAGTACGGCCTATCCTTTGCTCGCTGCATATTGGGACAATGACACTTCTTATCCAAAAGGCAATGTGATAGAAGGAAACTCGTTTTATAAGATAGGAAATGTGGTGCGCGGACAGAGCGAATGGCTGGAATTGTATAACAATTGGGCTACCGGTTCGGATCCAGGGTTTGTGGATGCTGCTGATCCGTTGAAAGGATTTAAGGATGATGCGCTCATTTATCAACGGATCAATGGATTCCCCCGGCTTCCATTTGAGAAAATCGGATGCGATTTATCCAAATGAAAGAGTGTGATGATAAACTTTCAAACCTTATAAAAAAATATTTTATTTCTTTAGGAACATTCCTTTCCCGATTGCCATATAAATAGAGAGTACCTTTGTTTGGCGACAAAGGATCAACTTATTTTTAAACTTTAAGTCATTACCATTAATGGAACATCAAAACAAATTGATTTATGGCGGACTATTGGCGATATCCGCTCTGACCGGCTGTATGGAGCCGGTAACAGAAAAACCTTTGAATATTGTCTATATTATGACGGACGATCATACAGCTCAAATGATGAGTTGCTATGACAAACGTTATATGGATACACCCAATTTGGATCGGATAGCCAATGAGGGGGTACGTTTTACAAACAGTTTTGTCGCAAACTCTCTGAGTGGCCCTAGTCGTGCTTGTATGCTTACGGGCAAACATAGTTGTGAGAATAAATTTTATGATAACTCTACCTGCGTATTTGATTCATCGCAGCAAACTTTTCCGAAACTATTGCAGAAAGCGGGTTATCAGACTGCATTAATTGGGAAATGGCATTTGGAAAGTTTGCCGACAGGCTTTACTTATTGGGAAATAGTTCCCGGACAAGGTGATTATTATAATCCGGATTTCATCACACAAACCAATGATACCATTCAGAGACATGGGTACATCACTAATCTGATTACCGATGATGCCATAGACTGGATGGAAAATAAGCGCGATAAAGAAAAACCTTTCTGTCTGCTTATTCATCATAAGGCTATTCATCGTAATTGGATGGCGGATACCTGTAATCTGGCCTTATACGAAGATAAAGAATTTACTTTACCCGATAATTTCTTTGACGATTATGAGGGCCGTTCCGCAGCTGCGGCTCAGGAGATGAGTATTGTGAAAGATATGGATATGATATATGATCTGAAAATGCTCCGCCCTGACAAGGAATCCCGTTTGAAATCATTGTATGAAAGCTTTATCGGACGTATGGACGAAAGACAGCGTGCCGCGTGGGATGCATTCTACGGTCCTGTGATCGATGATTTTTATCAGAAGAATCCGCAAGGAAAGGATTTGGCTAATTGGAAATTCCAACGTTATATGCGCGACTATATGAAAACAGTCAAATCACTGGATGATAATGTAGGACGTGTGCTCAATTATCTGGAAGAAAACGGGTTGCTGGATAATACATTAGTTGTCTATACATCAGACCAAGGATTTTATATGGGAGAGCACGGATGGTTTGACAAGCGTTTCATGTATGAGGAATCCATGCGTACTCCGTTGATAATGCGTTTGCCGAAAGGATTTGACAGGAAAGGTGATATAACTGAAATGGTACAGAATATAGACTATGCACCTACTTTCCTGGAACTGGCAGGTGTAAAAGTACCCGAAGATATTCAAGGCGAGTCTTTGTTACCTTTATTGAAAGGAAAGAAGCCTGCGGGCTGGCGTAAATCATTATATTATCATTTTTATGAATATCCTGCCGAACACATGGTGAAACGTCACTATGGAGTACGTACAGACCCTTATAAATTGATTCACTTCTACAATGACATTGATGCATGGGAACTTTATGACTTGGAAAAAGACCCTGCCGAGATGCACAATGTAATCAATGATCCTGCTTATAGTGAAGTATTGGCTGATATGCAGGCGGAGTTGAAGAAATTGCAAATCCAATATAACGATACAGACTTTGTAAAATAAAGACAATGAATAAGACATTCTTATTAAGTGTAATACTGGGAGTTTTATGCTTTCCGGTAAAGGCACAGACCTTGCCTGTACCTACACCGGTACAATTGCAATGGCAGCAGATGGAAACAACGGCATTTGTTCATTTTAGCGTGAATACTTATACGGATATGGAGTGGGGATATGGCAACGAGTCCCCTGCCATCTTTAATCCGACTAAGTTAGACTGTCGTCAATGGATACGGACTTGTAAAGAAGCGGGACTGAAAGGAGTGATCCTTACTGCCAAGCATCATGACGGGTTTTGTTTGTGGCCGTCGGCTTATACGGAATACAGTGTGAAGAATTCTCCATGGAAGAACGGAAAAGGCGATTTGGTACGCGAATTTGTGGATGCTTGCCATGAGTATGGGATGAAAGTGGGATTATACCTTTCTCCTTGGGATTGTAACCATCCTGATTATGGAAAACCGGAATACATCACTTACTTCCGCAATCAGTTGCGCGAATTGCTGACTAATTATGGGAAATTGTATGAGTTTTGGTTTGACGGCGCCAACGGGGGACGTGGTTATTATAGTACGGATTCCTTACATACCCGAAAGATTACCGCAGATTACTATCCATGGGAATCTTTGACAGAAATGGTATATGAATTGCAACCCAACTGTGTGGTGCATGGTGGAAGTGCACAGAACATCCGCTGGGTAGGCAATGAGGAAGGGTACGCTTTGGAAGAGCATTGGAGTACAGTGAGAAAGCCGGAATTCTATGATAAGGGGATACCAAATGGTAAACAGTGGATGCGCGGACATGCGGATGGTACGTTATGGATTCCTTCAGAAACTGATGTATCCATCCGTCCCGGTTGGTATTATCATGCTTCGGAAGACCATAAACTGAAATCATTGTCCCAATTGACTGACATTTATTATGAGAGTGTGGGACGTAACAGTTTGTTATTGCTTAATCTGACCCCCAATCAAGAAGGATTGATTCCTGAGCAGGATTCCTTGCGTTTGGTAGAATGGTATCGGCGATATACCTCTGAACTAAAGAAGAATCTCGTTAATCAGAAAATGAAAGTAACGGGCAAGAACCGTAAGAAGTTGAAATATACTTTGGATGGTAATCGAGGTACATATTGGGAAGCTGATACAAAAACGCCTGTACTGGAAGTGGATTTTGGAAAAGAATTAACTTTCAACCGTTTGTTATTGCAAGAGTTTATTGAGAAAGGGCAAAGAGTAAAGCAGTTTGTTGTAGAATATTTTGATAATGGGAATTGGCAGAAATTGGATGAACAGACTACTATCGGTTATAAACGGATTCTGCGTTTTCCCGAAGTCACTGCTTCACGTCTGCGAATACGGATAACAGATGCATGGGAGGCACCTTGTCTGGCAGAAATACAGGTCTTTAAAACGGAAACTCCGCTGGATGCTCCTGTGATTACCAGAAATAAGAATGGAGAGGTGAAGTTGGTATGCAGCAATAAGGATGCTTCTATCTATTATACTACAGATGGTAAAGAGCCACAACCTGGTGTAAGCCCTCGTTACCAGTCGCCTGTTCCGGCAGACGGTGATCGGATTATTAAAGCGATAGCAGTGGACGGAAAGAAAAAGTCAACAACTGCTACGCGTACTTTTACCGGCAGTAAGGCTCATTGGAGTACCTTGCCTGATAAAGCCGGTATGCTTGTTTTTGATGAAAACCAGCATACAACTTGGGTTGGAAAAGATGTGCTTGAGGTTGACTTGCAATCAGCAAAGGAAATGACCGGTATAAGCTATCTGCCTGATCAGGCACGATGGGCTAATGGAATTGTTGTAAAATATATGATTGAGATCTCTTTGGATGGAATCCGATGGGAAGAGGCAGCCCGTGGAGAGTTTGCCAATATTCAGAACAATCCTGTAGAACAGCAGGTAATTTTCCGGCAGACGCATAAAGGACGCTACATCCGTTTCCATGCCTTGTCAACAGTGGATGGTCAAAAGAGCATGGGGGTAGCGGAATTGGACATTTTATTTTCTAAAAACTGATAAGTAATGAAAAAGTATAACTATGTAGGATGGTGTATGGCCGGTAGCCTTGGTTTGTCCGCTATGTCCGGACAGGCTGCACAACCGGAAAAAAAGCAACCGCATATCATCTTGATAATGACTGACCAACAACGTTGGGATGCATTGGGATGTGCGGGAAATGAAGCTGTGATTTCTCCAAATGTGGATCGCTTGGCAGCCGATGGGCATTTGTTTTGTAATGCCTATACGGCTGCTCCAAGCAGTACTCCGGCACGTGCGGGTATGCTGACGGGTATGTCTCCCTGGCATCATGGCTTGTTAGGATATGGACAGGTGGCAGAGCATTATCCATATGAAATGCCGCAGATGTTGAAAGACTTGGGCTATCACACATTGGGAATAGGAAAGATGCATTGGCATCCGCAGAATGTGTTGCATGGATTCGAAGTGACTATTCTGGATGAAAGCGGACGTGTGGAGTCTCCTTATTTTATGAGTGATTATCGTAAATGGTTCAATACGCAGGCTTTCGGCCTGAATTCCGACAGTACAGGGGTGGAGTGGAATGCCCACGGAGCGAAAGCGTATGCTTTGCCCGAGCGCTTGCATCCTACCGTATGGACAGGAGACAGGGCGGTGGAGGCGATAAAAGGTTATTCTTCTGAACGGCCTTTGTTTTTGAAAGTGTCTTTTGCCCGTCCGCATAGTCCGTATGATCCTCCCCGGCGAATAGTGGATAAGTATGAGGGCAGAAAAATACCCGCTCCCGTTGTAGGTGACTGGTGTAAAGATCTGGCAATAGATACTCATCCCGAAAAAAATCCTGAAGCGGCTGTAGGAAACTATGGAGTGGAATATGCCCGGAATTCCCGTAAGTATTATTACGCTTCGGTTACTTTTATTGATGAGCAGGTAGGGCGCATTGTGGATGAACTGAAAAAGAAAGGAATGTATGACAATGCGCTGATATGCTTTGTTGCCGATCATGGCGATATGTTGGGAGATCATCATTTGTGGCGTAAAACGTATGCTTATGAAGGTTCGGCAGCTATTCCTTTTATTATAAAGTTACCCGAAAACATGAAAAGTAGCCTGAAACCCGGTGAAAAAATAGAGGCTCCGGTGGAGTTACGCGACTTGCTTCCTACTTTTCTGGCATTGAACGGCTGCCGGATTCCGGAAGAAATAGACGGTCTGTCTTTACTTCCTTTATTGGAAAAAGGGAAAGCTCCCTGGCGTGAATATATTGATATAGAACATTCCACCGCTTATTGGGCGGATAATTATTGGTGTGCTTTGACGGATGGGAAAATAAAGTATATCTGGTTTTTCCGTACAGGTGAGGAACAATTGTTCGATTTGTCAAAAGACCCATACGAATTGCATGATTTGTCAAAAGCCAAGGCTTCCGGAAAGACATTGGAAAAGATGCGGAAAGCGATGGCCGGACATTTGCAGGAAAGAGGGGAAGAGTGGGTGAAAGACGGCAAGTTGGTCATCCGCAATAAAAATCTTTTATATAGTCCGAATTATCCAACAAATAAAAAATAAACCATGAAGAAATTAATTCTAACCTTTTCATTTTTAGTGTTGTTATTCGGCACTTTGCAGGCATCGGTTTCCATTATCCCGATGCCGCAAAAGTGCATCGAAAAAAGAGGCAATTTTACGGTAAATGACAAAACTGTAATTACGTTGTCAGTAGATAACGAGGAGATGCGCAATGCCGTATCTTTCTGGAATGATTTGTTTGATACGGCTGCCGGGTTCTCATTGGAGGTCTCTTCCACTCCCCGTTCTTCCAATGTGATTCGTTGCCGGCTTAACACAGCTCTTCCCAATGAGGAATCATACAAGCTGACAGTCTCTTCATCTTCTATCCATATAGATGCCAAAACCCCTAAAGGCATTTTCTATGCTTTTCAAACTTTGCGCCAATTATTACCTTCTGCCATTGAAAGTGACAAGCAGGTGGCGGAAAAAATAAAATGGAACATCCCTTGTGTGGTGATAGAAGATTCGCCTGCATTCTCTTATCGCGGAGTGATGCTTGATGTTTCCCGCCACTTCATTCCTAAGGAAGATGTAAAGCGTCACATCGACTTGCTTGCTTTTCATAAATTGAACATCCTTCATTGGCATCTGACTGATGACCAGGGATGGCGTATCGAAATCAAGAAATATCCCAAACTGACTACCGTCGGAGGTTACCGTAAGAAAACGATTGTGGGATATATGTGGGACAATCCTACTGAATGGAATACCAAACGCTATGGTGGATTTTATACACAGGAAGATATCAAAGAAGTGGTGGCGTATGCCAAGAAGCGTTTTGTGGAAATTATTCCTGAGATAGAAATGCCGGGACATAGCGTGGCGGCACTGACTGCTTATCCTGAATATTCCTGTACCGGAGGACCTTTTGAGGTGGAAGGCCGTTGGGGTGTTTTCAATGACATTTATTGTACTAAGGAATCTACTTTTACCTTTATGCAGGATATTCTGGATGAGGTGGTGGAACTTTTCCCCTCCAGCTATATCCATTTAGGTGGGGATGAGGCCCCTCGTATCCGTTGGAAAAATTGTGTACACTGTCAGGAACGGATGAAGCAGGAACATTTGACAAAAGAGGCTGAATTACAGACTTATTTCATCAATCGAATTGAGAACTATCTGAATACCAAAGGAAAGAAAATTATCGGTTGGGATGAAATCTTGGAAGGAGGTATTCTGCAACGTGCTACCGTGATGTCATGGCGGGGAGAGAAAGGGGGAATTCATGCCGCGAAAGCCGGATATGATGTCATTATGTCTCCTAATATTTATATGTATTTCAATTGTCTTCAGTCTAAAGTCAATGAAAAGAAAATTGGAAATCCCAATCGGGTGATTACTTTGGAAAAAGTTTATAATTATCATCCGGTTCCCGAAGTCCTGAGTGCGGATGAGGCCAAACATATTAAAGGAGTACAGGCCAATTTGTGGACGGAGTATATGTCTGCGCTCGATGAGATGGAGTATATGCTTTATCCGCGTGTGGCAGCTTTGTCCGAGGTGGCGTGGAGCAAAAAGGAAAATAAGGATTATGGAAGATTCTGTACCCGTTTGGAGAGCATCCGACGGCATTATGATGTGTTAGGAGTAAATTATTGTAAGAAAATCAGTAATGAATGATCTGTTTGTGATGAATATGAAAAGAAAAATACTATTTGTTTGTCTCGCCTTCCTTGCTTTGTTGCAAGGGTGGGCGCAACATACCTGGCAGGCCGGTCCGGTCAATTTAGAACTTATTCAACGGGGCAATTCGGAGTTCCCTTCCGGTTTCTCCGCTTTCTCATTGAAAAATCGTTTTATTTGGTGTGGTTCGGCTATTCAGGCAGAGGAAGATGGAAAGTATTATTTATTTTATTCCGCTATGAAATCAGGACCGAAGTACCCTAGATTTATAGATGCTTGGTTGCTAGGTTCGATGATTGGAGTAGCTGTATCATACTCTCCTTATGGGGGATATAAGGATATAGGTATTGTCTATAACAAAGATGGATATCGTCCGGACAGCTGTTCATGGGATGCACAGTCGGTTCACAATCCGCATATCAAAAGATATAACGGAAAATACTATTTGTATTATTGTGCTACGGTGGATCCGGGTGGAAATGCTCATGTAAAGGGAAAACTAAGCAGAAGAGACAGGCTCCAGCAAAATCAAAAGTTGGGGGTATTGTGCTTTAATTCCATAAAAGAATTACTGGAAGGTAAATTTTCATGTAATGAGCAACCTTTACTTGCTCCACGTACACGGGTGAAGCCTGATAATGTACTGGAACCCTCACCTGAAGGAACCGTAACCAAGCCTGATAATCTCATTTTAGTCAATCCGGCAGTGGTATATCATCCTTTGAAAAAGAAATATTATCTTTACTTTAAAGGGAATGTCTATGATCCTACTTGGCGTGGTGTGCATGGAGTGGCCATAGCCGATGCCCCCGAAGGCCCTTTTATTGTGCAGGATGACTATGTATTTGAGTTTGAAACAGGGGATAACCAGAAATTGAATGCGGAAGACCCGTTTGTATGGTATCACCGGAAAGACAATTGTTTCTATGCTGTTTTTAAAGATTTCACGGGAGGATTTACAAAAGGTAAGCCGGGATTGGCCATCATGTATGCTGAAGATGGTATACATTGGAAACTTCCTGAACATTCTTTGTTTATGAATAAAGAAATAATTCTAAAGAATGGAGAGCGGCTAGAGGTAGATCGGTTGGAACGTCCTCAGCTGTTATTGGATGAAAATGATGAACCGATTGTGCTTTATTCAGCTTGTTCCATTACTCCATTGAATATGAAACAGGATGGGAGCTCGTTCAATATCCAGATTCCAATTCTTCGAAATAAGTAAGAAGGATATGGTATAAAAGCAGTCCGGCATATGGATGAATATCTGTGCCGGACTGCTTTTTTATATTGTAACGGAAGAAATGGAACTTTTGATAAACCTTTCGGACACACGCTTGTTTATGATAAGTTCATGTTTTTGACATGAGTAACATAAATCTATTGCAAAGACTAATGAAAGAAAATAGACCTCCTTTTTTGCCATTTTCGCAATCTTGCTTTAACTATTTTAAAGTAAGGGGCTTTATTGGATTTTCGGAACTGTGTATCAGAACATTTCATCCTGATTCACAAAGATATATATGTCCCTATTTGTCCGATGCGCATATTTTGGAGTTCCGGCTTCCGGCGGCGACTATAGAGTGTGTTATCAATAAACAAGGTATATGCATTGAGGCTATCATGTTTACCGATTAGTAAGTGGTTTTGGTTTAATCTTCCTTTTTCATTTCTTAATAATTAAGCCAAAGTTTGAATGAAGAAAGTTTTTCTTCACTGATGGTGATTTGGACTTTGTAAGGAGGAAGGACACTGATTACTATCTTGCCATTAAAATAAGGTTCGGCACGGTCTATGGAAGCAATGCTGATAATAATCTAACGGTTGGCGCGAAAGAACTGTTCGGAGGCTAACTGCTCCATTTGTTTATTCAGAGACAGGTTGATTATGTGTTCTTGTCCTTTTTGGGTGACGGCAAAGGTTATTTTGTTTTCAGAATAGAAATAGGCAATGTCCGTTACTTGAAGAGACCAGAAAAGGCCGGCTCCATAAAAAATCATCTTCTATAATGATTGCGTTTAGTTTATTCATATGCTAAAGGTACTTTTATGGTAAACAAATTGTTTGCTTTGGTGACTTATCATTGCTTTCGGCAGCACAGGAAGAAAGTAGTGCGGCAAGGCTTAATAATGGCATGGAATGTACGTTAATCTTCATGTTTTGTCTTTTAAGTTTGCGACAAAAGTAAAGATGGAAGGGAGAGCAGCTGGGAAAGAAAATGCTGAAGCCGGAAAAAGAAGATCGAAAAAAGGGAAAATGCATCCTGAATAATTTTATCAATGAAGTAAAAAAAGATTTATTCAGGCAACTTTTTATACAGAATAGCTGTTTTTATCAGTAAGATGATTAATTATAAACTCTAAAAAACAAAGCGTATGTATTTTATTTGGTACATTATTATCGGAATTATTGCTGGTTTTGTTGCCGGTAAGTTGATGAGGGGAGGGGGGGGCGGTCTCTTTATTAATTTATTGGTTGGTATTGTTGGCGGTGTTCTGGGCGGCTGGGTATTCAGTTTGTTTGGTATTGCAGCAACAGGTATTATGGGCAGTCTTGTAACCTCTATTGTGGGAGCTATATTTTTGTTGTGGATTGTTTCTTTGCTCAAGAGGTCTGATATTTCCTGAATTGGTAGTAAAAAGGAACCGTCCTGACGACACGCTTGTCGGGGACGGTTCCTAAACCAAACAAATCAAAAAATATAAGTATATTAACTAATTGCTTCCACCTCCTAAAGCGCGGTAAAGCATGATATGCAGTTTACAAGATTCCACATTCAGAGCGATACGTTCCAATTCACAATCCAGGAAACGTTCATCGGCCGACAGTACATCCAGATAGCCTGCGAATCCTACTTTAAACATTTCATTTGCATTATAAATAGATCGATGATGGATACGGCTTTCTTCTTCTTTCAACTCTTTGCGCTGGTGCATTTGGGATGATGCAGTAATGAGGTTTAATACTTCTTCATAGGCTTTTAATACCGTTTCGTGATATCCTAACAAAGCGATGCGTTGCTGGCTTTTCGCATCATTCCATAATGCACGTATAGTATTTTGTTTGAATATAGGTGCTGTGATACCTGCGCCGAGATTGTAAACCAGGGATGCAGGAGCTGTGAACCATTTATCCAGATCAAATGCGTTAAAACCTCCGTTTCCTCCAATCACGATGGATGGGAAGAAAGCTTTTCGTGCTGCAGATACGTCGGATTTACTAGCTAATAATTCCAGTTCGGCAGCCTTTATATCCGGGCGATATTGCAAAAGTTGTGACGGGATCCCTGCATCTGTGGGAAACTCATAACTACATGCTGTTTCAAATGACACTCGTTTCACTTTGAAAGGCAGTCGTCCTAATAAGGTGGCGATGGCACGTTCCTTTTCACTTATTTGCTGTTCGTTTGCAAGCAGCATTTCTTCCAATTTAAGGCGTCGTGACCGGAATTGGTCTACAGAAAGTCGGGTTACTTCACCTTCTTTCATCAGTTCATTGGTTAAATTATAAGCATCTCTGGCTGTTAGGATGGCTTCGCGTAGCACATACCGCTGTTTGTCCAGTCCTATTAATTCAAAATAGTGTGTACCTACTTCTGATATCAATAAAGTACGTGCCAGACGCATAGCTTCTACAGACTGCATCCAGCGGGATACGGCCGATCGTTTTTTATCGGTTAGCTTACCCCATATGTCAGCTTCCCATTGAAAATTAAGTCCTAGATTGAAATTCCGATAGGGATCTGGAATATGTTTGTCTTTTTCTAAATCGGGAGTGTTGGTGGTGCTGTTACCAACTCCGTCCATAGTGTACTCGCCAAAACGTTGTACTCCACCATCAATGCCTAATGAAAGATCGGGCAGCAGCGCTCCTTTTCCTACTCGAACTTGTGAACGGGCAACGGATATCCGTTCTATAGTTTGAAGGAATGTGTGATTATTATTTAACGCTTCGGCTATATAACTTTGCAATAACGTATCTGGAAAAAATGTTTTCCATGACAAGGAAGAGATAGTGGTGCTGTCCGTTTCCCTATCCATATAGAACTCGGGTAACTCTATCTTTTCTGTCGGAGTAAGGGAAGGGGCTTTGCAACTTACCATAATCAGACAGAAAGCCCCCATTATTAAACCTGTTTTGTTTATATTGTTATTTTTCATCTTCTTCATCATAGCTGACTTTATTACGGTTAAGATGTGCAGACCAACTCTCGAAAATAAGGTAAAGTCCAGGTACAAGGAAGATTCCTACAAATGTACCGATAAACATACCTCCGGCGGCGGCTGTTCCGATGGAACGGTTGCCCAAAGCACCGGCTCCGCTTGCCATTACCAACGGAATGAGTCCGCATATAAATGCAAAGGAGGTCATCAGGATGGGACGCAGACGGCTTACGGAACCTCTAACGGCAGCATCAAAAATGCTCATTCCCTGCTTGCGGTACTGATTGGCCATTTCCACAATAAGAATGGCATTTTTACCTAGCAGACCAATCAGCATCACTAAAGCTACTTGGGCATAAATATTATTCTCCAAGCCTGCCAGTTGCAGGAAAAAATAAGAACCGAAGATACCTGCCGGCAATGAAAGTATGACGGGGAAAGGCAGTAATAAACTCTCGTATTGTGCTGCCAGCAACAAATAAACAAATAGCAGGCAGATACCGAAAATAAAAACAGTTTGTCCACCCGAGTCTTTTTCTTCACGAGTAACCCCTGACCATTCTATATCATAACCGCGAGGTAATGTTCCTTTGGCAATTTGTTCCACAGCTTCGATAACCTCTCCTGAACTGACTCCTTCGGCAGGTTCACCTGTAATCAGGGCCGAGGTAAACATATTGTAGCGTGTAATCTGGTTAGGACCGAATATACGGTCCATCGTCATAAAGTTAGAGTAGGGTACCATATTTCCGTCCTTGTTCTTGGCATAGAACTTATACAGATCTTCAGGATTCATACGATACTCTGGAGAAGCCTGTAACATCACCTTATACATTTGTCCGAAACGAATAAAGTTGGATGAGTAGAAACTGCCGATATAGGATTGGAGTGTTTCCATGGATTCATTTAAATTTACTCCTAATTTAGCTGCTTTAGCAATATCCACTTTCAGCAGATATTGTGGAAAATTAGGATTGAATCCTGAGGTTGCTCCCACAATGCGCGGATCTTCATTCAGCTTTTCTACTAATGTATTGGCAACATCGGCGAATTCTGCAAAGCTGCCTGCTGTTTTATCTTGTAAACGAAGTTCGAAGCCGCTGGCATTACCGAATCCCGGAACTGTAGGAGGCAGGAAGAACTGAATATCCGCATCTTTGATATGTGAGGTACGGTCTTTGTATATCTCTATAAGTTCGGCTGCTGTTTGATCGCGTTCACTCCACGGGGTGAGATTAATCATACCCATACCGAAATTGGCGCCTTCCGTTTCAGTCATCAAACTATAACCTGCTAATGTGGAGATGCTTTCAATTTCTTTGAAAGGAAGCAGTGCAGCTTGTACAGCGTTCAAGGCTTTTTCGCTACGTTCCAATGTTGCTCCCGGAGGCGCATCTACATTAACATAAATCATACCTTGGTCTTCATTGGGAATAAAGCCTGAAGGAAGTACTTGACTCATGCCGAAAGTGGCAAGGAAGAAAATAATCAGTGTGGCATAAGTGATTATTTTCCGGCTCAAATACTTGTGTAATCCGATATTGTATTTCTTTTCAAAGCGGTCGTACCGACGGTTGAAGAAAATAAAGAAACGACGTAGCCATCCTGCTTTTTTCTTCTTTTTTCCATCAGCGGGTTTCAGTAACAAAGCACATAGGGCAGGCGAGAGAGTCAATGCGTTTACTCCTGAGATAACAATGGCTACCGCCAGTGTCAATGAGAATTGCCGATAGAAAATACCTACTGTTCCCTGCATGAAGCCCACCGGAATAAAGACTGCCGACATGACTAGCGTGATGGCGATAATGGCTCCACCGATTTCATTAATAGCTGCTACAGATGCTTTATAAGGAGAGAGTTTCTCATGATGCATCTTTACATGGACAGCCTCCACGACGACTATTGCGTTGTCTACTACAATACCTATTGCAAGCACAAGGGCGAATAAGGTCAACATATTTATGGAAAAGCCCAGCATCTCCATAAAGAAAAATGTACCGACCAATGAAACTGGTACGGCGATAGCAGGAATTAAGGTGGAACGGAAGTCTTGTAAAAATATATATACCACAATAAATACCAGTATGAATGCTTCGAGCAGTGTCTTCAGCACTGATTGTATGGAGGCGTCAAGAAAGCGTGATACGTCATAGGAGATATTGTAATCCATGCCAGGCGCAAAACTGCTTTCCTTGATTTCTGCCATTTTTGTTTTAATATTTTGGATGACTTCCCTTGCATTGGAACCGGGGCGTTGTTTGATCATAATAGATGCCGATGGTCTTCCGTCGGTCATAGAAGTCATGTTATAATCTTCAGAATCGAATTCGATAGTGGCAACGTCTTTCAGACGTAGCAGTGAACCATCGGGAAGAGCTTTCAATACGATCTCTCCATATTCTTCTGCTGTGCTGAACTTTCCGGTATATTGTAGTACATATTGCAGTTGTTGGGGTAATTTGTCTGAACTGATACCTGTCTTGCCGGGTGCTGCTTCTATATTTTGATTACGGATGGCTTCAGTTACATCTTGAGGTACCATGTTGTAGGCGGCCAGCCGGTTAGGATTCAACCATACACGCATGGCATAATCACGGCTACCCATGATTTCTACCAAGCCTACACCGTCAATACGTTTTAATTCGCGCAAAATATTGATATCGGCAAAGTTATAAACAAACTTTTCGGTATGTGCACTGTCCGTACTCATGATGTTCAAGTACATCAACATACTGTTTACTTCTTTTTCTGTAATAACTCCGGCACGGATTACCTCTTCAGGCAATTCGTCTAGCACGGTAGTCACGCGGTTCTGTACATTTACGGCAGCTACGTCTGGATCGGTTCCCACTTTAAAATAGATAGTAGTGAGGGACATACCGTCGTTGGTACAAACAGTGGTCATGTAGGTCATGCCGGGTACTCCGTTGATGGCACGCTCTAACGGGGTGGCGACTGTTTTAGACATCACATCGGCACTAGCCCCAGTGTATCGGGCGGTTACCGTTACAGATGGGGGTACGATATCGGGAAATTGAGTGATGGGCAGTGTCAAGATAGACAGCACGCCCAAGCAGACGATAATGACGGAGATTACTCCTGAAAGTATCGGTCTTTTTATAAATAGCTTAAACATAAACTGTCCGTTTTATTTTACGATAGGTTGTTTTAATTCAACTTCTTTTCTGATTGCTTCCATATCAATGGTATCGGTCTTGATGGTAATGCCGTCTTTCATCATTTGCACTCCCTCGTATACGATGGCAGTATTAGGAGTGAAATCTTGTGTCACGTAGTAATTATTATAGCGTTCCAGCGGTTGAAAACTGCGTACTTTTACTACACTGGTACTATCAACGGTATACACATAGGTGAAATCTTGAATTTCGAATGTTGATTTCTGGGGAACTAGACAGATGTTGTCCATTTGAGTCATCATACGCACTTTTCCGGTCACTCCATGTTTCAGCAGTCCGTCCGGGTTCGGAAAACGAACACGGAAGGCGATGGAGCCGGTTCCTCGTTCAAAATCACCTTCTACTGTTTCCAACGTGCCTTTGTGGGAGTAGATGGAACCGTCTGGCAAAATCAGTTCCACATTATTTTCTTCGTGTTGTTTTTGTCCGCTAAGTTGTTGGCGCTTGTATTCCAGATACTCGCTTTCATTCACTTTATAGTAAGCAAAGATCTCGGAAATATCACTTACGGTAGTCAGTAAGCTTTGCGGATTTACCAGACTTCCCGTCTTATAGGGAATACGGTCTATGTAGCCGTCAAAAGGGGCAGTGATAGTGGTGTAAGAATAATCCATCTGTGAACGTTGCATTTGTGCTTTTGCCTGTTCCACTTTCATTTGGGCCACTTCTTTTTCTTTATTGGCTTGGTCGAGTCGGATTTTTGATAAGATTTGTTTGTCAACCAGCCGGCCTATTCTCTCGGCTTCATAATTTGCCATTTCATATTGTGCCTGTGCTTGTTTGTAATTGGCTTGCGCCTCTTTTACCGTTTCGCTATATTGGTCGGAACTAAGTTGGAATAGGGGCTGTCCTTTTTTGACTTTTTGTCCTTCGTCTACATATATTTTTTGAACAAAACCTTCCACTTTGGGCTTAATTTCTACAAACTGTATAGCTTGCACATCAGCTACATACGAGCGTGGAAACTCAATGGTTGTGGGGTGAAGAATGGTGATGGGAATGAATTCTTTGTGATGTTCCTGCTTGTTGTCCGATTGACCACAAGAGCATAGCAATCCTGTACATGTACACAGGACCGCAATTTTCTGAAAATTACTCTTCATGAAAATACGAATACAATTTAAAAAGATTAATAATTGAGTTTGAGTAAATAAAAGATTCGGCTTGCATTCAGATTTCTCAGAATACAAGACCAATATGTATGAAGATACTTTAATGTGACATATTAAATGCGGTATACACAAAAGATAATGTGATGATGTACCACTTTTCCCAGATTTTCACTAACAGGTGTATAACTCTGTACCGGAACTTGGGGAATAGCAAAAAGATTGATAATCATGTCAATAGTACAGGGTAAAAAACGACTGTTCGGTAGTTGTGCACGTCCCGACATGAAATAATAAGTCTCTTCTCCTCCGCTTTCTTCATTGTTGTCAGAAGGCAGGGTGGGCTGTTCCATCGTTTCTACCATAGCCAGATTGGCATCAATTAGTGGAGCGCATACATCAAATTGTACGAGTAATAACATAATTACACATACTATTCTTACCACATATTTCTTGATACCGTTGAACATGAAAAATATTTTGTTTATTAATTCGTTTGCAAATTTAATATAATTGAACACTGTTTTCAAACCAATCATCCAAAATTAGTGAGTTTTAATATATCCTTTCTCTTTTTTGGAACTACTATCCTTTATACTGACTGAAATCTGTTATTTTTGTACTCAGTATTTTAAATAATCAGATAATATTACTTATGTTACAACCCGAATTGAAATTTCGTCGAGATAAAATACGCTATTTGATGGCCCAACAAGGTATTGATGCAGCCCTGATAGCTTGTAATGTAAATTTGCTTTATACGTATGGTGAGATAGTGAACGGCTATCTTTTTTTACCGCTTCATTCACCGGCGCTTCTCTTTGTGAAACGTCCTAATAATATTGTGGGAGAATTTGTATTCCCTATCCGTAAACCCGAGCAGATGGTGGACTTGTTAAAAGAAAATGGTATACCTGTAGCTTCAAAGATAATGTTGGAAGGTGGGGAACTGCCTTATGCGGACTATATGCGTCTTGCATCTCTTTTTCCTGGATCGGAGGTAGTGGATGGAACTGCTATTATTCGTGAAGCGCGTAGCGTAAAGACTCCGTTGGAGATTGAACTTTTTCGTCGGTCGGCTGCTTTACATGCTCGAGCATATAGTAAGATTCCCGATGTATACCATCCGGGGATGACTGATCGTGAACTATCTGTTGAGGTGGAACGCCTGATGCGACTGGAAGGTTGTCTGGGAATATTCAGAGTATTTGGTCAGAGTATGGAGATATTTATGGGAAGTGTGTTGGCCGGAGATAATGCAGCTACTCCTTCGCCTTATGATTTTGCCTTAGGTGGTAAGGGATTGGACCCGTCTTTGCCCGGAGGAATGAATGGAACTTTGTTGAAAGAGGGGTATAGTGTAATGGTGGATATAGGGGGAAACTTTTACGGATATATGTGTGATATGAGTCGTGTGTTCTCCATTGGAAAATTAAATGATGAGGCTTATGCAGCTCATCAAGTTTGTCTTGAAGTACAGGATAAGGTTGCTTCTATGACAGCGCCTGGTGTGGTATGCGAGGATCTTTATAATGCGGCCATTGAGATCGTGACGAAAGCTGGATTTGCCGATCGTTTTATGGGGGTGTCCCAGCAGGCACGTTTTATAGGGCACGGCATCGGGTTGGAGATCAATGAGGCACCAGTGTTGGCTCCGCGTATTCGGAGGGAGTTGGAGGAAGGAATGGTGTTTGCCCTTGAACCTAAAATCGTATTGCCGGGAGTAGGACCGGTCGGCATTGAAAATTCTTGGGTAGTTACAGAAAACGGGGTCGGCAAACTGACCATTTGTAATGAGGAGATTATAGAGCTTTGATTCTTTGGATACAAATATTGAACCGGAAGAAATTAAAAGAAGCGAAAAGCTTTATGGTTCTTGCCCTAGTGTCATTTTGGGCAAAGTGAAGAGCCTGAATATAAAAAGGATCCCGAAACTTTTAGTTTCGGGATCTTACATGGTTTGAAATACATTTCTTATTCCCACTCAATGGTAGCATTTGGTTTGGGCGACAGGTCATAGCATACGCGGTTCACATTCTTTACTTCTTTTAGAATACGGTCGGTAATTTTCATCAGAATGGACCAGTCTATCGGTTCGATAGTAGCTGTCATAGCATCTACGGTGTTGACAGCTCGGATAATAACAGGCCAGTCAAATGAACGGGCATTGTCACGCACGCCTACTGATTTGAAATTGGGTACTACGGTGAAATATTGCCATACTTTCTTGTCCAAGCCTGCCAGTTGGAATTCTTCACGCAAGATGGCGTCCGATTCGCGAACAGTTTCCAGGCGGTCACGAGTGATAGCCCCCAAACAGCGCACTCCCAAACCAGGACCGGGGAACGGCTGACGGTAGACCATATCGTATGGTAAACCAAGTTCCACTCCGCAGGCACGGACTTCGTCTTTGAACAACTGGCGTAAAGGTTCTACTAATTCAAACTGTAAATCCTCGGGTAAGCCACCTACATTGTGATGGGATTTTACCATTTTGGCTGTTTTAGTACCACTTTCTACGATATCAGGATAAATTGTACCTTGTCCCAAAAAGTCGATTCCATTTAGCTTACGGGCTTCTTCTTCGAACACACGAATAAATTCACCACCGATAATCTTGCGTTTCTGCTCCGGATCAGCTACATTTTCTAGTTTACTCAGGAATCGGTCTGTAGCATCCACGTAAATTAAATTAGCGTTCAACTGATTTTTAAAAACTTCAATCACTGCTTCCGATTCACCTTTGCGCATTAATCCATGGTTCACATGTACACATACCAAATTATTGCCGATGGCTTTTAGCAACAGGGCTGCTACTACAGAACTGTCCACACCTCCGGAAAGCGCCAATAAAACTTTCTTATCGCCTACTTGGCGGCGGATCAATTCAATTTGGTCATTGACAAAGTTTGTCATATTCCAGTTGGCCTCTGCCTTGCAAGTATCAAAAACAAACGATTGCACTGCATTCTTTATTGCTTCCACATCATCCGTCAGTTGGGGGAGCTTCACTTCGCAGCATGCTTTGTCATGACCGGCAGCCATTACGGGAACTCCTGCTTTGTAAATTTCGGGAAGCACGTCAATATCCACTCCGTCAATCACATGGTTTGGGCCACCATTGATAATGACACCCTTTACATTGGGCAATGCTTTCAGCTCGGCGGCTGTGATATCGTGCGGGTAAATTTCACTATATACACCCAAAGCACGAATGGCTCTGGCAAGCACGGTGTTTTCGGTACTTCCCAAATCCAAGATAACAATCATATCTTGTTTCATTCCGTTATGTTGTTTTTAAGTTATTAGTTGGTTGTCTATTATTCCCACTCAATTGTGGCAGGCGGTTTGGACGAGATGTCATAGCATACGCGGTTTACGCCTTTTACCTTATTGATGATGTCGTTTGAAACCTTAGCCATAAATTCATAAGGAAGATGAGCCCAGTCGGCGGTCATGGCATCCGTACTAGTTACGGCACGCAGGGCAACGGCACGTTCGTATGTACGTTCGTCCCCCATTACTCCCACACTTTGTACGGGTAGCAAGATTACGCCTGCCTGCCATACTTGATGGTAAAGGGATGTTTCGTTTCCATCCGAATCTTTCACTTTCCAGTCTCTCAATCCTTGGATATAGATATCATCGGCGTCTTGCAGAATACGTACTTTCTCGGGAGTGATATCACCTAAAATACGTACCGCAAGTCCTGGTCCGGGGAATGGATGGCGTGTAATCAGATGTTCCGGCATACCTAGTTCACGACCTACGTGGCGTACTTCATCCTTGAATAGCAGACGCAGAGGCTCGCATAGTTTCAAATTCATTTTTTCAGGTAGTCCACCTACGTTGTGATGACTTTTGATTACAGTGCCGGTGATGCTTAATGACTCGATACAGTCAGGATAAATGGTGCCTTGTGCCAGCCATTTCACATCTTTAATCTTATGAGCTTCTTCATCGAATACGTCAATAAAACCTTTGCCGATAATCTTACGCTTTTTTTCAGGTTCTTCCACACCTGCCAGTTCGCTGAAGAATTTTTGGCTGGCATCTACTCCGATTACATTCAGTCCGAGACATTCATAATCATGAAGTACATTTTTGAATTCGTTCTTACGCAGCATGCCGTGATCTACAAAAATGCAGGTAAGATTCTTGCCTATCGCTTTATTTAGTAATACGGCTGCTACGGATGAGTCTACTCCGCCACTCAGCCCCAATACTACTTTGTCATTTCCCAGTTGCGCTTTCAGTTCGGCTACAGTCGTTTCAATGAAGGAGGCAGCACTCCAGTCCTGTTTCCCTCCGCAAATGTTGACTACAAAATTTTTCAGGAGCTGGGTTCCGTCTTCGCTGTGGAACACTTCCGGGTGGAACTGTACTCCCCATACTTTCTCTTCCTTTATTTGATAAGCAGCGATGGCTACTTTATCTGTTGAAGCGATAATTTTGAAATTCTCCGGAATGGCGGTGATGGTATCTCCGTGGCTCATCCATACTTGTGAGTGCTCACGAACGTTCCTCAATAGTGGGTTTTCTTGGTCGAAAGTGGAAAGGTGCGCACGTCCGTATTCACGTGTGCCGGCCGGTTCTACTTTTCCACCGTTCGTATAAGACATGAACTGTGCACCATAGCAGATACCCAAAATAGGATACTTTCCGCGAATGTCACTCAAATCGACTTTAAAGGCGCTTTCATCATAAACAGAGAAGGGGCTTCCCGAAAGGATAACGCCGATTACGGACGGATCATTGTGTGGAAATTTGTTGTAAGGCACAATCTCGCAATAAGTATTCAGTTCGCGAACGCGACGGGCTATGAGCTGTGTGGTTTGTGAACCGAAGTCGAGAATAATGATCTTTTCTTGCATATATTATTAAGATATGTAAATGATTTCGTGCCGCAAAGATACTCAGAAAAAATAAAAATCCGTCATGCTGTTGAGGCTTTTTATAATTGAATTGGAAAAACTTTGTTCTTCCTGCTTCCTTGTGGGAAAATATGCAAAAAAAAATTGGAAAGTTTAGGAAATGTCGGCTAGTATGTAGATCACGGGCTGTCCGACAAGCGCTTGAGGGGCAGTCCGTTTTTTTTGTGAATAATATTTTATTTTTTGTCAGTTTGTTCTTTCAACAAATCACGGATTTCTGTAAGTAATACCTCCTCCTTGCTGGGGGCAGGCGGGGCAGCGGGAGCAGGGACTTCTTCTTTCTTGCGATTCAGTTTGGCAAGTAATCTTATAAATAAGAATATAGAAAAAGCAATGATGATAAAGTCGAAAGTGGCTTGTAGGAAGTTGCCATAATTCAACGTTACGGCAGCTTTTTCAACTCCATCCACTACTTCGGCCGGCTTTAATTGTAGTTTCAAATCTGTAAAGTTCACGCCACCTACCAGCAATCCGATGGGAGGCATGATGACATCGGCCACAATGGAAGATACTATTTTACCGAAGGCTCCACCGATGATGACACCGACTGCCATGTCAATGACGTTTCCGCGCATTGCGAACGCCTTAAAATCTTGCAAGAAGCTACTTTTTCCCATTTTTTTTTATTTTAATATGAATTTATGTGCGAATATAAAAACAAATTCTTATTTTTGCACCGCGTTTAGGAAATAAATACTAAACGTTTAACAACATTCCAACGTAGAGTGTTTAAAAGCTATATTATAAAACCTTTAAAATTTAAACAAAATGATTAAAGTAGGTATTAACGGATTTGGTCGTATCGGCCGTTTTGTATTCCGTGCAGCTCAGAAAAGAAACGATATTCAGATCGTAGGTATCAATGACCTTTGCCCGGTTGATTACTTAGCATATATGTTGAAGTATGACACTATGCACGGACAATTTGACGGTACTATCGAAGCTGACGTAGAAAATAGCAAATTGATCGTGAACGGCAATGCAATCCGCGTAACAGCTGAAAGAAATCCGGCTGACTTGAAGTGGGATGCAATCGGTGCTGAATACGTAGTTGAATCTACTGGTTTGTTCTTGACTAAAGAAAAAGCTCAGGCTCATATCGAAGCTGGTGCTAAATATGTAGTTATGTCAGCTCCTTCTAAAGATGATACTCCGATGTTCGTTTGCGGTGTAAACGAAAAGACTTATGTTAAAGGTACTCAGTTCGTTTCTAATGCTTCTTGTACTACTAACTGTTTGGCTCCTATCGCTAAGGTATTGAATGACAAATGGGGTATCACTGACGGTTTGATGACTACAGTTCACTCTACAACAGCTACTCAGAAAACAGTTGACGGTCCTTCTATGAAAGACTGGAGAGGTGGTCGTGCTGCTTCTGGCAACATTATCCCTTCATCTACTGGTGCTGCTAAAGCTGTAGGTAAAGTTATTCCTGAATTGAACGGTAAATTGACTGGTATGTCAATGCGTGTTCCGACTTTGGATGTTTCTGTAGTTGACTTGACAGTTAACTTGGCTAAACCGGCTACATACGCTGAAATCTGTGCAGCTATGAAAGAAGCTTCTGAAGGTGAATTGGCTGGTGTTTTGGGTTACACTGAAGATGCAGTTGTTTCTTCTGACTTCTTGGGTGACACTCGTACTTCTATTTTCGACGCTAAAGCTGGTATCGCTTTGACTGATACTTTTGTTAAGGTGGTTTCTTGGTATGACAACGAAATCGGTTACTCTAACAAAGTATTGGATTTGATTGCTCACATGGCTTCTGTAAACTGCTAATCAGTTAAAAACCATATAGTGAAAGCCGTCTGAAGTAATTCAGGCGGCTTTTTTTATGTAGTTTTGCGTGGTAAGTTGCACATTTTCGTTATCTTTGTGCGACTGTTACAAAAACTTAGGATGGAAAAGTACGATTTGATAACGATATTAGGACCTACCGCTTCAGGAAAGACTCCTTTGGCAGCGGCTTTAGCTTACAAGTTGGATACCGAAATTATCAGTGGAGATAGCCGGCAGGTATATCGCCGGATGGATTTAGGTACGGGAAAAGATTTGGAAGACTATATCGTGAATGGACAGCAAATTCCTTACCATCTGATAGACATTGTAGACCCCGGATACAAATATAATGTATTTGAATTTCAACGTGATTTTTTGAATGCCTATGACCAAGTGAGATGGAAGGAAAAAATTCCTATATTATGCGGAGGTACGGGGATGTATCTTGAATCCGTGCTGAAAGGATATAGGCTGCTTCCTGTTCCAGAGAATCCTAAACTTAGGGACTCATTAGCGGGTAAATCATTAGCGGAACTCACCCGGTTGTTGTCAACTTACAAGAAACTTCATAACTCTACGGACGTAGATACTGTAAAACGAGCTATCCGGGCCATTGAAATAGAAGAGTATTACAAGCACCAATCAGCGGAATGCCGTGAGTTTCCGCAAATTCATAGTTTGATCATTGGAGTGGATATAGCCCGTGAGTTACGTCGTGAAAAAATATCCCACCGTTTGAAGCAGCGTTTGGATGAAGGGATGGTAAACGAAGTAAGGGCTTTGTTGGATAGTGGTATTTCTTCCGAGGATTTGATTTATTACGGATTGGAATATAAGTATTTGACTTTATATGTTTTGGGTGAACTTTCTTTCAATGAAATGTTTCATCAATTGGAAATAGCTATCCATCAATTTGCCAAGCGGCAGATGACCTGGTTCCGGGGCATGGAACGGCGAGGGGTCACTATACATTGGCTGGATGCTTGCCTGCCTATGGAAGATAAGGTGGAAAAAATCATTAATTTGTTACACACTAAAAACTAAATGTTATGGCTGTAGAACCAAACAGATGGGGGATTATTTATAATCCGAAAGCCGGAAGCCGTAAGACTCAGAAGCGTTGGAATGAGATACGTAGCTATATGGAAAACCGTAAGGTGGTTTTTGACTACGTACAGTCCGAAGGTTTTGGGTCGGTGGAACGACTCGCCCGTACCTTGGCTAATAATGGTTATCGAACTATTGTGATTGTAGGTGGAGACGGGGCGATCAATGATGCTATTAATGGTATTATGACTTCTATGGTGGAGGATAAGACAAATATCGCTTTCGGAATCATTCCTAATGGCATTGGTAATGATTTTGCCAAATATTGGGGGTTGGATGAGGATAATTATAAAGCGGCGGTAGATTGGATTATAAATCGTCGTCTGAGGAAAATTGATGTGGGGCGTTGTAATTATTTTGATGGAGAGAAACATACTTCCCGCTATTTCCTGAATGCCATATATATAGGTTTAGGTGCGCGTATTGTACAGATCTCAGATGGTACCCGCCGTTTTTGGGGAATACGTGAGTTGTCTTTTGTCGCTTCCATGTTCCTGTTGCTGTTTGAACGTAAATTGTACCGCACGCATCTTTGTATCAACGGCGAACATATTCGTGGACGTATCATGACGGTATGTGTGGGAAGTGCCCGTGGATACGGTTTGACACCTAGTGCAGTTCCTTATAATGGCTGGTTGGATGTGTCGGTCATTTATCGTCCGGAGTTAATTCAACTTTTCTCGGGTATGTGGATGCTGTTACAGGGACGTATTCTAAATCATAAAATGGTGAAACCCTATCGTACACGGAAAGTAAAAGTACTACGTGCGCAGAATGCTTCTGTCAGTTTGGACGGGCGTATTTTAGACCGCCATTTCCCTTTGGAAATTACGATCCAGCCTGAAGCTATAACTTTGATTATCCCTAATTAAAAAATATAGATATCCATTTCTTGTTTTAAGAGTAAAAGCAGAGTAGATATCTCAACGAATAGACGTAAGATAATGACAATTTCAGATTTAAGAAAGACAGATAATTTTTTTTTATTGGCTGGTCCTTGTGTGATCGAAGGAGAGGAAATGGCTCTCCGAATAGCAGATCGTATTGTGAAAATAACAGATAAGCTGGGTATTCCCTATGTGTTTAAAGGGTCTTATCGTAAGGCTAACCGTTCCCGTTTGGATTCGTTTACAGGAATAGGTGATGAAAAGGCTTTGAAAGTACTTCGTAAAATACGGGAAACTTTTGATATTCCTATAGTAACCGATATTCATAGTGCTGGAGAAGCTGCTATGGCCGCTGAGTATGTGGATGTGTTGCAGATTCCTGCCTTTCTTTGTCGCCAGACTGATTTGCTGGTGGCGGCAGCCCATACCGGAAAGATTGTCAACATCAAGAAAGGACAATTTTTATCACCTGGTGCCATGCGTTTTGCTGCTGACAAAGTGGTGGAGGCGGGTAATGATCAGGTTATGCTGACTGAACGAGGAACGACTTTCGGGTATCAGGATCTGATTGTAGATTATCGGGGTATTCCGGAAATGCAGACTTTAGGTTTTCCTGTGATTCTGGATGTGACACATTCTCTGCAACAGCCTAATCAAACTGCTGGTGTGACAGGTGGTATGCCGCAGCTTATTGAAACGGTAGCCAAGGCTGGCATAGCGGTAGGAGTGGACGGTTTGTTTATGGAAACCCATGAAGACCCTTCTGTAGCTAAGAGTGACGGAGCGAATATGCTGAAACTGGATTTATTGGAAGGGTTATTGACCAAACTGGTGAGAATCCGTCAGGTGTTATAAATGTTATTTGTTGGGGCTTCACAGGTAAGATGGGTTAATTTTTATTTGGACTGTGGGGCAACTTGCATGAATAGTATAAAATAAGGCCGGTTCTTGCAGTAGAAATCGGCCTTACCTTTCTTTCTCCATTAAAACAGAAGAAAGAATAGAAGCAGATGTGGATTATTTTTTTAGAATATAAGCCTTCATGCGGGCTATATCATTTAAGTAATCTTGCAAATCTTGTTCATGGTCCTCTTCTTCTGCCATAATATGTTTGGCAATATCACAAGTGGTGAAGTCAATTCCGTTTGTGAATTCGGCAATTTGCTGATAACGGTAGATGGCACAACGTTCGGATTCTACATTTTGTTTCAACAAGATTTCCGAACCGAAATCTACGGGCGCATCATATTTGCAGCGAGCTAAATCAAACCATTGTTTAGGGTCAAGTACGGGTACACCTTCCAATTCAATGATACGGTCGGCCAATAATTTTGCATGGTTATATTCCTCGGCTGCATGTTCTTGAAACTCGCGTTGTACATCACCGCGCATAGCGCCTTCTACTACGAACGAACCTACCCAATACTGGTAGAAAGCCAACCATTCTTCAGACAGAGCTGCATTCAGCTGAGCCAACAAGTCCACAATGTCAATTTTATCCTTCAGGATATTCACAGATTCTTTAGCCATAATGTAAAGTTTAAGTTAGTGTTTATTATTATTTAGTCCACAGCGGGTATAGTCATGTCGTCTAACACGCCTACGCCTTCCTGGTCTACATCTTTTTTTACGTCAGAACTGGTATAAAGCCAGATACCGAATCCCAGCACAAATAAAATAAGGAGGATGATTCCCCATAATTTACCTTTACTCATAGTTTTTTGGTTTTTAGTTTCTCTAATAACAGATGGTGCAGAAAAAGGTTTTTATAAGTCGCGAAAAAAACAGGCGTCTGTTATGGAAAAACGGACGCCTGTGTGTGTGAAGTATGAATTGATATTAGATTTTATCCTATTTTGCTGATTTTTTTTAGTTTCTCTTCATCAATGATTTTAATTTTTCTACCGTCGATGGTAATTAGTTTTTCAGTTGCAAAGTTAGAAAGCGTACGGATTGCGTTCGAAGTAGTCATATTTGATAAGTTTGCCAAATCTTCTCGTGAAAGGTAAATGCTTAGTGTAGATTCATCTTCTTCTACTCCATAAGTATCTTTCAAAAATAACAGAGATTCTGCCAATCGCCCACGAATATGTTTTTGTGTAAGATTTACGGTTCTTTCATCAGAAATTCCCAAATCGATAGAAAGTTGGCGGATAAAGAACAAAGCTAATTCTGAGTTGTCTTTTATCAGTTTCATAATGGCCGGCATGGGAATAAGGCAGATAGTGCAAGGTTCGAAAGCAGAAGCAGCTGTCACAAAGTTCCCTTCGGCAAAAAAGGCTCGGTATGCGAAATATTCTTTCGTCTTTAATACGCGGATAATCTGGCTACGTCCTCCCACACCTTCTTTGTAGATTTTTACTTTTCCACTAAGAAGACACATAAGGTGCATCGGAGTTTCTCCTTCGCAGTATATCGTCTCATTCTTTTTATACTTTTGTATCGTAAAGTTCTGAGCCAAGAACTCTCTTTGTTCCTGTGTTAAAGGTTGCCATAAGTCTGGTATACTTTCAGCAATCTCAGTTTCTGATAATTCTTTTCTAACCATAAACGTGCTATAAAACCGTGTTATAGAGCACAAATATAAGAAGAAAAAATAAAAGGACGAAGTAATCAGAAGAAAAAAGAAAGATATATTATTAATTTATCTTCAAAAAATAACAAAAGGATAGGTTTTTATCTCCTATCCTTTCTTTTTTGTGTGAAATTTTATTTGGTGAACAGTAATTCACGATATTTAGGTAATGGCCAAATCTCATCGTCTATTTCTAGTTCCAAATGGTCAATATGGTCGCGGATTTCTTCCAAATATGGACGCACTTGTTCCTCGTAACTGAAGGCTTTCTCTACTTGGCTTCCCAAATGATTTGCTACTTTTCGGGCTTCTGTCATGTTGTGCACGGCTTTTTTAATAGCAAGTATGCGGTTTTGAATTTCACGTACCAAATTCTTCCGGTCCTCGGTCAGTTTTTCATATTCTTCGGTGGAGAATATCTCTTTTAGACCACGAAGATTTTCTAATAGTCTGTTCTGATAAATTACAGCTGTGGGAACAATATGATTGATGGCCAGGTCGCCTAGTACACGGCTTTCAATCTGGACCTTTTTAGTAAACTTTTCCAGTTCCACTTCTATACGGCAAAACAATTCATTTTCATTGAATATTTTTTCGCCTATCAGTACTGCACGAGATTGTTTATCGTTGAACTTCAGGATGGCTTCGGGTACATGGCAGATATTAGTCAATCCGCGTCGCGCGGCTTCTGCTTTCCATTCTTCCGAGTAGCCGTCACCTTCAAAACGGATGTTTTGTGAAGCGATAATGGTTTCTTTTAATACCTTGTATAGAGCTTCTTCCTGTTCCATCCCTCCGTTTACTAATTTATCTATCTGGGTCTTGAACTCATTCAACTGGTGTGCCATAGCGGCATTGATAACAATCATTGATGCGGCACAGTTAGCAGATGAACCTGCGGCACGGAATTCAAAACGGTTTCCGGTGAAGGCAAAAGGAGAGGTACGGTTACGGTCTGTATTGTCTTGCAATATGGCAGGTATGCGCCCGATACCCAATTGCAATGCTTTCTTTTCATCAGGGGTCAGTTCAGCGTCATTCAGACGTGCCACTACTTCGTCTAACATATGGGAAAGATGACGTCCTAGGAAAATAGACAGAATGGCGGGAGGTGCTTCATTTGCTCCCAGGCGATGGCTGTTTCCGGCACTGACAATAGAGGCACGTAGTAAATCCTGGTTTTTATAGACCATCATCAGTACGTTGACTATGAAAGTAAGGAAAAGCATATTTCCTTCCGCAGTCTTGGCAGGAGAGAACAAATTGATACCTGTGTCTGTACAAAGTGACCAGTTGTTGTGTTTGCCCGATCCGTTTACTCCCTTGAATGGTTTTTCGTGGAGCAGTACAGTAAAATTATGTTTGGAAGCGATACGCTTCATCAGGTCCATTACTAGCTGGTTGTGGTCGTTGGCTAGATTTACATCTTCAAAAATAGGGGCTAGCTCAAATTGGTTGGGAGCCACTTCGTTATGCCGTGTTTTTACCGGAATTCCTAGTTTGTGACATTCTAGTTCCAACTCTTTCATAAAGCTGGTTACACGTGGAGGGATGGAACCGAAGTAGTGGTCATCTAGCTGCTGGTCCTTGGCAGACGAGTGTCCCATTAAGGTGCGTCCGGTCAGACAAAGATCCGGACGTGCATTATATAGTGCGGTATCCACTAAAAAGTATTCTTGTTCCCAACCTAGATTGGCGAATACGCGTTTTACGTTTGGATCGAACATTCTGCAAACTTCAGTTGCTGCTTTGTCTACAGCACCTAATGCCTTCAATAAAGGAGTTTTATAGTCGAGTGCTTCGCCTGTATAAGAGATGAAGATAGTAGGAATACAAAGTGTGCTGTCTACAATGAAAGCCGGAGAAGAAACATCCCATGCCGTATAGCCTCGGGCTTCAAATGTGTTCCGGATACCGCCGTTGGGAAAACTGGACGCATCCGGTTCTTGTTGGATAAGCAGTTTGCCCGAGAAGCGTTCTATAACATTACCGTCATCACCGAATTCAATAAAGCCGTCGTGCTTTTCGGCAGTTCCGTCAGTCAGAGGCTGGAACCAATGAGTGTAGTGGGTAACATTAAAGGTCTTTGCCCAATTCTTCATGCCATTGGCTATCATGTCGGCCATTTCACGATTGATAGGGGTACCTTTCTCAATTGCGTTTATTACTGCTTTATAAGCCTCACTAGGCAGATATTCCTGCATTTTTTTACGGTCGAATACGTGGTTACCGTAATAATCAGCTAACTTTTCAGAGGGGTAGTCAACTTTAACGGGGCGTCTGTTGGCTAACTCCTGTAGAGCAAAAAATCTCATTTTGGACATGTTGTCTTTCTTTTACTGGTTGTTGGCTGCAAAAATACTGCTTTTTGATTAATAATTCGCTATATCGCTAATCATTTTTCATTTCTGTTAAGGATGTTAATTAAGTATTATCATGCATCAGCCTGTTGGTTTTTGTTTATATTTGCTCTTCAAATGATGAAAAGAAAGTACATTGATGCACTATATACGGATTGTCAGACTGATTATATTTTGTCTTTTGTTACCTTTAGCTGTTCAGGCTAAGAGGGAAAAGGTTGATATGCCCGACAAGCCGGTGGTGTCTGATTCCATTCTTCAGTGTATTTTCCAGTTTTCGCCGTTCTATTCCCGTATCATTGATGAGTATAAGGCTGATTTATATATAAAAGGAAAAGTGAAGGTACATAAGCGCAATCACCTTATCCGCTATGTACCGTCCATGTTCCGTTTCGAAAAACACATCAATGATTATCTTATGGAGTCTCTTAGTGAGTTGCATTATACGGCCCCTGATATATACGACCGTAAGATAAAGGCGGTATCTACTACATTTCCACGTAACAGGGGACAGATAACGGATGTGATGGATTATTTGAACATGAATATCTATTCTTCTTCATTGATGTCCGATAAACTTCTTTCTCCGTTGGATAAGAAATCTAGCAGATATTATCATTATTTATTGGATTCTATAGCTGGTTCTTCCGACTGCCAGCGGTATAAAATACTCATTATTCCCAAATTCCGTGGTACGCAATTGGTCAGTGGATATATGTGGGTTAGTGATCAGATATGGACTATTCGTGAACTTTATATTGAGGGCGTTTATGATGTGATCCGCTTCAAAGTTCGTGTCAAGATGGGGGAGGAGGGCGATGTGGAGTTTCTGCCGGTGCAGTTTGATTTGAATCTTGTTTTTAAGTTTCTAGGTAACCATCTGGAAATGGATATAGGAGCCTGGTTGAAGTACAATGAGATTAAATTTTATGAAGGAGCCGCCCGGCGTAAATCTCAAAAGAAGCATCACCATGATCTGACGGAATCCTACAAGCTGACTTGTGATTCGGAACAGCTGATAACAGATAAGGAAAAGTTCAATGAACTGCGTCCCATTCCGTTGTCCGCTTTGGAAGATTCTTTGTACAGAAGTTATGCTTTACGTCAAGATACGCTTTTACGCGTACCGAAAAAGAAGAAGAATGAACATTTGGAGTTTTGGGGAGAGTTGGGTGATATGCTTATCAGTAGTTACAATGTGAATTTGTCCAGCATGGGGAGTGTGCGTTGTTCTCCACTTATTAATCCGGTGTTGTTGGATTATAGTCACAGCAGGGGTTTTTCATATAAGCAGAAGTTTAAATACAGTCGGCTTTTTCATGATGGGCGTGTACTTAGAATCAGTCCGCAGATAGGTTATAATTTTACACATAAGGAACTTTATGTGAAAGCGGATGCCGATTGGCAATATTGGCCGGAAAAGCAGGCTAGTTTTGAGGTTAGTGTAGGTAACGGTAACCGCATATATAGTAGTGTCGTATTGGATCAGCTAAAGCAATTGCCCGATAGTACCTTTAATTTTGACCAATTGGAGTTGGATTATTTTAAGGATGTGTATCTCAATCTGTTCCATAATATAGAAATAGTGAATGGCTTGTTTGTTAAAGCAGGTGTTTCCGTACATTGGAGGTATCTGATAAATAATTCGAAAGTCATTCTTGAAAAGCCGTTGCCTGATAAGGATTGGGCGGCATTGCGAGGTATCAGATCAGAATACAATAGTTTTGCACCTCGTATACGTATTGAATGGACTCCTGGTATGTATTATTACATGAACGGTCGCCGGAAGATGAATGTAGGTTCCAGTATGCCTACTTTTATGCTGGATTATGAACGGGGTATTAAAGGTGTATTCAAGAGTACGGGTGCTCATGAACGTTGGGAGTTTGATATACAGCAAAACTTGAAGCTAAGCGGAATCCGAAGTATCGGTTATCGCATTGGGGGGGGGATGTTTACCAAGCAGGAAGATATGTATTTCGTGGATTTTGCCAACTTTGCCCGTCGTAATCTTCCCGAAGGATGGAATGATGATATTGGTGGTACTTTCCAATTGTTGGACGGACGTTGGTATAACTCCTCACGTCAGTACTGGCGGGGGAATTTCACTTATGAGTCTCCCTTTATTCTCTTGAAACCCTTAAACCGTTGGCTGGGGTTAGTCCAGCAGGAGCGCTTGTATGGTGGTATCCTGTTCATGCCACATCTTAATCCATATATCGAGTTGGGTTATGGCATCGGTACACATATATTTGATGTGGGGGCTTTTGTAAGCACTATCAACGGGCAATTTGATACCTTTGGTTTTAAATTCACTTTCGAGTTATTTAATAAATAATCCTGTTCAAACAATCTGTTTGGTTTTCTGTTTATTACAACATAACAGAAACTAAACAGTGTATGCATTATAAAATATTTTTATGTGTCCTTTTGTTCCCGGTTTCATTATCAGCTCAAAACGGGGAATTATCTTTAACATTGGAACAATCTGCCAGCCTGATGAACAAGGGCAGCCACACGTTGCAAATGGCGGATAAGGCTATAGAGATAGCACGCAGTGAGCGACAAAAGATGAATGCTTTTTGGTATCCGTCTTTGAATGCATCGGGGGCATACGTCCATTTGTCCAACAATATTGAGGTCAAGGAACCTTTAAAGCAATTTACCGATCCGGCAAAAGACTTTGTACATTCCATTGTGCCCGATGATAAATTTATTTCTTCTATTCTTGATAATATAGGTGCGCATACCCTTACTTTTCCTTTGTTAGAACGTAACCTGACAACCATAGATGCTAATGTGATGTGGCCGCTTTTTACAGGCGGAAAACGAATCTTTGCGACCCGTATTGGTAACCGTATGGTAGATTTGGCCAAAGCAGGTAGGGAAGAGGCGGGAGCTACTTTGCAATCGGAGCTGGTGGAAACTTATTATGCTTTGCGTCTGGCGCAAAGAGTGGTGGATGTACGCGAGCAAACCTTTCTAGGCTTACAGAAACATTACCGTAATGCTATGAAACTGGAGAAGAACGGTATGATAAATAAGGCCGAACGCCTCTTTGCCCAGGTCACTATGGATGAAGCCAGACGTGAGTTGGAATCTGCTCGGAAAGATTTAAATGTAGCGCAAAATGCCTTGAAAGTTTTGTTGAATGTGGAAGACGCTACATCCATTAATCCCAGTTCTCCTTTGTTTATGAACCATGATCTGCCCGATGAACTTTATTTCAAGAATCTGGTAAGTACCGGCAACTATATAGTAAGTAAATTGCGAATACAGGAGGTGATGGCAGATAATCAATTGAAAATCAGTAAAAGTGCATACATCCCTACCATTGCATTGTTTGGAAAGCAGACACTTTATGCAGACAATCTTCCGAAAAACTTGATGCCCCGTACTTTGATAGGGGTGGGCTTTACTTGGAATATATTCGACGGGCTGAACCGTGAAGCCAATATCCGTCAGGCGCGTCTTACTAAACAAACTTTGCAACTGGGACGGGAAAAGGTTCAGAATGAATTGGGAGTTCTGGTAGACAAGTTATATAGCGAAATTCAGAATGCAAAGGATGATGTCGCCGCACTCAATACCACGATTGAGATGAGTCGTGAACTGGTACGTATCCGTAAAAAGTCCTTTCAGGAAGGAATGGCTACCTCTACTGATGTGATTGATGCAGAAACCATGTTGTCCAAGGTGCAGATTGCTTTTTTGCTGGCTTATTATAAATATGATGTGGCACTGGCATCTCTGCTCTCTACTTGCGGAATGCCCGAAAGCTTTTGGCAGTATAGCCGTACCGGACAAACTGAGAACTTTATATTCGGAAAATAATAAAAAAAGAAAACAATATGGAAAAAGAGAAGAAACAGTTAGGAGTCGCTTTTATCGTTGTTCTTGTGGCCATTGTTATGGTGTCTGCCATTGGGATTATAGCTATGAGCGATAAACCGGTTGTATTGCAAGGGCAGATAGAAGCTACTGAAATACGGATTTCTGGAAAACTTCCCGGTCGAATTGATACCTTTTTGGTCCGGGAGGGACAGTATGTAAAGATGGGCGACACCTTGGTTGTGATTAACAGTCCTGAGGCTTGGGCGAAGTTCCAGCAGGTAAATGCCTTGGAAGATATTGCGAAATTTCAGAATAAGAAAATTGACGACGGTACACGTCGGCAAATAGTCCGTTCGGTAGAAGAATTGTGGAACAAGTCAAAGAGTGACTTGCAACTGGCCAAGGTGACGTATGGCCGTATTCAGGCGCTTTACAAAGATAGCGTGGTCACCAGTCAGCGGAAAGATGAAGTGGAAGCCATGTATAAAGCTGCTGTTGCCGCCGAACGGGCAGCGCATCAACAATTTTTATTAGTGAAGGACGGAGCGCAGAAAGAGGATAAAGAGAGTGCCCGCTCCTTGGTGGATGCGGCTCGGGGCACTGTGAATGAGGTTCAGGCCTTGTTGATGGATGCCCGCCTCACAGCTCCCGAAAACGGACAGATATCAACCATCTACCCCAAGCGTGGAGAACTGGTAGGAGCGGGGACTCCCATTATGAGCTTGGTAGTATTAGATGATTGCCATGTAGTGCTTAATGTCCGTGAGGACTATATGCCTTATTTCCGTATGAACAAGAATTTCATGGGAGATATTCCGGCTCTTGATGTAAAAAACAAGGTATTTAAAATCAATTACATCAGCCCGTTGGGGAGTTTTGCTACTTGGCGATCTACCAAGCAGACGGGGACGTACGATATGAAAACTTTTGAAATTCATGCGCTGCCTGTAGAGCCGATGGAGGGGTTAAGACCGGGTATGTCCGTCTTGGTAAATTTGGATGAATTGAAATGATAGAAGGATAGCTGTGTTATTCTGATTGCAGTGAATGGTAAATATAAATGAACTACTTGAATGAAAGAATCTCCTTTTATAGCGGTATTGAAACGTGAACTGGACCGTATGGTTTCCCGGCGCATTTATTTTGCGTCGTGTATCGTCTTGCCTTTGTTCTCTATCTTCTTTATGGCTACAATTTTTGGTAACGGACAGATGGAGAATCTGCCTGTGGGTATTGTGGATGGTGATAATACAGCCACTTCTCGTGAGATAATTCGTATGACCGAGGCTGTTCCTACTTTCCGCATCACTCGGCATTATGCTGATGAAGTGGAGGCCAGGGCAGATGTGCAGCGGAAAAGTATTTATGGATACCTCAGTATTCCGTCTGGTTTTGAAGCAAAGGTGATGGATGGTAAGGAAACAGCTCTGACTTATTATTACCATTATGCATTGATGAGTGTGGGAAGTGAGATTCACGGAGCATTTCAAAGTTTGTTGAAAAGCATTTCGGTAGTTCCCATTGTCACTCATGCTGTGGCACTGGGTATAAATCAGGAAGAGATAGAATCTTTTCTGTTACCGGTTACCACACAGAATCATCCGTTATTTAATCCTGATATGGATTATTCGGTTTATCTTACACAGCCATTCTTTTTCGTTTTTCTGCAAGTTATCTTGTTGTTGGTCACCACATATTCCATTGGCAGTGAAGGGAAATTCCATACTTCAGCCAACTGGCTTGCGGTGGCAGATGGGAATATTTGGGTGGCGGTTACTGCCAAGTTGCTTCCATATAGTTTTATCTTTATCGTTATGAGTATTCTGGCAAACTATGTCTTTTTTGGTGTTATGCATATACCGATGGATTGTGGTTTTTGGGCGTTGAATTTTACTTCGGCACTATTGGTCATTGCTACGCAGGCACTGGCGGTTTTTCTGTTCTCTCTTTTTCCTGCGTTGAGTATTATTATCAGTATAGTTTCCATGGTAGGGTCGTTAGGCGCTACCCTTGGCGGGGTTACATTTCCGGTGCCTCACATGTTTGCACCGGTGTACTATGCCTCTTATCTTTTTCCTGTCCGTCATTTTGTCGAGATTGGACAGAATCTTCTTTATGGCAACTATGGTTATGCGTATATGTGGGGCAATGCAGCCTGTCTGCTGTTGTTTCTTATTCCCCCTTTATTGTTGTTACCTCATTTGAAACGCTCTTTAATCAGTCGGAAATATGACGATATTGAATAATATATTAGCTGTATCTTGGCACGAGTTTCGTGTAATATGTACCCGCTATTCCATTTTATTGGTACTCAGCGGTGGCATCTTTGTGTATGGATTACTTTATAACTATATGTATGCTCCCAATGTGGTACGCAATGCTCCGGTGGCAGTAGTGGATATGAGTCGCACTCCGTTAAGCCGCAGTTACATCCGTTTGCTGGATGCCACTCCGCAGGCACGGGTATTGACAAACAATGCTGATTTGCCTGCTGCTAAGGAATTGATGAAATGTGATGAAGTGGTGGGCATTGTTTACATTCCCTCGGATTTTGACGCTCGTGTGGGGCGTGGTGAAGAAGCGATATATATTATGTACAGCACCACTACGGCTTTTCTTTATTTTGCTTCCATGCAGGAGGCGTCTGCTGGAGCCATGCTTGCTGTGAATGATGATGTTCGACCCGAGCAAGTGGTTTTTCTACCTCAGGATGATATACAGTCTGTGGTTCAAACAAAGTCTGTCGATGTGGTGGGTACCGCCCTGTATAATTATACCGATGGTTATGGTACTTATTTGATACCTGCCGTTTTGATGGTTGTTATTTTTCAGACGTTGATATTTGTTATCAGTATGTTGAGTGGGAAAGAGCGTGAAACTGGAGATATACTGATGTTTGCAGGCCCTGAAGGAAGGGATCTTTCTTTTTTACGTATGGCATCCGTAGTGATAGGAAAATCATTTACTTATTTAGCCTTTTATGCTTTATTCTCTATCTTTTTGTTGGGGCTTCTTCCTTTAGTTTTCCAATTGCCTCATTTAGCATATCCGTGGAAAATTGTGGCACTTATGATACCTTATATTCTTGCTACCAGTTTCTTTGGATTGGCCTGTTCGTTATTTTTCAGTGATAGTGATGCTCCATTGTTGTTGGTAGCTTTCTTCTCTGTAGGATTGATTTTCCTGTCCGGAGTTTCTTATCCGCTGGAGTTAATGCCTTGGTATTGGCAATGGATTCATTATATGGTTCCTGCGGCTCCCGGAACTTTGGCCTTTGTTAAGATAAATTCTATGGGAGCTAGTATGTCTGAAATCAGTCAGCAATATATTATCCTATGGATACAATGTGCGATATACTTTGTTTTGGCTTGTCGAGCCTATCGCTACAATATAAAGAAAGCAAAGTGTGAAAGACAATAATTTTATGTGTGATTGTTTTTTATGTAATTCGTTTTGCTGATTCTTTATTTTTTATAAGATCTGTTTGGAACTGGAGCGAGGAGCCTGAAGGTTGTTGATATTTTAATTCTTGGTGATTATTCTCTTGTTGTTTCTTTTGCTTTTTCAGCTCCTTTTATGAGATGATGCAAGGGGGAAACTTGCAAACTTGCACAACTTGCAGTCTTTCCACACACACACGAGCGCGCGCGATTACGCGTATGCGTACATCATAATAGCGATGGATTATTATATCCTGGTAAAGTAATGACGGACAATCCGATGAGAGTGTGAAGGGTAGAGTGGAGGAAGAGATGAAGTGGTGTGTTGGCTTCCATCTTTTTTCCTAGTTCTAGGTAGTGAATGGTATGGTTCTATCCTGTTTTTTGTAATGGGGGGATGAAGAAAATCTTTCTGGAGGTTATGGTAACCAATGAGCGGTAGGTGAACAGCAGCCGGCAGCTTTTCTGACGGAGTGTCTGGGCATTGGACGGGATGCTATGTGCTTTTGTATAGTTTGTGTGTTCCGAAGGGTTAGTAACGTGTGTTCCGTAAGGTTAGTAATGTGTGACCTTGTACGTTACTAACATAGAGGCCTGTATGTTAGTAACGTACCTTGTTTAAAGTAGGTAGGAGGTTTTTCGCATGCAGGATACGTGTCTTCTGCAGAATTATGTGAATTGTATTGGTAAGGTTAAAGTGTGTGGTTGTCGCAGATTCAGGGAGTCGGTCCTTTACGGTCAGTGTCTGTTTTGTTCTAGTCCTTGTCTTCCGCTTTCTTATTTTCTCCTTGTCAGGCTTTCCTGCTCTTTTCCACCGGAAGTCTTGTCACGTATCTCCCCTTTCCGCCTTTTGCATTCTGTTATCCTGTCCTCCGTTGTAGTTCTCTCCGGTATCGTCCGTCTGTCTTCCACTCTCTTTTTTATGCTTTATTATTTTTTCATATTATAATGTACGCGCACGTGTGTGGGTGTGGAAGTGCTGCAAGTTTTGCAAGTTTGCAAGTTTCCCTTCCGTTTTTTTCTTTTTCCGTTTTTGTTTACGCGCGTGCGAATATTATAATGTGTCTGTCTTTTTCCTCCCGTGTCCTCCGTTATAAAAACCTTCTTTGTAACACATCTGTGATTCAGCGTATTACAAAAAAGTTTCAGGGAATCCGGATAATTTGTCTTGTGAAAGTTTGCCTGTTAGCGTTAAAAGGTCTACTTTTGCACCCGCAATCGAGAGAGATGCGGCACTTCAGACAGTGTTACTGACTTGGTGAAACAAACGTGGGAGATTTTCCTTGATAGTGATCTGCACCTGGTATCTTACCTTAGCGGGGCTAAGGGAGCGAGAACGGATAAGACCTCGGGAGGATGGGTGGTCCGCCTTTTATGGAAGTTTCGAAAAAAACTTTTTCAAAAAAACTTTCGAAAACATTTGGTGGTTACGATAAAATCTCTTACCTTTGCATCCGCTTTCGGAAACGATGGCAAACAGGAATAGGAGTTCTTTGAAAGATTTAAGATAAACAAACAAGTAGTACAAGCCGGTGCACCGTATATATAATATGGTGTACGGAAAAACAAGAACCGTCAATATTTTTATTGTATTGATAGATTTGGAGTCCTTGAGCGTAAAGTCAACTTAAGTGTTGAAAGAATATTTTTACAATGAAGAGTTTGATCCTGGCTCAGGATGAACGCTAGCTACAGGCTTAA